>OOCB01003379.1_pt1 | contig 15668 bp, 15 predicted proteins | sample 1671351 | NCBI WGS metagenome assembly OOCB01 (sample SAMN06348148, study PRJEB24527) | human gut metagenome | biome: human gut; feature: ankylosing spondylitis patient; material: feces | host: Homo sapiens | place: China | collected 2015-10
CATCCTCCCCATGGCAGGCCGGGGCAGCCGGTTCTTCGAGAACGGCTTCGTCTGCCCCAAGCCGCTGATCGAAATTGCCGGTAAGCCCTTCTTCTATTGGGCCGCCCGCAGCATCGAGAAGTACGTCGACTGCGCCGACCTCACCTTTGTGGTGCTGGAAGAGCACATCCGCGACTTCGCCATCGACGCCAAAATCAAGGCATACTGGCCCGACGCCCGTATTATTGCGCTGCCTGCCGTTACCGAGGGCGCAGCCATCACCGCCCTGCGCGGGGCCGAGGGTCTGCCCGACGGTGAGCCGCTGCTCTTCAACGACTGCGACCACCTTTTCCTCTGCCGCAGCTTCAACGACTTCTGCAACAAGGGCGATTTCGCCCACGGCCCGGACGGTGCGCTGCTCACTTTCACAAGCGACTCGCCCGCCTACAGCTACCTGCAGTACGGCCCGGACGGCAATGTCTGCCATACGGTGGAAAAGCAGGTGGTCAGCCACGACGCCATCTGCGGCGCATACTACTTCAAGGACAAGCAGACCTACGCCGACGCCTGCGCCGCCTACCTGAAAAACTGCGAATACAAGGAGTTTTTCGTCTCCGGCATCTACAACGTGCTGGCTGACCGCGGCGCGAAAGTGGCAGGCTTCGCCACCGATCTGCACCTGCCCTTCGGCACCCCGGCCGAGTACCGCGCCGCCGAGGCCCCGGAAAACAAATCCGCTTTTGAGGAACTGTTGTAAATGACTTTTTACCTCGTATTATCGCTGCTTCTTGTGCTGGTGGGGCATGCGTTCCGCCTGCTGCGGTGGGAACAGTTCATCCGAATTTACGAGCGCCCGCTGCGGGGCCAGATGCTGCGGGGCATGGCCGGCGGCTATGCCCTCAACTTTGTGCTGCCCTTCCACCTGGGCGATGTGTTCCGCGCGGTGTTCACCGGCCGCCGCATGAAAAGCGGCATCGGCTTCGCGCTGGCTACCGTCATCATGGACCGCTTCCTGGATGTCTGGTTCGTGGCGCTGGGCTTCGGCGCATTTTGGGCGCTGGGGCAGGGCGGTGCGGCCGTGCTGGGCGCGGCGCAGTATTACCTGGTGTTCTCGCTGGTGCTGGCGCTGGGCCTTGTGCTGGTGGTGGCCCTGCGGGACCTGCTCAAAAAAGGCTGCCTTGCCTTCTGCGGGCTGTTCAATGATACGCTGAACTTGGACGGCATGATGTTCTTTTGGAGCCTCATCAACACCTTCAAGGACCTGGGCCGCATCAAGATTGGACGTCTTGTCGTTAATACGGTGCTCATGTGGGCGGCCTACCTCGGCTCCTACACGGCGCTGGCAGCGGCCCTCACCGCAGCCGGTCAGCCCATGGCGCTGGTGGATGTGTTCGACCTGCTTTTTGGCCGCAACGCCGCCGACCTCAGCGCTTTGCTGCCCGGCGGGGCAATGGGCGCGGCTGCCCCCGCCGCCCGCATCCTGCTGCTGTGCTGGTTTGCACTGCCGCTGCTGGCCATGTGGGCGGCCACGCTGCTGCCCGAGGGCGTGCGCGGCGCGATGAACCAGGCCACGCAGGCCGCCCCCGCCGGGGAAAGCTACCTGAACCTGCTGCCGCAGGCCGACGAGCATGACCGCGCGGTGTTCTTGAGCCGGTATTTCGGTCTGGAAAACAAGGACTACGTCAAGCGGTTTTTGCAGATGAACCGCGGCATTACGATTTTGGAGGACTACTCCGCCGGGTCGAACGCCACGACGATGCTCTGCATGGACACGCAATCGACGTTCTACCGCAAATATGCCTTTGGCAAGGACGGCGCAAAGCTGGCCGAGCAGCTCGACTGGCTGCGTGCCCGGCAAGACCGCCTGCCGCTGTGCGATATTCTGCGCAGCGAGGAGGCCGACGGCTGCTGCTGGTACGACATGGTCTACAACCCGCAGGCCGTGGGGATGTTCCGCTACCTGCACTCGAACCCCGTGGAAAAGAGCCGCGCCATCCTGCGTGCGGTGCTGGCGACGCTGGAGGATAAGCTCTACAAGCCGACGGCGGTCCCGGCGGACGCGGAGAAAATCGAAAAGTACATCGAGACGAAGGTTGACGGCAACCTGAAAAAGCTGCATGAGGACCGGATGCTGCGCGAGCTGATGAGCTATGACACGCTGCGCATCAACGGCGTGGAGTACAAGAACCTGCCCGCGCTGGACTGGATGTTTGACCATGACCGGCTGCGCAACCTGTTTGCGAAGGACCCTGTGGGCACGATCCACGGCGACCTGACGATAGAGAATATCATCTGCCGCACCGACAACGACAGCTGGTATCTGATCGACCCGAATACCGGCAATCTGCACGAAAGTCCGTTCCTGGATTACGGCAAGCTGCTGCAAAGCCTGCACGGCAGCTACGAATTTATGATGAAAACGCCGCGCGTGGCCGTGCAGGACAACCGTATTGACTTCCAGCTGACGCGCAGTGCGGCCTATGACGCGCTGTTGGCCGCCGTGATGGAGGATCTGAGCGCCCGCTATCCGCGGGAGCAGGTCGAGAGCATTCTGATGCACGAGGTCATCCACTGGCTGCGGCTGATGCCCTACAAGCTGAACAAGGACCGCAAGCGCGCGGCAATGTTCTACGCCGGGCTGGTCATGGTCGCCAACGATGTGGCGGATTTTTCGGAGCATAAAAAGGAGACACTATGCTGATTTGCGTGGATCTGGACGGGACCCTGCTGGACACAGTGCCGGCCAACGCGGCATCCTACCGCGCGGCGCTGGAGGAGCTGGGCTTTACCGTGACCGATGAATATTACGCCGAGCGCTGCAACGGCGGACATTACACACGGTTCCTGCCGCCGCTGATGGGCGGCGCGCCGAGCACCGCCGATGTGGAGCGCGTGCATGACAGGAAAAAGGCACTGTACAGTGACTTTCTCGATGCGGTGCGCCCGAACACGGCACTGATAGAAATTTTGAAAACGATGCGCGCCGCCGGGCATGACCTGGCCTGCGTGACCACCGGCAGCAAGCAGAACGCCACCGAGGTGCTGGAGCATTTCGGGGTGCGGGAATGGTTCGGCTTGATCGTGACCGGGGAGGACGTGGAAAAGCAGAAGCCCGACCCGGAAGGGTATTGCCGGGCAATGGAGCATTTCCGCGTTACGCCCGCCGATACAATGATCTTTGAGGACTCGGGCATCGGCCTGACCGCGGCCAAGGCCAGCGGGGCAAGGGTGTTCAGGGTGGAGCGATTTTAAGAGCTGTGATGCAGGGGGAACCTTGTTCGCACGCAGAATATGCAGCCGGTCGCAAGGCTCCCGGGCCGATATGGAATCGGCCCGGAAAGTGCACGGCGCGGCAAGGTTGACGGGCGAACAATGTTCGCCCCTACAAAAACAGCCCCGGAAGGCAGTTGCCTTTCGGGGCTGTTGTACTTGTGATGGAAAATCAAGCCTTCGCGTCCGGGCGGACGATGTCACGGATGACGTTGACGATGTTGTCAGCGGTCAGGCCGTAGTCACGCAGGACCTCATTGGCGGGGCCGGAGTGACCGAACTGATCCATGACGCCGATGCGGCGCACGGGGACGGGCAGCTTCTCGCTGACGACGGAGCAGACGGCCTCGCCCAAGCCGCCGATGATGCTGTGCTCCTCGACGGTGATGATGCGGCCGCACTCGCGGGCGGCGGTCAGGATGATCTCCTCGTCGATGGGCTTGATGGTCGGCATGTTGATGACGCGGACGTTCATGCCCTGGCGCTTGGCCAGCACGGCGGCGCGCAGAGCCTCGTTGGTCATCAGGCCGGTGGAGATGACGGCAATGTCATAGCCGTCGGTCAGCTTCTCGCCCTTGCCGATCTGGAACTCGTAGGTCTCGGGATCGTGGAAAACGGGCGTGGCCAGACGGGAGAAGCGCAGGTAGACGGGACCCTGATAGTTGTAGGCGGCGATGACGGCGGCGCGGGCCTCCACATCGTCAGCCGGGCTCAAGACCACCATGCCGGGGATCGAGCGCATGAGGGCGATGTCCTCACAGCACTGGTGGGACGCGCCGTCCTCACCGACGGAGAGCCCCGCGTGGGTGGCAGCGATCTTGACGTTCAGGTGCGGGTAGCCGATGGAGTTGCGGATCTGCTCAAAGCCGCGGCCCGCAACGAACATGGCAAAGCTGGACACGAAGGGGACATAGCCCATCGTGGCCATACCGGCGGCGACGCCGACCATGTTCTGCTCGGCAATGCCGCAGTCAAAGTGACGATCCGGGTACTCCTTGCGGAAGATTTCGGTCTTGGTGGCAGCGGCCAGGTCGGCGTCAAAAACCACCAGATTGTCAGCGCCCTGCTGGGCCAGCTCTACCAGCGTGTTGCCGTAGCTGACACGGGTAGCAATTTTTTTAATATCAGCCATTGTTGAACTCGATCTCCTTTTCCAGCGTGGCGTGGGCGGCGCGCAGCTCGGTCATAGCCTGGGCGTATTCCTCGTCGTTGGGGGCCTTGCCGTGCCAATCGACGGCGTTTTCCATGTAGCTGACGCCCAGACCCTTGGTCGTGCGCAGCAGGAAGCAGGTGGGCTTGCCGCTGCCGTGGGACAGGTCGAACATCTTGAACGCCTGCTCCAGGTCGGCAAAGGAGTTGCCGTTGCAGACGATGGTGTTGAAGCCGAAGGCATCCATCTTGTGGTCCAGCGGCTCGGAGTTCATGACGTCGCGGGTCGCGCCGTCGATCTGCAGGCCGTTGACATCGATCATGATGCACAGGTTATCGAGCTTGTAGTGGTTGGCGAACATGAACGCCTCCCAGCATTCGCCCTCTTCGATCTCACCGTCACCCAGCAGGGTGTAGACGTTGATGTCGCTGCCCAGCTTTTTGGCACCCAGCGCCATGCCGCAGGCGGCGGAAACACCCTGGCCCAGGGAACCGGTGCTCATGTCAACACCAGGGACGGTGTTCATGTTGGGGTGGCCCTGCAGGTAGCTGTTGGAGTGGCGCAGCGTGGGCAGGTCGGCCACCGGGAAGAAGCCGCGCTCCGCCAGCGTGGCATACAGGCCGGGGGCGCAGTGGCCCTTGCTAAGTACAAAACGGTCGCGGTTGGGATCCTGCGGCTGTTCGGGGTCAATGCGCATCTCGCGGAAATACAGATAGGTCAGAACGTCCGCCGCGGACAGGCTGCCGCCCGGATGACCGCACCCGGCACCGTGGGTGGCTTCGATCACACCCATGCGCACGCGGGTCGCAGTCAGTTTTAACTGCAGCGTTTCCAGTTTTGTCATAGCTAAGCTCCTCCGGTCACTTATGGTAAAATCGGGCAGTATATATGGATACTGCTACACAATATACTATCTTATATTATACACGTTTCGCGGAATCCCGCAACATTTTTTTACAAATTTCGTGAAAAAAGGCTGTTTTGGTGCATTCGCGGTAAAATTGACACGCCCAAAAGCCCGCTGTTATGCACCCTTTGTGCGTAATGCCAAAAAATGGGGCGATTCGTACATAAACTACAGCAAAAAGCACCTTGCACAAAGCGGGCATTTGTGGCATAATTTAAGTACAGCCGCGGTGCGGAAAGCCCACGATATGAGGCAGCCGCCCGGCCCACACTACAAGATATGGGAGGGAAAGAGAGTGCCCAACGGGATCTACATCCAGACTGAGTACCACGGCAAGCTTATCCGCAAAATCGTCTGCAATGGGGATGAACGGTGGTTTATCGGCTCCAACTGCGCCGTGACCTTCCTGTCCATGGACGACTGCATGGCCGCCATTGACCGCCTGTAATTGTAAAAAGGAAGTCTGCCGCACGCCGTCCTTTGGGGGATGACGTGCGGCTTTTTGCATTTGTATACGAGGTTTGTATGAAAAAACGGAACTGGCGTCTGATGCTGCGCCGGGTGCTGAACCTGGTGTTCAGCCGCATTGTTGTGACCGGCGTGCTTCTGCTGCTGCAGGCGTTCTGGCTGTTTGCGCTGTTCTACTGGCTGGCGGACTACGCCAAATGGTTCGGCGGCGTGGGCGTTGCCATGAGCGTTATCATGTGCCTGGCGCTGATCCGGCAGGATTCCACGGTGCCGGAGTTTAAGATCAGCTGGATGATCCTGTTTTCCGTTATGCCGGTGCAGGGCGGCATTTTGTACCTGCTGTGGGGCGATAAGCGCCCGGCGCTGGGCTTGCGCCACCGGCTGGAGCGCGCCGAGGACGCAATGGCCCCGGCGCGGAAGGACGACCCCGACGCCGCGGCGGCCTTGCAGCGGCAGGACCCCCGCGCCGCGCTGACGGCCCGCTACCTGCACGACTACGGCCCGATGCCGGTCTGCGGCGGCACGGCGGCGAAATACTACCCGGACGGGCAGAGCATGTTTGCCGATATGCTGCCCGCATTGCAGGGGGCACAGCACAGCATTTATGTGGAGAGCTTTATCATCGGCATGGGCGAGATGTGGGGGCAGATCCACGAGATTTTGCGCCGGAAGGCCGCGGCAGGGCTGGACGTGCGGGTCATCTACGACGACGCGGGCTGCCTGAGCCTGCTGCCCCACAACTACGCCGAGATGATGCGGGCCGACGGCATCCGGGCGTTCAGCTTCAACCGCTGTGTGCCGGTGCTGAACCTGGTCATGAACAACCGCGACCACCGCAAGATCATGGTCATAGACGGACAGATCGCCTTTACGGGCGGTGTGAATCTGGCGGACGAGTATATCAATAAAATCGTGCGGTTCGGCTACTGGAAGGACAGCGGCGTCCGGCTGGATGGCCCCGGCGCAGCGAGCCTGGCAAACATCTTTTTGACGTTCTGGAAGGCAAAATACCCCGACGAGGACCTGGACGCGGGCTGCGACCTGCCCGCCGCCGTGCCGGTGGAAACGGACTGTCTGGTGCAGCCCTTTGCCGACAGCCCGGTGGGCCGCGAGGCCGTGGCGAAGAACGTGTATCTGGAGCTTATCAACCAGGCGCAGAAGCGGCTGTACATCTGCACGCCGTACCTGATTCTGGACAACGACCTGCTGTCCTGCCTGCGGCTGGCGGCCAAGCGCGGCGTCGATGTGCGCATCTACACGCCCGGCGTGCCGGACAAGCCGACGATCTACCAGCTGACGCGGAGCTATTTCCCGCATTTGCTGCGGGCAGGCGTTAAAATTTACAGCTACACGCCGGGCTTTCTGCACGCCAAGACCTGGCTGGTGGATGACCGCATTGCCGCGGTGGGCACGGTGAATCTGGATTACCGCAGCCTGTACCTGCATTTTGAGAACAGCGTGCTGCTCTACGGCGGCGCGGTGCTGGACGATGTGCGGCGCGATCTGGCGGAGATCGAAAAGGAAAGTGCCGCGGTGACGCTGGCGGACTGCCGGACCGGATTTTTTGGCACGCTGTACAGCGCGGTGCTGCGGCTGGTGGCACCGTTGTGCTGAAGGCGGGAGGCTTGCGGGGGATACCCGCTTAGGGAAGCCTGCCGTGAACCCGCCCCTCATCCGGCCCTGCGGGGCCACCTGCTCCCCTTCTGGCGCTACGCGCCACCTCCCCCGTACCGGGGGAGTCTGTCCCCAAGGGGGAAGGCAGGGGGAGTCCCCGACGACACGGGGGGCTTCCGCTGACGCAAACGGGCACGGAGCGGTCAAGACCGCTCCCTACAAGGCACCCGTGTATGGCAGACCGTAGGGAGGGGTCTTGACCCCTCCGGGAAAGTGGACCGCTGACGCAAACGCCCCGGAAACAGGCGGCAGTGTAAGCTGGCGGGCGAGCAATGCTCGCCCCTACAAGAGTTTTTCGACAGTTTGAGCAATACGCAAAGCCCGTCCCGGGTCAAACCGGGGCGGGCTTTGTGGTTTCAGGAGGCGTATTCGCGCTCCAGCGTTTCTATAAAATGTACCGGGTCGATGATGCGCAGGCCGTCGGCGTTGGGGGCGGCGGTGTCCAGCAGGGTTTGCAGCATTTCCTCGTTTGTCAGGGCAGGCGCGACCTGCCAGCCCAGCGCCATGACGCCGACGCAGTAGGGAATGCCCCAGCTCAAACCGCCCACCGCATCATAGCGGTAGCCGCATTGGCCGGGGACGTATTCCTCGGCTACGGTGCGGTAGGCGCAGGGCAGGCCCAGGCAGAAGGGGCTTTTCCGGGCGGCCAGCATACCGGAGTCATTGGGCAGGCCGGTTTTGCAGGCGGCAGGGCTGTCCCGCCGGGTGAGGTCAAAGGTGGAGGTGCTCAAGGAGAGATGCGCGGAACCTGAAGCGGCACCCTGCGCGGTCAGCACCAGAAGGCCCGCCGCCTCGGCCTCGGCGAGCGCGTCGCGCCAGAGGTCGGCGTTTTCAAACAGATCCCTGTCCCCGGGGGCGGCGGAGACTGACACGGCGCGGATCTTTTCTCCCTCCGGCAGGGTCTCGTTGATCTCGAGGATGTGCCGCAGGGCGTCGGTGAGGGGACGGCTGTCGGCTGCACCGGGCGTGGCCATATAATAGACCTGCACGCCCGGCGCGACGCCGACGGTCTGCCCCGCCAGAATGCTTGCTACGGCGGGGCCGTGCAGCGTGCCCTCGTTGAGGCCGCTGTCGATGCCCGTCTCACAGTAAGCGGCGATAGCGCCGGAGATTTCGGGGTGGTCGGTCAGCAGGGACTGGTCAATGATGGCGATCTTTACGCCCTGCCCCGTGATGCCGCGCGCCTGCAGGGAACGCACGCCGAGGCCGGGGTCCCTGCCCGCTTCCAGCAGGGCGGCGGTTTCGTCCTCGGCCCCCACAAGGACGGTGCGGTCATTGAAGGAGTAGGTGTCGAGATAGAGGCGGTTGTATTCGTCCGGCTGATAGGTCTGCTTTTGCTGAAAGCCAAACTCCGGCACGTAGGACAGGTCGTCGTAGGGGAGCGGGGTGGCCTGCGGCGCTGCCGTGGGGGCCGCGGTGGGCGCGGGTGCCGCAGTCGGTGGGGCTGTGGCCGCCGGAACGGCAGTTTCGGCGGCGGTGCAGGCGGTCAGGGTCAGCGCCAGCAGGCAGGCGGCAAGGCGGGAAAGACGTTTCATGAAGAGACCCTCTCCTTATAAAAGAGTCAGGAGCCGCTGGGGCCGCGGGAGCTGACGCTTGGGGGCGGGGTGGTGGTGTAAAAAGCAGTGCCGTTTACGGTGCTCTGGGTCATGCCGACCAGGTCGAGGAGCTGGGACTCCGAATAGCGGGCGGCGTCGAGCTTCTCGCAGGTGCAGCGGTAGACGCTGTCGGAGACCGAGACGATGCCGAGCCGCGTCAGGCGGGCCAGTGATTTTTCGAGCGTCTGCGGGTCGGTGCGATAGCCCTTTTCGGTGAGCGCCGCCGCAAGCTGCGCGGCAGTGCTGGGCTTATCTCTGAGCAGGAGAGCCAGCGCAAGCCGATGACCCGTGAGGTAATAGGGGAGCAGACCCCTGCGGAGCCAGATGCCCTTTGGATGCTTCATGGCGGAACACTCCTTTTCTTTATAGGCAATACCGCATAATTCTAAGTGCCGATACGGCGAGCGAGGTGCGGCAGCTGCTAAGCCAAAAGCGCAGATAATACTTTGTGTATTATCGAGCATTTTGGCAACGCAGATGCCGTGCCGCAGCCGCCGGAGCGGTGCTTAAGCCGTAAGGCGGGAATTATGCGGTATTGCCTCTAGTATCGTCATCGTAGCATGGAGGGGCGGCGGGTGTCAAGCGGGAAAGCGGAAAAAGAAGCGGAAGTCCGTTTTTTGGGATTGCCGGGCGGGAATTTGCAAAAATATATTGACAACTATATGTTGTTGCATTAAGATGAGAGTAACCAACAATACCTGACAGGAGCGGCAACATATAAGGAGGACAGCGATGGACTATAAGGAAAAAGTGGAGTGGCTGGGTCGCTATCAGGCGTCTGTCAGCTGCCAGCACATGCTGGAAGAAGAAATCGAGGTGCTGCGCAGCGACGCCGAGCGGGTGACGGCCTGCATGAGCGGCATGCCCGGGCGCAGCGCCCCTAACGCGGACAGGCTGCCGCGGGCCGTAGAACGTATCGAAGAAGCGCAGAAAAGGCTGGAGCAGCAGCTGGAAAGCTGCATGGAAACGCGCGCGGAGATTATGTGCGGCATCATGACGGTGCGGGATAGGCCGGGGCAGGAGGTGCTGCGCCGCCGCTATGTGATGGGGCAGAATTTTTCGGAAATCGCGGAGGCGATGGGGGTAGTTCAGCGCCGGGCGTACCAGCTGCACCGGACGGCTGTGGAGGGGATGGCCGTGCCGAAGCGGGCGTGAAAAAGATTTCAGTAAATTTCCCGAAGATTTCGCAAAATTTCATTGTATTTCACAACCAACAGTGGTAATATGATACCATCGAAACTCGTGAGAGGAAGTGATTCCTCCCGCGGGTTTTTTTATACCCATTCGGGAAAAGGAGGGATGCCGTTGTGTGAGATCGACGCGGACCATGTGCTGGACGAGCTGGCAGAGATCGCCTTTGCCGTCCCCGGCGAGGAGGGCGGTCTGCCGGTCAAGGTGGCCGACAAGCTGCGCGCGCTGGAAATGCTGTACAAGCATCTGGGTCTGGGCGACGGGGCGAAAACAGAGGGGGTGGTCATTGTGGACAGTGAAAGTTAGGAGCGAGGAGAGAGGAGAGAGGCGCCAAGGTGGAAGTGCGGCTGAAAGAGAAGATACCCGGCGTGTTCTGGCCCGTGCATCAGGCGATACGGCGCGGCGAGGTGACAGAGGTCGTGGCCAAGGGCGGGCGCGGGTCCGGTAAGTCGAGCTATCTTTCGATGGAGCTGGTCTGGCAGCTGCTGCGCCACCCGGACTGCCACGCCGTGGTGCTGCGCAAGGTCGGCGGCACGCTGCGCAACAGCGTGTACAACCAGATCGTATGGGCCATCGGGGAGCTGGGGTGTGCGGGGTATTTCCGCTGCACGGTCAGCCCGATGGAGTGCACCTATCTGCCCACCGGGCAGAAGATCTTATTCTTCGGGACGGACGACCCGGGCAAGCTCAAGAGCTTAAAGCTGCCGTTCGGCGCTGTGGGCATTTGTTGGTTTGAGGAGCTTGACCAGTTCGACGGCCCCGAGGAGGTGCGCAACGTCGAGCAGACCGTGCTGCGCGGCGGCAGCTGGACGCTGACGTTAAAGAGCTTCAACCCGCCGGCCATGGCCCGCAGCTGGGCCAACCGCTACGCGCTGGAGACCCGCCCCGGCAAGCTGGTGCATCATTCGACCTACCGCGATCTGCCGCGGGCCATGCTGGGCGAGCGGTTCTGGGCCGACGCCGAGCACCTGCAGCGGACGAACCCGGCGGCGTTCCGCCATGAGTACGGCGGCGAGGTCGTGGGCAACGGCGCGGCGGTGTTTGCCAATTTGCAGCTGCGGGCCGTGCCGGACGACGAGCTGGAACGGTATGACCGCGTCTACTACGGCGTGGACTGGGGCTGGTACCCCGACCCCTGGGCCTACAACGCCGCGGCCTACGATGCGGCGCGGCGGGTGCTGGTGATTTTTGACGAGCTGACGCGCAGCCGCACGCCGAACCGCGAGACGGCAGAGCTTTTGCTGGCGCGCGGCGCGGGCACGGACGGCCCGCTGACGGCGGATGCCGCCGAGCCGAAATCCTGCGCCGACTACCGCGCCGCCGGGCTGCCCTGCCGCGCAGCCCAGAAGGGCCCCGGCAGCGTGCGCGAGAGCATGAAGTGGCTGCAGGGGCTGGCGGCGATCATCATTGACCCGGTGCGCTGCCCGGCCACGGCGGCGGAGTTCAGTGAGTACGAGTACGAGCGCGACCCGCGGACGGGCGAGGTGCTGCCGGGCTACCCCGACGTGAACAACCACCACATTGACGCGGTGCGGTACGCGGTGGAGGGGGTGTGGAGAAGGAGAGGGGCGTGAATCAGTGAGGAGTTAGAAGTGAGGAGTGCGTGTAGGGGCGACCATTGGTCGCCCGTCAACTTACCGCAGCAACGCATTTCCCGGGACGGTTTGCTTACAAGGCAAACGGGCACGGGCGAGCAATGCTCGCCCCTACAAGAGTTTTTCGACAGTTTGCGCCTTCCCCGAAGGGGGGAAGGCTTAGAGAAAGGAGGAAACGACCATACAATCCTATTTGGAACAGGCATTTGGGAAAAGTGACGTTACATCTGTCAAAATGCGGGCGGCGGTGCGGGAATGGTTTGATCTGTACTACGGCGTGCCGCGCGTGGGCGAGGATACCGCGCCCCGTGTGGCGGCGCTGATCGTCGGCAAGCTCTGCCGCACGGTCTATGCCGAGTACGAGACCCGCCTGCCGCCCGAGGCACCGGACCCGCTGCGCCGCAGCCTGTCGGCGCTGAACGCGGTAGCCAAGACCGCGATGCAGTACGCGCTGGTGGGCGGAGAGTGTCTGCTGAAACCGGTGCCGCGGGACGGGGCGTTCGACTTTGCGGCCATCCGGCGCGACTGCTACGTGCCGCTGGCCCGCGACGCCCACGGCAGCCTTTTGGCTGTCGGCACGATGGAGCGGCACAGCGTCGATGGGCGGCAGTACGCCCTTTTGGAGCGCCGCACCGCGGGCGCGGACGGCCTGACCATCGAAACGCGGCTGTTTGAGCTGAACGGCCAGACATTGGGCCGCTGTGTGCCGCTGGCCACGCTGCCCGCCTGTGCGGAGCTGGTCCCGCAGCTTGTGCTGCCGGGGGTGCAGGGCGTCGGGCTGGCCGTGCTGAAAACGCCGCTGATGAACTGTGTGGACGGCAGCACCGACGCGGTCAGCATCTACGCCCCGGCGGCGGGGCTGCTGCACGCACTGGCCCGCTGCGAGGAGCAGCTGAACGCCGAATTTGCGAACGGTGCGTCCCGCGTTTTTGCGTCGGAGGACCTGCTGCGCCCCGATGCCCAGGGCCGCCGTGCGCTGCAGGACGATCTGTTTGTCGGCCTGCCGGACGACCCGGCCAATGTCGGCGTGACGGTCTACAGCCCGACATTGCGGGAGGGCAGCTATCTGGCCCGCAAGCAGGATCTTCTGCGCGGGTGTGAGAGCCTGCTGGGCCTGCGCCGCGGCATTCTGAGCGAGGTCGAGACCCCCGCCGAGCCGCGCACGGCGACGGAGATCACCGCAACGTCGGTGGACTACGACCTGACGATCCGCGACCTGCAGAGCGCGTGGACGGATGCGGTGCAGCAGGCCATGGCGCTGTGCAGTGCGCTGGGCGCGGTGTACGGGCTGGACGGTCTGCCGCAGACCGCAGCCCCGGCTATCGACTGGGGCGACGGTGTTTTGTATGACCGTGCGCGTATCTGGGCCGAGCAGCGTGAGCTGGTGGACGCGGGGCTTCTGCGCCCCGAGCTGGCGCTGGCGTGGTATTTTGATTTGCCGCATGAGACCGAGGCGGAGCTGGCAGAGATTCGCCGCCGGTTTATGGGCGATGCAGGGCGGGCGCAATGAGCCTGCCGTGCAGTGCGGCGGGGGTGAGGCCACCCCGCCCTACGATGCTGCAGAAAGTGAGGTGAAATACAATGGAGAACGAGCAGAACAAGCCGATGCAGACCCCCGCGCCCTATGCCGCGGGGACCGGCAGCGTGCCGGTAGCGCTGGACCGCGACGCCTTTGCGCGGATGGGATACCGGGAGAGACTGGCGCTGAAGAAGGAGAACCCGGAGGTTTATAAAGAGTTGAGGAAGTGAGGGGCGGCATCTTGGCCCCCTCTGCGAAAGTAAAAACACAAAAAAGGAGAAACTATATGTCTGATTTCATCACGAAGCTGTCCGAACTGATCGACCCTGAGGTTATGGGAGATATGGTGTCCGCGCGCATCCCGAAGAAGCTGCGCGTGGCACCGTTTGCCAAAATTGACGATACGCTGCAGGGCGTGCCCGGCGATACCATCACCGTGCCCGCCTACACCTACATCGGCGACGCCTCCGACGTGGCCGAGGGCGGCGAGGTCGCCATTGAGAAGATGACGACCTCCACCCGCAAGGCCACCATCAAAAAGGCCATGAAGGGCATCGGCCTGACCGACGAGGCCGTGCTGTCCGGCTACGGCAACCCGGTGGGCGAGGCCAATACCCAGCTGGCGCAGGCCATTGCCGCCAAGGTCGACAATGACTGCATGGACGCTTTGCAGACCGCAAGCCTGATCTACGACGGCAGCCAGGCCCAGATCAGCTACAACGCCATCGTCGATGCTGTTGACCTGTTTGAGGAGGAGATGGGCTGCTCCGACAAGGTGTTGTTCATCCACCCGAAGCAGGTCACCCAGCTGCGCAAGAACCCCGACTTCCTGAGCGCTGACAAGTACACGCCCGGCGTCAGCCTGACCGGCGAGATCGGCATGATCGCGGGCTGCCGCCTTGTGCCCAGCAAGAAGGTCCCGCTGACCGAAGGCGTCTACGCCTGCCCCATCGTCAAGCTGGAGGCCGACCCCGAGGTCGAAGACGAGATCCCGGCGCTGACCATCTACCGCAAGCGCGAGGTCAACATTGAGACCGAGCGCAAGCCCAAGACCCGCACCACCGAAATCACGGCGGACGAATTTTACGTCGCTGTGCTGTCCAATGAGGCTAAGGTCGTGCTGGCAAAGTTCAAGGCGTAAGGGGGCGTGCGCGTGCCGGATTATACCTTTTACGTAGAGGATTACCTGGGCGAGGACATCCCGGAGAAGGAGTTCCCCCGCTTCATCAGACGCGCCGGGGACGAGCTGCGCCGTATGCGGGAGATGTACGCCGTGGCACCGCGCCAGGGGCTGGACCCGGAACTGGCCGAGAGCATGGCGCTCTGCGCTGTGGCCGACGCAATGTACGAGTTCGCGCAGGAGGACGAAGCCCGGGGCATTGCGAAGGTGAGCGTCGGCAGCGTGAGCGAGACCTACACCGCGCCGCCCGAGTTGTGCTCCCGCACGCTGGCAGACCGGGCGGCGCATTTCCGCCACGAGGCGGGCTACTATCTGCGGATTGGGCGGTGGCTGCCCCATGAATAAGCTGTACCGCGATACCGTGACGCTCTACCACGCCGACGCGGCGGCGCAGACCGTGGTGCGCACCATACTGCGGGGCGTCTGCTGGCAGCAGGGCCGCCGGGAGCTGCCCGACGCAGGCGGCACACGCCGGGGCACGGCGCTGCTGGTGGTCATCCCGGAGACGGCGGCCCGGTACGGCGCAGACTATACGCTGGCACCGGGGGACAGGCTGTTCCCCGGCGAGGGCCCGGCGCTGACCTGGGCCGACTGGCCGGGCTTTGTGCCCGCGGCGGTGGAGGGTGCGGCGCTGGTGCAGTACGTGCTGCCGATGCGGCTGCGCGGTAAACCGCACCATGTCGAGGCCGGTGCCTGGTGGAACGGAAGCGGAACGGGCGTGAGGAGCCTGACAAGGTGAGAATCTTTTTGGCTTCTCCCCCGGGGGAGAAGCTGCCGCCCGCAGGCGGCTGATGAGGGGCGAGCTAGCGTGGCCGAACGATGAAAGGGAGGGCCGCGCGAAGTCTGCCCTCATCCGGCGCTGCGGCGCCACCTTCCCCCGAGGGGGAAGGCTTTAGAGAAGGAGGCAAACCATGCTTACAAAAATGACGGCCTTTCTGGCCCGGGCCCCTGCCCTGCAGGGGCTTTCTTTGACGGTGGGGGACGTTGGCCCCGCGCCGTACACGGCGGGGCTGTGGTGCCGGGGCATCACGGTGCTGGACCGGCGGGAAAACCTGCTGGGCCGCGTGACAGATCGGAAGAGCACACGTCTGAACTCCAGTCACATCACGATCTCGTATGCCGTCTTCTGCTTGAAAAAAA
>OOCB01003396.1_pt1 | contig 15593 bp, 24 predicted proteins | sample 1671351 | NCBI WGS metagenome assembly OOCB01 (sample SAMN06348148, study PRJEB24527) | human gut metagenome | biome: human gut; feature: ankylosing spondylitis patient; material: feces | host: Homo sapiens | place: China | collected 2015-10
CTAAATTATGAAAAATGTATAATCAAGGGTATATGCCCATAAGGTCAAAAAATTATATGGTTGAAAATCAAGTAAATAAATATTTTATGAAACAGAATGAAACGATATTATTTCATTCAGGGAGCTTTTTAAGTGCCCTTATTAAATTGGGTAACTTGTCCTATACATCCCGCAGGGTGTCGGGAACCGACTTAAAGGGAATGTCAAGGGAGGTAGCGGTATGAAACGAAGGAAGGTGTACATCTGCATTGCCACTGACCAGCCGGATAGCTTGATGAGGCTGAGGATTGACAAAGCCAAGGTGGAGATTAGGAAGGTGAACGATATTCCGGTGCTACCGCTGACAGAGAAAGGACGCAAGATGAAGTTGGGAAGACAGATTGAACAGATGATGGATGCAGATCTGGTTTACTTCGGGAGAGGGTGGCAGACCTCGAAAGAGTGTACGGCAGTTTTCGAAGTGGCGAAAGTGTATGAGAAGAAGATGATGTTTGAATGAGGGAGGGAAAGCGAATGAAGGTCACAGTGTATTACGCTACGGCGAAGAAAGAAGAGATAGCAAAGATTCAGGAAAAGTACCAGCTGCCATCGGGCTACAGCGTGAATGGTGAAGTGGTATGCAACTTGACTGATAAGGTGGTGAAGGAGATGCAGAGTGAGGTGGAAAAAGGTTTAATTCAATTAAGATTCAAAGAATATGACAAGAGAACAAGCAAATAAAATAATAGCAGAAAATGAAGCGATGGTTATCGGATGCACATATAACGTGCTTTTTACGAATGATATTGTAATCAGCCAGACGCTTGAAGCTATCTTCTCCGTAAAGAAATCACCTCTTTACCGGATGAAGACAAAACAGATTATCAATCGGGTTGAAGTTGAGATGCGCAAATACGAGAAGCTGGTAAACAGCGTAATCGGTGAACGGTCCGCATTCTTTGCAGATGCGAATGACATTTTCCTGGAAGATATACAGAAGCACATCGATATTCTGTACTGGTCAATCAAACGAGAGTTTGACAGGTGTAATCTGGAACACTCTGATATCCTTGCACGACTTGAACTTGCTCGGACATTATGCCGGTTCGGATGTCTTCAGTTAGATAAGCGAGAAGACGAATTGCAGAAAAAAGATTCAAGGTTTAAGCGCTTTTGTATAGGTTATATCCGTCAGACGGCACTGCTTCATGCACTGAACGAGGTAATGCTTACGATGAACATACCATGCATAGTTAACCTTGATACTGAAGATTGTTCGAGAGCTATTAATATTTTATCGTTTAAACTTGCTGATGCGGAAATTATCGCAAAGGCTATATCTGCATAATATCATGAAAGAGAATATTCCCACAGCATTATCCATAAAAATAGATTTAGAGAATAATCCTAAAGGCACAGAATTGAAGGTAATCCAGCAAAAAGAACGTGAAAAGTGTGGTAGATATGTGGCTATTCCTGGAGATAAGACTCATACGAGAATATTTGTTCGAAATAATGAGGATCCGGAGAAAAAGATAGCAGCATATCTGGAAAGGGTTAATAACAAAGTTAAAATGTGGAATTAAAATAAAACGTTATGGCTAATACATTTGAGTCAGCTATCCAGAAGTATTTGGAAAATCGCGCAAAGAGTGATCCTCTTTTTGCGGAAACCTACAAGAAAGAGAACAAGAGCATTAAGGAATGCTGTCAATATATCTATTCACAGGCTCGTAAAGCGGGCAAGGGAGGCAGTGCAGTCGGTATAGATGATGAAACCGTATATGGATGGGCAGTGCACTATTACGATGAGGATAATATTAAAGTTGAGAATGTGAAGGAGAGTGTGGAAGTATCGGCTCCAGATTCTGTTAAAGAAGAAGTAATTGAAAAAATGCCAGAAAATCCTGTGAAGCAAAAACCGGGAAGAAAGAAAACTAAGCAGGAACTATTTGACGAACGCCAGTTATCACTATTTGATTTTTAAGTATGAAGCCAAGAACGAAATTAGAGAGGCTGGTAGCTGAATTGAGTAGTAAGCTGCCGGCCGTTAGCGAGGCCCAGATAAGATGGGGAAAGAAGCATTGCTTTCCTCATAACGCTTACAAATGTAAGGATGAAATGTGGTGCAGTGACTGTGGAAGATTATGGGTAGATATTACCGCTCAGAAGGAAGGTTACATACGTTGTCCTTATTGTGGTGAACGTCTTAAGATAATGTCTAGCAGGAAAAAGAAAATGCGTCAATATGAATACATGACAATCGTTACTGCTGTTGATAAGTTTCAGGTACTCAGACATGTTGAAATAGGTAAGAATAAAGGAACCCTCATGGGAGAAATATTCTACCATGTGGAGGAAGTCTGTCAGCAATGGATAACTGAGGATATGAAAGAAATTGTCATAGCCAAGCCAATGAATATGGGTTGTAATTCCTGGATATATACACAGCCAATGAGTATCAAATGTTCTACGAATTATTACAGACATTATACGTATGACATCAATGGATATGTTTATCCGAAAGTAAAATTACTTCCTATACTTCGAAGGAACGGGCTACGCACTTCGTTTCATGGAATTACTCCAGCTGTTCTGATACGCGCTTTGCTCGGAGAAAGCAAATATGCGGAAATGTTGCTGAAGACCGGGCAGTATGGTATGCTGCAGTTCTATATGTATCGTGGCGGTTTATATCATCCATGGGCAGTGAATATATGCAATCGTAACGGGTATATCATCAAGGACGGCTCTCTATATGATGATTATCTCCATTTGCTTGATTATTTCCATCTTGACACTCATAATTCCCACTATGTATGCCCAAAGAACCTGAAGAAAGAGCATGACAAGCTGGTTGAGAAAAAGAGAAAGATAGAAGCGAAGATTCGGGCTGAACAGGAACGAAAAGAAAGGATTGAACGCATGTCCAGAATGAAACAGGATATCTTCTCTTTCATCCAAAGAATCCAGCCATTCCTGGGAATAGAAATCAAGGATGAGGATATTGTGATCCGTCCATTAGAAAGTGTTACCCAGTTTTATCAGGAAGGAAAGGCTATGCACCATTGCGTCTATCAAAATGAATATTACAAGCGTAAGGATTGCCTTATTCTCACAGCACAGAAGAATGGGAAACGTCTTGAAACGGTAGAGGTCTCTTTAAAGACCTTCAAGATTGTACAGAGCAGGGCAGTCTGTAACGAGACCAGCGATTACCATGATCATATTATCAAATTGGTAAACCGTAACATGGGACTAATCAAGAGGGCAGCATCATGAAAGTTTGTATGCCTGCTACACTAATGAGTAATTGATGGCCCAAATTTGAAGTATAATAACGATATATTATGGAAAAACTGAAGGTTTATTATGGGTGGTCTAGAATAGGTGCTGTTCGTAAAAAACGTGCTTTGTCTGTTATGTTCGAGAATGATAAAATGGGGTGTAGAAGTGACAGAGGACAAAGGTGCCTGAGAACACTTCAAGGCACCGTATTTGAACGGTACCAGACTAATGAAGAAGAAAAAGAAGGTAAAAAGCAAAACCGGATATTTACCGAATACAACTTATTCCTTGACGAAAGGCCAATCGACGGGAGCCTTGAAAGATGTTTGCTAGTTAACAGCGATGCTGACAAGAACCATGTATCCAAGGCCGTTCGGGATAAGATTGCTGAAGCATTACGGAAAGCTTTTATGTTGGCCAACCCTGATTATAAAGAGCCGAGTAGCCAGCTTGAATTAAAATTTGAATGATTAAAAAAATTAAATTGTATTACCTGTTCCAGGCGGTCGTATGATGGCTGATGGAAACAGGAGAAAGGAGAAATAAATATGATGCCAAAGGAATTACCAAGCGTAATGAATGATGCAGGATATAAGAAGGATGCTCGTGATTTTGCAAAGAGAATGATGGAATGCAGAGGAATTCTTTATCCATGTATGGATTTCAATCATTTTCAGGAATGGATGGAAGAAGCTTTGTCAAAGGCTTACTTGTATGGTGCGCAAAGTGCTATAAGAGTTGGCTATCTTCTTGCTGATAAAGATTGGGAAGAAACATATAAAGGATTGAAAAAACAAATTACTGAATTGGAAAAACAAATTGTAGAGGATAAGAAATGAAAGCCATATCCATTAAACAACCGTGGGCGAGCTTAATCGCTCACGGTATAAAAGACATCGAGAACCGGACATGGAAGTGTCCTCAGAAGTATATTGGCCAAAGGGTACTGATTCATGCTGCAAAGACTACAGTAAAGGAGGGATGGAAAGCATTGACAAGAGAACAGCTTAAGAAAGTAATTCCATACAAGAATAAACTTTACGGACATAATGAAGAACTTTCGAAGGGTGCTATTATTGGAAGTGTGGTAATAGCCGACTGTGTACAGCACCATCCTTCAGTATGGGCTGAGAAAGGATGCTGGAACTGGGTACTGAAGGATGCGGTATTGTTTGACAAACCGATTGAGGGAGTAAGAGGGAAACTTAGTTTTTGGGAATACAATGGAGAGTTACAAGAAGCAATATACGCGTCAATGGATTGACAAGATTACATCTCATTGCCATAATACTCCAAGATGCCATCTTTCATTTAAGTCAAGGAATATGCATCCGACAGAAATTGAGATAGCATGCAGGTATTTGAGAAGATGGAATGGATTTAAGGTTGTCATTAAAAGTAAAATATTAACTGGATATACAATCGGACCTATCCGGGATATAGACATAACAATTTACATGTAGGAGATATGGGAAGAAAAAAAAGAGTACAGACCGTTCAGATAGTATCTAGGGTGTCATTGGCCGATTATATGCGGCTAAAATCTATCTGCGAGCAATATGGATTTAAGTCTGTTTATCAGCTGCAGAATTATCTATGCTATTCGTTTCTTCGAGCTGTGGATAAAGAGCATGATCCGATTGATGAGCCTGTTCCGGATGAAATAATGAAAATGTTTGATGATTTGGGTAGCTCTCAGCTTCCGAGAAAATATTTAAAAGCGAAGCCAAATAAAAAATCTATGGACTTATGAAAGATGAACAATACCGAAAGATTATCACTTCCAAAGAATGGAAGAAGTTACGTGCTATCAAGATTGCCAATAATCCTATTTGTGAGGATTGCCTTCTGGAGAATAGGACTACAATAGCAACAGAGGTACATCATATCACGCCGATTCAGCGAGGAAAATCGTTAAAAGAAATGAAAAAATTAGCATACGATTACAATAATCTTCGTTCTCTGTGCGAAAAATGTCACCAAAAAACGCATGAATTGTTGTTAAGTAGAGGCAAGAAAATGCAAAAGGAACTTCGTGAACTAGAGAAAAAGAGATTCATTGAAACCTATTTCTAGGGGCGGAATCCGTTGCCAGACTACCCCGGGGGGATATTTTTTTATTTGGCCTTCTTGCGCAGAACCCCGTCCGTCCATTGTTTACACTCACGAGTAGTTTTAAACTCTGGGGGGTAAAACGAAAATTAACAAATTTAAGAAATGGAAACAACGCTTAAAAAAATAGAGTCAAAAATCAAGAAAGCACTGAAAAGCCAGAAAAGTTATTCACCCGACCTTGATACTTGTATCACAATGGCGGCCGGTTCTTTCTATGCCTTCCTGGTTGCGCTGGATGATATTCAGAAATTGGAGAAAAGCTATGTGGTTGAGACTTCACGAGAAGGTAATGAACGGATGGTTCCCCATCCTGCTTTTCGAGTGCTACGCGATACGCAGGAAATGGTGAGGCGTTCACTGCGAGAACTGGGGCTTACCCTGAATACGCTATCGACAGATGATGATGACGCACTTGAAGATATGTTGAAAAAGGTTGAGGCTGTAGAATGATTCTGGACGAACTGGAGAAACAGAGATTAAGAGACTTGAAGAGCCGTACTGTTAAGCACTTGCAGGCAGTACGGCTTGATGCGTATTCGCTTGACAAGGTGGATAAGCGGCTGAGGCTGTATGTGGATGATGTGCGGAATAATTCACAATGCCACAATCTGTATGAGGTGCTGGCAGTGGACAGGTTTCTTCGGTTCATGGATAAGTATGATTTTAGAATTTCGGAAGTACGGAAGTTTATCACTTTTTATGAGTGCCTGGTATTTAACGGCATGCGAGGCAAGACAAGATACAAGATGACTCCGATACAAGTATTCCAATTTGCGAATATACTGGGATTCTATCGTACAGCTGAAAAGCGGCTGTGTAGGACGGCACTGCTGTTTGTGCCACGAAAATTCAGTAAGACTACTTCTGTCAGTACGCTGGCCATATATGAATTACTTTTTGGCGATGCAAATGCTCAGGCTTATGTGGCCGCAAACTCTTATGACCAGGCGCAGATTTGTTTTTCCGAGATTAAAGGAACGCTGCGCAACATGGACAAACGGTTGAAGAGATTCAAAACGAACCGCGAGAAAGTATACAACCTGATGCCCGGAAAGACTAGCTTTGCAAAGTGCCTGGCAAGTGATGCGGATAAACTGGACGGATTGAATGCTTCGCTGGTGATAGTAGATGAGTATAGCCAGGCTGACAGTGCGGACTTAAAGAATGTACTTACTTCTTCTATGGGATCCAGAGTGAATCCGCTGACGGTGATTATTACTACGGCTTCGGAGAAATTGAATGGGCCGTTTTATACTGAATTACAAGGATACAAGGAAGTGCTGGAGGGGAAGTATGAGGACGATAGTGTATTTGCGCATATTTTTGAACCGGACATTGACGATGAAGAGAGTGATGAGGCTACCTGGAGAAAGGTACAACCACACTGGGGAATTACGGTACAGCCGGATTACTATGAATTTGAATGGAAGAAAGCTCTACGTAACTACGAGGATATGAAAACATTCCGGACAAAATTGCTGAATCTGTTTGTGGTGGATGATAGGGCCGCATGGATTACGGCCGATGAAGCTCGTGCACGGAGAGGTACGTTTGATCTGGCGGCGGTGACGGGTGGGCCGCTTACGATGGTAGCTATGGACTTGTCAATACACGATGACTTCTCTGCGGTGACATACAATGTATATGATGAGGTACTGAGAAAATTCTACCTGCATACGGATTACTATATACCGGAAGAAACATTACGGAAACACACAAATAAGGAGCTATACCAGCGGTGGGTAGACGGTGGGTACATGAGGGTATGTCCAGGTCCGGTAATTGACTATGCGATGATTTCAAATGATATGCTGGGGCGTAGCCGGACACTGCGTATTGTGGGAATAGGCTATGATGCTTACAAATCGCAGGAGTGCGTCAATATATTGGCTGCCGCAGGATTCAGGGAGGTATTGAAGGCGGTACCGCAGACTTATGGGGCCTTTACATCGCCGGTAGAATCATTTGAATACGCTTTGCGAACGGAGAAGGTGACAATGCAGGATAACCCGATTACCTGGTATTGCTTCGGAAATGCAGTGCTGGACCATGATAGAAACGAGAACAAGAAACCTGTGAAGGTGCAGCAGAATAGGAAGATAGACGGGGTGATAACCTCACTGATGACATTCTACATGTTCAACAACTATGAAAGATAAGTGATAAGGTGAAAAGAGACATAGGAAGGGCGTAAAGCGGTAGAGTGCTACCACTTTACGCCCTTTCTTCAGTTTATAAAAAAGACCTATGTATATATCAATAGAAGACATCAAGAAACATCTGAACATAGATTATGAAGAAGATGACGGATACTTGCAGGACCTGGTTGAGGCTGCGGAGGAGGCAGTAGAACGGTTTGTGCAGCAGCCGCTCAAGGACCTTGAGAATGAAGAAGGAATGATACCTGCCAGTTTGAAGCATGCTATCCGGCTGATGGTAGGTGGATTTTATGCGAATAGGGAATCTGCTGCGTTTGCAACTGCTCATGAGATACCGTATAATCTGCATTTTTTAATGATTCAATATAGAAAACTGAAATAATTATGCAGGCAGGATTATTGAAGGAATGGATAGTGATAGAGCAGGAGACCGTGACAAGAGACCAATACGGAGGAGAGCAGAAAACCTGGAGTGAGTTTGCCCGGACACGGGCAAGGATTCAGTTCAAGGCCGGAGATCAGGTGTTGGAAAACCGGGAAGAGATACACACGGTAACGAACGTGGTGACTATCCGCTATCGCATAGGGGTGACGCGGCAAATGCGGCTGACCTGGGGCGGCGAGAAGTACCGTATCCTGTCTATTGACCGGAACAGACAAGAACAGAGCCTGGTGATTAAATGTGAGCTGATAAATGAATAATTATGGGAATATTACAAAATACATGGGACAGACTGACCGGGAAAGCGGCCCTACGAGAGAACATCGCCCGGCTTGAAGGTAATGTGGCAGAACTGCGTAGCGCAGTAGCCACACAATGGTATGGAAACGGTGAAGTACAGGTGATAGGAGATTACTCCGTATCAGCGAATATGGCGATGAAGCTGGCTGCAGTGTACCGTTGTACATCGATAGTCAGTGGAACGGTGGCAAGTCTTCCACTGCTGGAAAAGCGAAAAGTGAATGGCTACTGGGAAACGGTAGAGACCGGGAGACTGGCAATGTTGCTCGGTTTAAAGCCAAACGAGCGGCAGACACGATTTGACCTGATCCGGAATGCGGTAATACAGATATTGAATCAGGGAAATGCCTATATCTATCCTGAGTGGAGAAATGACGGCCAACTGGGAAGGCTGGTACTACTATCGCCGAACACATGTACCTACGACAAGGACAACAACGTGTATCAGGTGACGGACTTCACGAACAAAGTGTTTGGTACATTTGACGCGGACGAAATGATACACCTGCGTAATATGAGTACAGACGGTGGCTATACGGGGGTAAGCACGCTGCAATATGCTGCAAAAGTACTTCGGATAGCCTCGAAAGGAGACGATAAGAGCGAGGAAGTGTATTCACCAGGCGGTACCAGAAGAGGATTCATTACGGGAGCCAGCGAGATAGTGAAAGGAGTAGGTGCGTTTCAGGACAAAGAACTGGAAACGGTAGCCGACCGGGTATCTTCTGAGATGTCGAGCGGAAAACAAGTAATGAACCTACCGAACGGTACTGACTTCAAGCCTATGGACCTGTCGCCAGCTGACACGCAGCTATTGGAGAACAAGAAGTTCGGGGTGCTGGAGATATGCCGATTCTATGGGGTGCATCCCGACAAGGTATTTGCCGGCCAGAGTACGAACTACAAGGCCAGCGAGATGTCGCAGGTATTGTTCATGAGCGACACGCTACAGCAGATCTTGCAGCAGTTCGCGCTGGAATTTACTACCAAACTGTTTGTTCCATCGCAGTACGGACGGTACAGAATTGAGTTCGGTATAGAGGATTTTTACAACACCGATCTGATGACGCTGGCTTCCTTCACCGAAAAGAATATCGCTACGGGAGTATGGACAATCAATGAAGCGAGACGGAAAAGAGGATATGCACCCGTTCCGGGAGGGGATGAAGTAATGATGAGTGCCAATTTAATACCGGTGGGCTATAAAAGACCTGCGGAAAGTGCTACCACTTTCAAAGAAAACACGGATAAATAAAAGAGTATGTTGTATGGAAATTAGAAGTTATGGTGATACAGCTGCGCCAAAGATTAGCGGAGAGTCCCGCACGATAGAAGGTTATGCAATCGTGTTCGGACAGGAATCTGAGGTACTGTTTGACCGCAGCAAGCGGAGAAAGTTTATAGAAGTTATCCAGCCTGGGGCCGTGACGCGTGAACTGCTGGAGAGGAGTGATGTGAAAGCACTGCTGGAGCATAATGCACAGAGAATGATGGCCCGTTCATTCAATGGAAAAGGTACGCTGACACTGAGCATTGATGCACATGGTTTGATGTACCGTTTTGAAGCGCCCAATACGCAAGACGGTGACTACGCTGTAGAAATGGTGAAAAGAGGAGATTTGTTCGGATCTTCTTTCGCATACGCTACGGGTGAAAAGAATGTGCGTTATGAGAAACGTGCGGACGGAATGCTGATGCGCTATGTGAATGCGATAGAATGGATAGGCGATGTAAGCATCGTGAGTGATCCTGCCTATATGGGTACGGATGTTACTGTGAGAAGCGTACAGGATTTTTTCCCTGAAGACAAAGAGGATAAGAAATATCTGGACGAAGTGAATGAGTTGAGGAATTTGGCAAATTGTTAATATCTAGTTTTATAGTAAAATGAAGAAGAAAGAAATGATTAAGCGTGTTCGGGAAATCAATGCACGTTTTAAAGAATTGGCCGACACGCTGGAAGTGGAGAAGAGAAGTATGACTGCGGAAGAGCAGGCTGAGAAAGAGGCACTGACAGCTGAGAAGGCGGTACTGGAGTTGCGAATGTTGCAGACGGAAACCAACATGGCGGCAGTAGAACAGTCGGAAAACCGTTCACGTGTATTCAGTGAATGTGTGAAGTACATGAAAAGAGGTATCTACGGTGATAATCTGCCTGAAGAATACCGCTCACTGTTGACTGAGAACGGGCTGCTTATTCCGATTACGCGTGATGTGATTGACTCTACAGGTGTAGGTGCTATCGTTCCGCTGACTATCGGTGAAGTGATTGAGCCGTTGGAAAAGGGTTTGATTCTTGACAAGGTAGGTACAAAAATGCAGTATGGCATTGTAGGTGCCTGGCAGTTCCCTGTGGTAGCCGGTGGTGTTGAGGCCGAGCTTCAGGATGAGAACGTAGACCTGACTGATAAAAAAATTGATATTACGAAGATCGTACCGGAACCGCGGCGTGTAGGTATTTCCATCCCGGTAAGTAACAGAGCTATCGACCAGTCTGCCGACCTGATTCTTGATATTGTAAGAAAGCAGCTGTATCTGGCCATCCAGCGACTGCTGAACAAGTGGATGTTCAACAAGACTCAGCTGAGCAAAGCGTCTAAAGGATGTTTTGTAGATGCCTATGCTGCCCCGGCAGTAACATTTGCAGGTGATGTTCCGACATGGGCAGAAGTGCTGAATATTGAGGCAGCGGTGATGGAAGAAGGTGTGGTAATGGATGGCACAGCTGCATGGGTATGTTCCGCTTCAATGTTTGCGAAGTTGAAGGCCGCTCCGAAGGATGCCGGATCTGGACGATTCATCGTAGAAGACGGAATGATTGATGGATATCCGGTATTTGTGACTGAATATGTTGAAAAGGATATGCTGGGATTCGGAGTGTTCAGCTATGAATTGGTAGGACAGTTCGGGGAAATGCGAATGACTGTCGATTCAACTTCTGCAGCGGTTGCAAAGAAGAACATGACCTACTTTGTCTTTAACACCGATTTTGACATGTTGACACTGAGAAGTGAAGCATTTGCCGTGGGTAAGACCGCCTGATAAGGTGAAAAAAAGGGAGTATGAGTGAGGATATCAAATTTACCGTAGACATTGAAAAACTCAACCAGCAGCTGCAGGAGCACCGGATGAGCACGCAAGAATCAAGGCGTGCCATCCGCAACGGACTGGCTACTGCCGGACGAATTATCCGTAATGCTGCAAGAAAGAATCTGGCGGCAACATCTGGAAAAAATGGTCCCATCAACTCCGCTCCCTTACTTCGGTTTGTGAAATTTAAAGTGTACAAAGATTATGGTGGAGTGCGTATTGATATCCTTGGCCGGACAAAAAAGAGTGAAAGAACTTCATTGGCCAAGAAGGGGTTAAAAGATTTAGCATATACCCTTAAATGGTTTGATCTGGGTACGCAAGCGCGGTATAACGAACGGAGAAAACGGAAGGTTCTGTGGAATAAAAAATTAAAAAAGAAACGCTATACAGGTAGTATCCAGCCATCGCGTTTTTTTCAACGTGCGGTACAATCAAAGAGCCAGGAGGCTCAGGAGAAGTTGCAGGATATTCTGCTGAAACAAATAGAACGAATAGCTAAGAGAAGAAAATGAGTCTGAGTATTGCGATACATATCAACAAGCAGCTAGCTGCGAGTGCGGAGCTGAAGGAAAAGGTTGGAGACCGGTTTTATCCCGTATCGGTAAAAAGTGATGTACAGGCTCCCTTCATTGTGTATGAACGTGACAGTGTTCAGCCGAACGGTACGAAAGACGGAACGGATGGTGATACGGTGGTAGTAAATGTGTATGTATTCGCAGAAACCTATATGGAATCGGTAGAGATAGCCGAATTGGTGCGCGATACGCTGGACGGTTCTTCTGGAAGCTATACAACGTTTGAAGTGGATGAATGTGACTTTACAGATGCTGCAGAGACCTACGAGGATGGGATATACGCACAACAGCTGGTATTTAATTTAACAACGTATAAGAATAAGTGATATGGCAAAGAGAAAAGCATTGAAGGGGAAAGACTTCATGGTCTTTGTAGGCGGAAAAGCGGTAGCTCTGGCAACGAATCACACGCTGAGTCTGGCTACAGAGACATCGGACACCTCTTCAAAGGATGACGGAATATGGAGTGATACGGAGATTACGGGCATGAGCTGGACCGCATCAAGTGAGAGTATCGGTGCGCCGACAGAGGATGCAGCAGTTGATATCAGTTACGAAGAATTGATGGATATGTTTTTGGCCGCCGAACCGGTAGATGTAGTATGTGGAATCCCTAAGAATAAATCAAATGATGGTGTGCCGGAAGGAGGATGGCAAGAGCCGGACAGTACCACTCCATCATTGACACATTATAAGGGAAAAGCCCTTATTACAGCTCTTGAACTCAATGCCCCCAACAAAGAGAACAGTTCTATTTCTGCTACATTTACGGGCGTAGGAAAATTGGAAAAAGTTGAAAAGGCAAAAGGATAAGGTATGAATAATTCGGGACAGGTAACAATTCAAGGTAAGCAGTATGTTGTGAAGTATGGTCTGCGAACTTTCTTCAAGTACGAAGAACTGGAAGGACATCCGTTCGAGTATAAGAAGATGGAAGATTCCTACAGGCTCTTACACGCTTCACTGATGGCGCATAATGCGGACTACAATCTGAGTTTTGGCGAGCTACTGGACGAATGTGACGAATACCCTGAGATATTCGGAGAGTTCGTTCGTCTTACTGAGGAGTCGGTCAAGAGAAACAATGAAATAAAAAAAAAGGAGAGTCTGCCGGAAAGCCTGTAAGCGTAATTGATCTGTACGAAGAAATAGTAGTCCGGGGCGGGGTGTCACCGGACTATTTTTTTGAAAATATGGATTGGCATGAGTGCATGGTTTTTTTAAAAGGTCTGAGAAAAAAAGAGCGTGTTGAGATGGAGCGTGTTCGCCTGTTGATGTGGGCCGCATTGGTACCTCATAGCAAGGGCGGTCTGGAACTGGAAGATGTGCTGACGCTGCCAGAAGAAGAAATACAAGCGGATAAAGAAGAAGAGAAGAAAATGATGGAAGAACTGCGCAAACGCGCTAAAACGATGGAGGAATATGTATGAGTAATATATTTGTAAGGCTGCTGCTGAATACGGATAAGTTTGACCAAGGGTTATTTAAGGCCCAGAAAAACATGAGGGGATTTGCCGCCACGACACAGGGGGTGTTTGGTGGCCTGACTAAATTCGCCAGTTATGCAGGTGCATTCGTTGGAATCAGTACTTCTATTCATTCAGCAGTTACTGCGAATATGGAATTTGAGAAGTCTCTTTCTTCCCTTCGTGCGTTGACAGGTGTGTCAGCTGATGAATTGAACTACTTCCGTACAGAAGCTATCCGTATGGGCATGGACAGCACGCAATCGGCTAAACAGATGGTAGATGCCTTCAAACTGATAGGAAGCCAGATGCCGGAACTGTTGAAAAACAAGACGGCACTGACGCAGACGGCAGAAGCAGCTGTAGTGCTGGCTGAGGCTGCAGAGTTGGATGTACCTACAGCGGCTAAAGCTCTGACAGGCGCTCTGAATCAGATGGGGGCAAGTTCGGCTGAGGCTACGGATTATATCAATATCCTGGCAGCAGCTTCACAACAAGGTAGTGCGGACATTCCATACCTCAATAAAGCGATAGAGAATGCCGGTGGAGCAGCTAGCAGTACTGGAGTAAAGTTCAATGAGCTGGTAGCTATCATCGAAGCGATTGCTCCGAAGATTACAGATGCGGCAAGTGCCGGCACAAATTTGCGAAATATTTTTCTGACACTGGAGAGTTCGGCCGATCAGAATCTGCGGCCGTCAGTAGTGGGGTTGAGTAAGGCGATAGATAACCTCTCAAAAAAGAATCTGGATGCTGTCCAGTTGACGAAAATGTTTGGAAAGGAATCAGTAACTGCAGCTATTGCGATTCTTCAGGAGAAAGATACATTTGACCAGTTGTCAGAAAGTATTCAAGGGACGAATACGGCTTATGACCAGGCGAGAATCAATAATGATAATCTGGCCGGTTCGATAGGAAAATTACAGAGTGCATGGACTTCCTTCATTAATACAATGGCAGGTAGTAATGGGTATATCCAAAATGCAGTAGATAATCTGCGTGAAATGGTAAACTGGGCAACTCGTGCCATCGCAATGACAGAGGACCAACGATTTAAGGATACGAATAAAGGAAAAGTATCTGAAGCCGTAAAGCAGATGGATTTATACGTATCGCAAGGGATGGACCCTGAGTTGGCACGAAAGAGAACGATGGCAGATTTGACAAGAACTCTTTTTCCGGATGCCCAGTTTATGGAAAAGTACAAGAGGCAGATGGTGGATGCACAAAAAGCATGGGAGAAAGCCAAACTTGTAAACATCAATTCTGCTGCATATGAAGAGGAAAAAGTATTTAAAGAAGCCAAAAGATTATATGAACTATCTGTTGAGCAGAAATCCCTGTACGACTTAATAGATAATACTCTGCAAAAGCAAGTAACTAGTCTGGAGCAACAGAGAATAGCTTCAGAGCAAACAAGAAAAGAAACGGAAGCAGCCGCAGAAGCAGCGAAGAAGAAAGCGGAAGCAGAAGAAAAGGCAAGACAAGAAAAAGAGAAAGCTAGTCGGCCGGAAGGATCATTAGCTGATTTAGAATATCAAATAAGAAAGCAGCAACAGAATTTGATGTCTGCCACAACAAATGAAGCAAGAACTGCGGTACAAAAAACTATCAACGAACTGGAGGCCCGTAAGATATTCCTGAAGGCACAGGTGGAGACAACTTTATTCCAAGCAGGACGAAAGGCACCTGAAGCAGTTACAGGTAGCAGTATGAGTTTAGGAGATCTGGCCGGAGGAGTTAAAATACCAGATAAAATAAAATTACCCAGTGTAGAAAACGGAATTAAAGAAAATGAGGCTTACGCGGATTCTTTCATAGAAATAAGCAACGCCATTGGTATGATGTCAGGAGCTTTTCAGGGGAATTCAAATTCTGTAGAACAATGGGCTATTTCAACATTTGGAAACATTGCACAAATGATAGTTCAATTACAGTCATTGGCTACCGCACAAGGTGTAGCAAGCGCATTTGCAGCTCCATGGCCTGCAAATATTGCTGCCGTGGCAAGTGTAGTAGCAACAGTTGCAAGTATTTTTTCATCTCTTCCTAAATTCGAAGATGGAGGTATTGTTGGGGGAAATAGTTACTTTGGAGATAAGTTGCTGGCCCGGGTAAATAGCGGAGATCGGAAGAGCACACGTCTGAACTCCAGTCACATCACGATCTCGTATGC
>OOCB01003398.1_pt1 | contig 15579 bp, 12 predicted proteins | sample 1671351 | NCBI WGS metagenome assembly OOCB01 (sample SAMN06348148, study PRJEB24527) | human gut metagenome | biome: human gut; feature: ankylosing spondylitis patient; material: feces | host: Homo sapiens | place: China | collected 2015-10
GATGATGAATATACTAATAATCGTTTGGAGCATGCTAAGTTTTTTGGTAAGAAAAAATGGAATAGTTGGAATGAAGAAAGCATAAAAGCATTGACATTATATGGTCTTATATTTTTAGTTTTATTTTGGCCATTAGGTTTATTATTTTTGGCTATGGATATTACACTTGTTTATTTTAGTTTTAGACCATATTGGCAGATAAACAAGACATATGTAACCGGAAGAATGGGAACCTTGGAGACAATTATAAATAGACTTGGAGATTGTATGTCGTCGTTTGCAAGAGGTCTATTTGGATTTTTGGTTAGACTTGTTAAAGCGATAATATATTTGTTCTTTGAAATTATCAAACGGGCATGAAAAAGTTAATGATATGACAATTTCAAAACGATTATTAAAAGAAATAATGGATAAATTGCCAAAGGAATTACCTGAAACGGGAGGGATCATTGGTGGAACAAATGGGAATATAATTACATATTGGATTGACGAAGTTCAAAAAACAAAACAATCTATGTGCAGTTATGTTCCTGATACTGACAAAATGAATTCAATTATAGAAAAATGGTTCAATGAAGGAATTGAATTTTTGGGAATATTTCATACACATTATTATGGGGTAAAAACGCTTTCAGACGCTGACAAAGATTATATGCGTAGGATTATGAATTCAATGCCCGAAAGTATTAAAATTTTATATTTTCCGGTATTTGTGTTTCCGAATAATGAAATGGTTTTATATGCAATTAAAAATCAAACAATGGAAATTATGCTATGTAATTATTACATTATTTAAGTAATGTCTGTTGTATTGTTTTTTGAAATAAATGAGGAAGGAGTGAGTAACATGGATAAAAAAGTTGAATGTTCAATAAGAATTCCAGCAGGCTGTTTTGAAGGAAATTGTTCTGATTGCAGATATGCTAATTGGGATGATACAAAGGATGGAAAACCATATTGCGAAGGTGGATACGGCGGATATAACAGACCATCGGATAGAAATGGATGTTTTCATCATAGCTAAAATTATAAAATGATATTAAGTGATGGCAGGCTATGTTTGAAGGTATTACAAAAACATAGTCTGTTGTCAATAAAAGCGTATGTAAAAAAGGATAACCCTTTGTGTAAAAAATTAGTCATGGAGGTGAATCATATAGATATGATAGTAACTTTATTATCTTTTGTTATCATTCTAGCCATGCTGTTTGGTGTACTCTGTTCAGTTACAGGGGAGGAAGAAAAAGGAAATACGATTATTGTAAATTGTGTTACAGTGGTTATTTTGTATGCTCTGATATTAGAGCTGTTTAATCAGGATTTTTCAACAGGTGGAATTTTTGATTCAGGACTTCCATTGGTAAATAATGTAGAAAAAGCGGGAAGTGTGAAGAAATATTTTGCAGACAGTCCTGCTTTTTTTGCGTTAGATTTTGTTGAGTTAGTTACATTGACATTGATGATAAACTGGGTATCCAATACATTTACATTTGGAAATGCGGGAATTGTAGGAAAAATCACATCAAGAATTGCGATTGTCTTTGGCGGAATTATCGTGTATGGCTTTTTTATGGATTTTGTGAGAGAAAATATAGTTATGAAGTGGTGCGTATATTGTGTTGAATGTATCATAACCGGAGGGAGTATTTTATATACACCGATTTTGTTGTTGTCATTTATCACAGGACTAAAAAAGGATAGTTTTATATTGACTTACATAATCAAACAGTTTCCAAGTACATCCATAGGCAAGGCAATTTCCACTGCTATTACATCGTCGGTGATGTTTCTTGTATTGATGATAGTATTAGAAACGCAATATGGAAGTGTATGTAATATATTGCAGGGAACGGTAGATACAATGGAATCATGGGGTTCGGTGATTGTGATGGTTATTGGTATATATATTTTGTTGAGAAGTTTAAAAAGCAAAAAATAGTTATTTGGAGGAAGTGTTATGAGTGGTCCTAAGATGGTAGGAGTAACTTGTGATCCGGAGGTGATTGCAAGAAATAATGAGAGACTAAGACAGATAGGTAAGGATAATTATTTCAGAGGATTGTTTGGGAACATTAACAAGGATGTTGAAAACACGGTTTTATGGGTAAAAAATTATGGAAATGTAACATTGAATACTATACCTATCGGTTATGGTGATACATCGGGAATTCTTGAGGAAGTTAATTTATTAAAAGAAAAGTATGCTGATGATATAAATAAAAAGAAATTCGATTTAGGGATTATTGCATCTCTCGGTGTTGAAGAACTAAGAGAAATGGGTGTTAAGAAAGTTCAAGATATGCCAAAATGGAAAGAAAAATTTCTTAGTGAAATGTCTGATGTATTAAAAAGACTACAGGCAGATATTGAAGAATTTAAATCCGGTATAAAACAGATAAAAAATGAAAATGAACGTGCTGCCCGTGGTTCAAGGGAGTGGATGGAAAAAATAGAAAAAGAAAAGGAAAAATTAGAAAATGTAAATATAAATAGTATCCGCATAGAAAGATATATGGGAGATGAAAAAGACATACCGTTTATGCCTGAAAAGGATGAATATATTGATCCTGAAACATTGCCATTTACAATAGAGGAACTTGCTTTGTTGGAAATGCTTCAGGCTGATATGGGAGAATATTCAAAAATTGATTATCTGACAGAGAAAGAGAGAGGTCTGCTATATGAGTTAAATCAGGATTTGGTATGTATAAATGATACAAGCGAACGGGCGTATTCAATGAAAAGTAAGAGAGCCGTTTTGCAGCAGATGAGAATGAAGTATGCAAGACTGGAAAAATATGTATCAATGCTGGTGGCTGCCAGAAATGCAGAGATGGAGGAGAGAAGTACTTTAGAACTTGAATACATATCGTTTTGTCAGGCATTGGATGTTAAGCGTGCAAATTATGAAGAATTTACGATTGAGGAATTAAGAGAGCGTGTCAATAACTTAAGGAGCAGGGTAGAAAAACAGGAATCAAGGATTTATATAGAGGAAAGTATTGAAAATATTATGAAAGATTATGGATATGCAAGTATATCATCATATCAGTTGCACAATGCTGACAGTGTATCCAGAATTATTTTTGAAGATAATAAGGGTGAAAAAATATCAACTTCGTTTGGTGATGGAATGATTATGATGAATGTTATTGGTGAGGGTGACAATCCGCCTACGGATGCTGAGGTAAAAGAGATGGTTCGTCAGCAGGTGGCATTTTGTGACCTGTATCCTAATATAAGGGAGCAGTTACAGGAAAAAGGTATTCATATTGATTATGAAAATTTAATGCCTGTTTCAGCAGAGCAAACTTCAAATGAACATATTATGCGTCAGAAGAATATTAGAAAATCAACTAAAAGATTTAGTTTCCGTCATGTGCAGCTTGTTTCAGAATCTCAGTCTGAGAGACAGTTTGATGATGCTAATGTTCAGCGTTTGCAATATGTAGATAAGGAGGAATGATAAAATGGCCGGAGGATATCAATATTGCAGTTCTTGTAAAAGAATTGAAAAAAATATGACAATATTTATTTGCCCAGATTGTAATAAACCATATGAAACTGTAAGTGATGATAGTGATATGGAAGATAAAAATAGTAATGAAAAATGGTATATAAGATGTGGAAGCTGTGGTGCGTGGATATCGTTTGAGGATAAAGAGAACATTCCAAATTCATGTCCTGAATGTTATGAGATTGGAATAAATAATGTGGGAGAAGACAGTATTCTATCGGAAGAAGAATACCTTTTGGAAATTGGTGAAATAAAATCAAAAAATGAGGTGGCAGAAAAAGACAGCATACAGGGGGATAAAGAAAAAAATAATAATTCAGAAGAAGTAAATAATATAGAAAATGGTGAAAAAAATAAGTTGGATGCATCGGATTCAGAGTACATATCACAAAATGATGATGAACCAGAAAAAGCTGATGAGACAGAAAGGAGTAGTGAACAGAAGAAAGATAATGAGCCGGAAACGAGTGCTAAACCGGAAACGGTGGACGAGCCGGAAAATAATACTTTGGCAGATGATTTTGCACCAAAGTTTTACGGTCATGAAATAAAATCAGACGAACATAAATCTGAAATCAAGGAAATCAGTTACATAGAATTTATCAATAACAATGATGGAAAAGTTATAAGAATAGGCAGAGGTAAGCATATTCTTGGAAAACTGGGTGATGTTGAAAGTGATTATTTTATTGAAAAAAAATATATTGGCAGACAGCACGCAATGGTTGTTGTTGATGGAACAGGTGCATTTATTGAGGATTGGAACAGTACAAATGGAACGAGAATCAATGGAGAAATGATTTATAAGAGACAGGGAAAAATGCGTATTGTTAATGAGGATATTGTTACCATGGCAGACCAGAATTTCGAGGTGAGGATTTGCAGGTAGACAGATTATTATTTCCCGTGACTGCTCTTGGTCCTGGAAACAGACTGGCAATGTGGATGATAGGGTGTCATAAAAGGTGTAAAAAATGTGCAAATCCGGAATTGCAAAATTTTGATAAGACAAAAGATATATCCGTGGAACAATTGGAAAATATGATTTTAAAAATTGATACAGAGCAAATAGATGGGATTACTGTAAGTGGTGGCGAACCGTTTGCACAGCCTTTTGAATTAAAGAAGTTTTTGCAGAAAGTTTCATCGAAAATTGAGGATATTCTTGTTTTTTCAGGATATACATATGAGGAATTATTAGAAATGACGGATAGTGATGTGCAGGAATGTTTTCAGTATATAGGTGTACTTATATCAGGTGAATATATTGATGAAAAAAATGACAATAAAACAGCACTTATAGCATCAACAAATCAGAAGATATATTTTCTGAAAGAGAATTTAAAAGAAAAATATAAAAAATATATGGATAAAGGGCGGCAGATTCAAAATGTTTTTTTGAAAGATGAATTGATGTCGATAGGAATACACAACAATGAGAGGAGTGTTAAATGATGAAGATGCCTAAATGGATTCGTGAATTTGAATGTTTTACAAAGATAAAAAACTGCATTGTGATAGAGGGAAATATTTATGATGAATATCCTGTATTAGATGATAATAATGAAAAGTGTGCTAATTTTTTGAAATTAGACAATTATATTCACAAGATATTATCTGCAAACGGATATAGTGTATGTTTTTATGATCCGGTAAACGGATTTTATAACAGAAATAAACAAAAAAGTGCTGTTTCTGTTTTTTCTGAAACGATGGCTGAATTTGAAGAAAATAAATCTCGATTATCAGACTCGGACAGACAGTGCTTAGAGGCATACCACTATATGGAGGAAACACAGGATGATATAAGAGTGAATGGTCAGATAGACAGTGCCATAATGTGTGATACATTAAAGGCAAGTGAATTTATTAAGAAAATATTGATTGAAAATAGAAATCCATCTGTTTTCTGCGTGAATTTTGCATCCCAGACACTTGCCGATCCTACACGGATGCAGGATGCAGAACGTGCAATTTTTATGAATCTGCTCTATGCTTCAATGAATGCAAGGAGAAATGTCGGAAATGAAGACAAGGTAAAAAGACAAAATCTGCTGATAATGATAGTTGATAAGGTAAACGATATTCCAGCTTGGTTCTATCTTGATAATCCGAATGTTAAGAATATCATACTGCCGACACCGGATAAGTATGTTCGTCTGGAATATGTTAATTTATACCGCAATTTCTTTGAGGAGAAAAACAGTGATCTAACACCGGATGAGCAGGCAAAAAGAATAGACCATTTTATAGATATAACTGATGGAATGAAAATACTTGACCTTAAAGGGATAATGGAATTAAAAATGATTCAGCCGGAGGGAGAGAGAAGCCTTTTAGATGTAACGGCATTATATAAGTATGGAATTAAGGAAAATCCGTGGGATGCGATAGAAAGAGGTCAGATTGAAAATGCAGAACAGGAGATTAAACGCAGAGTAAAAGGACAGGATTTAGCTGTTCAGAAAAGTATATCTGTGATAAAAAGAGCAAAAACAGGTTTATCGGGACTGCAACATTCGTCTAATTCAAAACCTAAAGGAATTTTATTTTTTGCGGGACCAACGGGTACAGGAAAGACAGAACTGGCGAAATCTTTGGCAGAACTTTTATTTGGTGATGAAAGTGCGTGTAGAAGATTTGATATGAGTGAATATGCAGAAAGCCACTCAGCACAGAAGTTATTTGGAGCACCTCCGGGATATGTGGGATATGAAGCAGGAGGTCAGTTGACAAATGTAATTAAGGAACATCCTTTTTCATTGCTGTTATTTGATGAGATTGAAAAAGCATCACCAAGTATATGGGATAAATTTTTACAAATTCTTGAGGATGGAAGAATGACAGACGGACAGGGAAATACTGTATATTTTTCAGAAGCCTTGATAGTATTTACAAGCAATCTCGGAATTTATAAGGATATTGGAGGTGTAAAAACACGGGTGGTAGACATTGATATGCCTTATGAGCAGGTTGAAAGTACAGTGACAGAGGGAATACAGGATTATTTTCATCAAAAAGGAAAACCGGAGGTATTAAACAGGATTGGAAAAAATCTGATAGTATTTAATTTCATTCAGCCAGATGCTGCGAAAGAAATTATGAGATCACAGATAAATAAGATATGTGGAAAGATTAAAGAAACGCAGGCGATTGAGATTGAGTTAAATGAAAATGTATGGGAGAAAATAGAAGAAAAGGTTCTCGGAAATCTTGAGGAAGGTGGACGAGGTGTTGGAAATGTGGTGGAGGAGTATTTCATCACGCCGCTATCTAATTATGTGTTTGATAACCATATTGAAAAGGGCAGCGTAGTCCGTATTACGGATATTTCAGAAACAGATGGCATAGCAAAATTGATTTGTGGGTGATATAGATGTTGAGATATGTTGGTGTTGTTGATAGAGGATTAGTGCATGAAACAAATGATGATGCGGCAATGTTAAAGCACTCGGTAATACACGATGGGATTTTTGAGGGAGAGTCTGATATAGAAGGAGGACTGTTCGCAGTGGCGGATGGCGTTGGCTCTATTGAAAACAGTGAACTGGCATCCCGTTATGTACTGTATTGTCTGGAAGAATGTAATCCGAGAAAAGCAGAAGAAATAATTCAATGTATAAATCAGGCAAATATTGGTCTTGTAAAAAATAATTATGGAAGAATATTAAGCACTACATTGTGTGCGGTTGGAATATTGGGAAGCCAGATAATCTCATATAATGTTGGAAACAGCAGGTTATACAGATTTAGGGGTGGTTATCTGCGTCAGTTGACAAGAGATCATTCTAAGGTTCAGGAATTATTGGATATGGGAAGTTTGGATGAAGAAACTGCAAAAGATTATCCGGAGAAAAATGTCATTACCAGATGTTTAGGTGCGGCAGGCTTTTCAACTGACTGGATAACAGTTACGGAACACAGGGAGAATTTTATATATAACGATGTTCTTATGCTTTGCACTGATGGAATACATGACTATATTGAGATTGAAGAATTGGAAAATATTCTTTCAAGAGATATAACTTTGAAAAAAAAGGCAGAGCGGATAATTGAATGTGCACATGATAAAGGCGGACATGACAATGAAACAGTTGTGCTTATAGAAAAAAATGAATAAAAGAATTTATCGTTGCTGTATCTATAGAACAAATGATTATTTTTTGATTACGATTTATGAAAGAGGAGAAAAATAATATATGGATAAAAAAGTAAAGACGGAAGAAATAAAGACAAGTGCAATGCCGGGTATGTCAGAGGACAGAAAGACAAGTGTAATGCCGGGTATGTCAGAAAACAGAAAGACAAGTGCAATGCCGGGTATGTCAGAAAACAGAAAGACAAGTGTAATGCCGGGTATGTCAGAAAACAGAGAGACAAGTGTAATGCCGGGTATGTCAGAGAACAGAAAGACAGGTGTAATGCCAAGTATGTCAGAGGACAGAAAGACGAGTGCAATGCCGGGTATGTCAGAAAATGCAAAGACGAGTGCATTACCGAATGTAGGGGAAAATGTCAAAAATGATTTTGAAAATGGTGCAGCGCAGGAAAATACAAGGAAGTTTTTTGGAAGTAATAATAATAACAATGTCAGCACAGAAAAAATAATAGTCAATGATAGAGGAGATAAGCATTATAGGACTATTGGAGATTACTTTAATGAAGGTGGCGAGGCGGGATTATGCCATGTTGAATGTATTGAGACAAATAAACGATATGTTGCGAAGATTTATTTTGATACAAGGAGATATAATAAACATATAGATGAATTTAGTGATGCTGTTAAACCTGACAGTAAGGATGGTTTAATGGAAATATGTGATCGTGGATTTGTAGAGGGTCATGGCAATAGGGCATATATTTTGCCTGATTACTCAGGAAAAGAGAACCTGTTTAAATATTTGGAAAATCATACGCTGTCAGAGGAAAAGATAATTGAACTTATAAAGAACATAAGTGAATCGTTAAATACAATGCATATAAAAGGATATTATCATAGGGATATAAAACCGGATAATATTTTATATGGCAATTTAGAAAGACCAATTATTATTGATTATGGTATTGTTACTTCGGCTAATTTATCTATAAGTGAAGTTGCGGTAACAGAAACAGTAAAGGGAACACGAGGATATATACCACCGGAATTTGATGGTTCAGTGGGAGAAAGTGTAAGTTCAGGAGATAGGAAAATAGAAGTTATGGCTGTCCCCAAATATGATTTTTTCCAATTAGGGGTTGTTATATGTGACATTTATTGCAGTATGTATGCGGGAATGGGAATCGCAAAACGAATGTTTATAAGCAATAAAGAAACATCAATTTCGTGCAGATATGCAAAATTTAAATTTCCACCAAATTTAGAGAAAAATCAAAGAATGGTAAACCTTGTAAGGGCTTTATTACGATTTAATTTCGTAGAACGTGCAGGCTATAAGGAAGTTATGGCTTGGTTAGACGGTGCTGTTCTTGAAGTTGACAGTCCGACGGAAAAAGACAAGAAATCTCAGTATATGTACCAGTTTGATTCAAAGGATTGCTATTCTGAGCAGGAATTGGCGAGGGCAATGGCTCTCAGTTGGAAAAAAGGAATTGAGGAGGTAACAAGAGGAAGACTGGGAGAAAATTATAAAAATAAACTTGGGATGGATTATAAGAGTTCATCTGACAGGATTAGCAATATAGAATATGATTATGAAAATATATCTCCTGACATTTCAAAACACGCGGCTTTAGCTGAGATAGTCGCTCTATTGGGAAAAAATATGGCATTTGCATGGAAAGGTCGTATTTATGAGGATGAAAATGGTAACACAGACTATAAAGCTGTGGCAGAGGAGTTATATAAGGATGCTGAAAGTGCATATGGAAATGAATTTGATGAGCTGGTAAGCTCACGTGCCTTAAAAGAGTTACTTTATCCTCAGATTCGTTTTGTGGATGAAAATTCATCTGATGCTGACAAGCAAAATGTAAATTATTATGGCTACATGAAAAATATTGAATATCTCAATGATATGGCAAAAAAATCCATTCGACTAGCTAAATATTATCTGGCAGAACTGTGTTATAAAAATTCAGAAAATGGAGATATGGACAGCTATATAATTGCTGCTTATACAAATGGAAAAACAGTAAATCTGAATGATTTTATTAAATTTACTTTTTCAAGTGATAATATCGATCAGGCAATGAAAATATTAAATACAAACGATGATGAAACAGGCAGTCCAGTATTGAAATTTTTAGATGATTATAAGGAAAGCGAACGATTAAAAGCCTGTATCATGAGCGTGTATGGTTTGGATCATAAAATGTTTGATGAAGTCAGGATGGATGGCACTAAAGTAGAGCAGGTTTTAGAATTGATAGTATTATTAGCTTTTTGTGACGAAGAAAATAATAATATAATAGGAATTAGAGATATTTTTATGCAGACCTGCTATGTCAGGATAATATGTGATTATATAAAAGAAAAAAAAAAATGGAAATATATTGATTCTGTCGGAAATACAAAAGACGGGGAGTATAAAAAGCGTCTTGATCACGGAGAAGATGTTTTAAAAGAGGAACTTAAAGGCTTGGAAGATTACAAAGTATTTTGTGGTTTTGTAAGAAATTTGTATGCTTTGCAGAATTTAATCACAGACTTAATAGAAATTTTTGTTTATGACAAAAGGATTGTGGAGTCGGGAATGTTATTATGCACAAAAATGGACGAGCCTAATGCATTTATTAACAGTGCAGTTATAGCAGAAAGTGAGAGAAGCAATCTTTGTATTGTAGATGGAAACTTTCTTATTCCGAGGGGTGCGGCAGAGGAATATTGCAAAGGTAAATTTAAGATTGAAAATCCAAAATCGCAGGAGAATGTAGCAAGACAATCGGTTGCTTCTACATATGAATATGTTAAGAGGTTTGAGAATGCTTTTAAAAGACTAGCCGGAAAAGGATTGAATGGACTTCTTTCTAAAAGCAGGGCAAAGGTAGTGCTGGATTTTGCAGTAGCTTTTTTGGTAGTGTTATCGGGAATCGGTTTGGTATTATCAGGAATTACTTTTGCTACCGGCAAACAATTTAATGGTGGGGAATTAAGCAAATCATATATGGTTGGCATTGTTATTTTAGATATAGTTTCAGGTTGTATTTTTGCATATGGCTGTCGTTCTGATATAAAGGATACATGGGACAATCTGAAATTATACAAAAAAAGCTGTGAATTGGCTAAAAGATGCAGAATGATTGAAGCAGCAAAAAATAAACTTGAAGCTATGGCAGCAAATAACAGGATTGACAGATTAAACCCGGATGAGAAAGAAATTGCCGAAATGTCAGGTATGTTAGGCAATGGAGCGATTACTTATTTTGAAAAATATAATTTAAAGGGAACAAATACTTCATATAACAACAGCAGAACTGTATCATTGGTTTTTGTTGCCGCAGTAGCAGTGACATTGTTTACATTCAATCATATACCTGCAAAAAAAGTATTAGGTGCGATGTGGAATAATAATATTGTTAAGGCAAGCGAGTATTCCAAGGAAAATAAATCATTGCCGGGCAGTATAAGAGGGTTTGATTTAATGGTGACAAAAGGTGTTCTTTATATCACAGAGTCAAATGCGGATAAAAAGCTTATAAATGGATATAATGACGATGATTTAAGTATAAAAGAATATAAGAGTGAAAGACAAAAATACTATGATATGTGTGACAGTGCAGGGTATGTAATCAGTAAAAAACTTAAAAATACACTTGATACACTTGATATTTCAAAGTCAGAATACAAAAAAGGAAGTTCAGCCAAAGCAAAAGGTAAAAAAGAAAAAGCAGTAATGTATTATTTAAATGTAATATCAAGGGACAGCAATTATGTAAATGCACAGAAATATTTAAATAAATATTTAAAAACATTATATAAAAAACAACAGGAGTATATTCGATATGGAAATGTTAAACAATTAAAAAAGATTGCAAAAAAATATAAAAAAATGTGTAAGGAGGGGAATAAAAATTCAAAATTAGAGGAGATGTATAAGATTTTAAAAAGCGGTTCAAATGCAGATAAGATGGCTGAAAAACTTGTAGCTTTGCAATTAAGCGACAAGGGAAAGGAATGGTCTGAAGATAAGGTTACCAGGATTTCCTGTAAAAAAGGTTCGGAGAAAGGAAAGTATTATGTTAAGATTCAAAAGAAAAATTCGGGCTTATCATGGCTTTTCAGTGCATATGACAGTGAATATTATTTATTCAACACTTATGGATATGAATTAAATCCGGATATACCGGAAAATATTGAATTTGAACCGCAGAACTTTAAGCCTGATTCAGATAGCAGTTACTATGAAAAAATTTTAAGTGAATAAATTTAGAGTGGAGGAATAGAATGTCGGGATGTGGAAGTTGTTGGCATTAAATAATTTAATAGATATTATAAAAGGCATTGAAACAACTGTAAAGGAGCAAAGTTATGAAACAGGATTCAAAAGCTTTTTACCGTGAGAGATATTTAACGGTAATTCATGATGGAGAAGATGCGGCGGAGGTTGTAAATAATCTGGCGGAGTCTCTTATGCGAAATGATTCAGATGCGATGGATGTCGTTTGTCGTGTTATATACTACAAATTTTATGATTTGGCTTTGTATTATGCTAAAAAATCAGCATGGACACCGGACTATGCAGATGCAATCTTAGACCAGGCGTGTGAGGATTTTTTTAAACTGTGTATAAGGGGATTGCAGGAAACTGTTTTGACGCAGGGAATATACGGTTTATTGCAAAACACGGTTTATCATGCATATCTGCATATGATAAATAAGAATAAAACATATTCAAAAAAGACAAAGTTTGAGAATGAAAATTCTGACAATATTGAAAGGCTCAATGCAAAAAACAAACGGAATGAAAATGTTTCAACGGATATGTTATCAAATCTTATCGAGAAAGAAGAAGCGTATTCAGATAAAAAAGTAATTGATTTTTTCAGGCAGGCATTGATTGAGAATAGAGAGGTTCCGTATCAGATAGTTACATATTGTTATGCATCACTTTTGCCATTGATGTTTAAAGAGAGTCAGAATCCTGACTTCCTTAAAAATATAAATGTTATGTCTGCGAGAGGAAAAGGAAATTCATGGTACAGTGACGGAAAAATAGGTGGTGATATTGGAAGAAAAAGTTTTGTTCTTTTAAATTGGGCTTTGGATGCAATGAATTCTCAGAAAACAGGAGAATTGAGTGCGGAATTTGAAAGAATTTATCAGCAGGAACCCGTTGTAGGTCTGCCATTTTGCTGGGGAAAAGAGTATTTGTCTGCTCTTAAAAAGAAGTGTGATGATAAAAAGATAGAAGATATTGTCATTACAGATGAATTTGAAACCGTGAGAATAAAAAACTGGTCGGCGAGAGTAGGCAGGCATTTGTATGAAGATACAAAAAAACGGATGAGTATGGATAAGGAATTCCGTAAGTCTGCAGTTGGACGGGCAGAAAAGATTATCTGTGATTTAAGGCAATGATTTATTAAAAAAGGGGGTGAAAGGAATATGACTCATTTAACAAAAAAACAGATTGACAAGCTAACATATTATTATCTTAAAAATAAAAAATTATCTGATGAGCTTCTTGAAGCTAAAAGGCATATGGCGGATTGTGAACTGTGTTACGAGGAGTTCTGTGTCAGCATTGTTGCAGCGCATGAATTGGAAGATAAGGGACTGTTTGAACTTGCTGCATTGATGAGTGTTGAAGAAGAACAGGAGGAAAATGTTTATTTACAAATAAGCAATATTGCAGGAAAGGTAAAAGTGTTTGTAAATGATGCTCTTGAAAATGCAGCTAAAAAGTTATGGGATTTTGTACCTTATACTCAGTTAGCGGTAACAAGAGGAGAAAAAAGCAAAGAAAATGTATTTATAAATAAGATGTCAGAATATTCTACGATTACAATATCACAGGATAAAGTAATTGTAAGACTGGATGATGAATATTTTAATGAGGGCAGATATGAACTTGTTTTTACAGAGAATGGCACAGAACAGATAATACCATTTTCTTATAATGAACTTGAAGAATGTTTAGAAGCTGTTATAAATGTAAGCACTGAGAGATATGAACTAATGATAAGAGGTAGTTTATCATGAAAATTGAGGAACTGGCAGGAGACTATCGCATTTTATCTATGGATGATGAAGATTTTGAGATTGAAGTTGTCGACAATTTTGAATATAAAGACTGCAAATATATTTTTGCATTTCCGGTAGATGAACCTGAATGTGAGGAAATCTACATTGCACAGGAGCACATACAGGATGGAGAGACAGAGTATATTCCTGTAGACGATGAAGATTTATTGTATATTTTATATGAAGAATTTAGGAAAAGAAATAGTGAAATATTTGTTTTTGAGGATTGATACTTACAGAAAAGGGAGATTATATGTTTGGAAAAAACAAATATAAAAAAATGACTGATGAGGTGATAAGGTTAAATGATGGTGCAATTGAGGCAGAGAAATATAGAGATGTTGAAAATGTGCTTTTAATGATTGATAAAGCAATGGAGCTTGTATGTCAGATAAAACCGTATCAGCTTTTAAATTGGATAGTTGAATTTAATTATACAAGGTATCATCATTTATATGAACAATATACTGATAAGCAGTTATGCCTTAAGAGGTATGGCATATTAAGGAATATTGCAAGATATGATATGACTCCTGAGGGTTTTGAACAGATTAAAGATATGTATGGGGACATTTTAATAAATATGATGGTACTTTCTGTTGATGAAAAGAAAGATATAATATTTAATGAATGTTTTAATGAAATTTTTGAACTGTTACAAAACAATGTTTTCAGTAGGGAACGGGAAAAAAGTTTATATATTTCAGCATCCGGCATGACAGCATCATATTATATAAGGCAGGGAAATTATGCAGTAGCTATCCGTTATGGCTCAAATGTTTTAGATGAGACGGAATTTGATGAAATTATAAATGAACAGAAGTTATTCTTTTTAAATCAGCTTATATATATATACATGGGAGCCGGACAAATTGACAGGGCAATTGATCTTGGGAGATTTTTATATGTGAAATATCTAAAAGGTGAAATAGAAGTAAACAGCATTGAAGAAATACACAGGATGATACTTGGATATTTAAATGCGTTGGGGATGTATGGAAAAAACAGGCTGGCATTACGGGTTTTGAATAAATCTTTTGAAAATGGAATAATGGATGATAAAAGCAGTGATACATATGCTATGAATTTATATCTGGCATACATTGATGTGGCTGAAAGATGCAATATAAAGATAAACAGTACAGCTTATGACAAAGTTAAGATTTTGCTGGAGCAGAGAAAAAATAAAAAGGATTTTAGAGCGGAGTTTGTATCAGAAGAGTCATCACTGGATATGGCTGCGTATAAGCTTGCAAAAATGTCAGGAGAAGATTATGAGGAATTTTTGGACAGCGTATATGAAAGATATGAACAAATGGGGTGTCCGGAGATTGAATTTGATTCATATGCATCACAAATGACAATTCTTATGAGAGAGTATGGATTGCTTAGCAGGGTTTCTAAATTAAAAAAATGCGGGGAGCATTTGATGGGGCAGTTACATAAAAATATACAGTATTGTCAGTACTATATAGACAATGACAGAATGTTGCAGGCATTGGCTAATGTAGAGACGATATTTTTATTTGCATATTCATCATTGATGGAAAATATATCAGAAGAAAAGAAATTTGAATATTTGCTAAATTATAAAAATCTTTTGCCGACAGTTGTACGACAACGTGACATGAAGATTGCAGATAATATCGAATTAAGTGATATTTTGACAAAGGTAAATTTGATAAAAGATAAAATAGCACAGAAATCTGTAAGTTTACTTTCAAGAACTGGGAACAGTGAAGAAATTGAAATATTAAAAATGCAGCTTATACAATATGAAAATGATTTTTCGGAAAAATATGGAAATAAAAAAATAATACCATATTATTCTATAGAAGAATTAAAAAAAGCGATACCTGATAATTCAATTTTGATA
>OOCB01003420.1_pt1 | contig 15467 bp, 12 predicted proteins | sample 1671351 | NCBI WGS metagenome assembly OOCB01 (sample SAMN06348148, study PRJEB24527) | human gut metagenome | biome: human gut; feature: ankylosing spondylitis patient; material: feces | host: Homo sapiens | place: China | collected 2015-10
TTTTTTTTTTCAAGCAGAAGACGGCATACGAGATCGTGATGTGACTGGAGTTCAGACGTGTGCTCTTCCGATCTCGATGGCCTTGCAGCAGGCAAAGCCGCCGTCCTTGGCGCGGATAGCCTTTGCGATCTTCTTTGCGACCTCGATGTCGGAGGTATCGAGATTGATGTTGTAGGCGATGAGCGGCATCCGTGCGCCGATGGCGATGATGCCCGCAGTCGGATGGATCCTCCGCTCACCGTAATCCGGCGCCCAGTCCGGCTCCAGCAGCTTTTCCGGCATTCCCTCGAACTGCCCCTTGCGGCAGGCGGCCAGATTTCTGCGCTCCGGGCGCGAGGCGGAGTCCTCATACAGGAACGACGGCACGCGAAGCTCATCCCAGATACGGGCAGCGACGCGCTTTGACAGCTCCACGCATTCCTCTACGCTCGTGTCCATGGTCGGGATAAAGGGAATGACGTCCGTCGCGCCCATGCGCGGGTGCTGGCCTGTATGCCGGCGCATATCGATGGTTTCGGTCGCCTTTTTTGTCAGCTGGAACGCTGCCTCGCCCATCGCCTCGGGGGAGCCGAGCAGCGTAAAGACGCAGCGGTTATGGTTGCCGTCGGATTGTACGTCGAAGACGAAGCAGCCGGGGATGCTGTTCGCCGTGTCGACGAGGCCCTGAAACACCGCCGGGTCCTTTTCCCGACTGACACTGAAATTCGGAACGCATTCAACAAGCTTTGCCATAGTATTTCCTCCTTATGTTCACGTGGGAAGCATCATTTATAAGTGAAACCGTCTGTCGCCCCGGGCGTGCGTCCATACACAGCCCGGGGCGGCGGTTTTCTCCGGTTTTACAGAAGCCTGCCGCAGATCTGTTCTGCGGCTTCGAGCAATGCGCCCGACTTGACCAGGCGGTCAAGCTCGGCCATCTGGGGGTACATGACGACATCGGTATCGACCGGCGGGACGGTCTGGCGGATTTTCTGATAGACTGCCGCCGTCGCGGGGGCGAGGAGCGACTCGCCGCGCAGCCACAGCGCCTGCGCTGCGGCAAGCAGCTCGATGCCAACGACCTTCTGACTGTTGTCGAGGATCATGCGGGCCTTTCTGGCTGCGGTCGTGCCCATGCTGACATGATCCTCCTGATTGGCGGAGGACGGAATGGAGTCCACCGACGCGGGGTGCGCGTAGACCTTGTTTTCCGACACCATGGAGGCCGCCGCGTACTGCGTGATCATGAAGCCGGAGTGCACGCCGCCGTATTTTGTCAGGAACGCGGGAAGGCCGTTGGACAGCGCGGGATTGACCATGCGCTCCAGCCGGCGCTCGGACACGTTGGCGTATTCGCTGAGGGCTATGCCCAGAAAGTCCATCGCAAGCGCGACCGGCTGGCCGTGGAAGTTGCCGCCGGAGATCACCTTGTCCTCCTCGGGGAAAATGAGCGGATTGTCGGTCACGGCATTGATCTCGCGGCTGACGATATCCCACACATAGCGGATAGCGTCGCGGCTGGCGCCGTGGATCTGCGGGACGCAGCGGATCGAATAGGCGTCCTGCACCTTCTCCGGGTTGTGCGCGAAGGCCAGACGGCTCCCGTCCAGAAGCCGCAGCAGATTCTGCGCCGTGCGCATCTGCCCCTGCTGGCCGCGCAGCGCGTGCACCTCGGGATCAAACGCGCTCAGGATGCCCAGCTGTGCCTCGCACGTCATGGCGGCGGCGATATCCGCCGTTTTTGCCAGCTGCACGGCGTCGTATACCACGCCGCAGGCGATGGCGGTCATGATCTGCGTGCCGTTGATGAGCGCAAGGCCCTCCTTGGCCGCAAGCTCAACGGGCGCAAGCCCGGCCAGCTCCATTGCCCGTTTTCCGGGCATGACCGCGTTCTGATATTCCGCTTCGCCCTCGCCCAGCATGACCAGCACGATATGCGCCAGCGGCGCAAGATCGCCGCTCGCGCCGAGCGAGCCCTTCTCCGGGATCACCGGATGCACGCCGCGGTTCAGCATGGCAAGCAGCGTTTCGAGCGTCGACAGGCGGATGCCGGAATTGCCGCGTGCAAGCGCGTTGCACCGCAGCAGCATCGCCCCGCGCACGACCTCGCGCGGCAGCGGCGCGCCCATGCCGCAGGCATGGCTGATGATCAGATTGCGCTGAAGCGCAGCTGTCTCCTGCCCGGGGACAAACGTGTCGGAAAATTTGCCGAAGCCGGTCGTCAGACCGTAGATCACGGCCTTCTGCGCAAGCTTTTCGTCCACGTAGGCCCGTGCCCGGTTGATTTTTTCCTTCGCCGGTTCGGAAATTCGCACCTGCTCGTTGTGTCTGGCCACCGCGATGACCTGCTCGATCGTCAGCTCCATGCCGTTGAGTTCAATCATGTCCTGTCCGCCTTTCACTCGATCTGCCGCACAGCGGCGGCTCTTCTATCTTACAAGTTGAATAGTTTGTTGTCAATACACCGCTTTCAAAATATATATTCTGCACAAAAGCGCAGATTTTCCAGTCTCCGACCCAATTTGTTTTTATTCTTGATAATTCCGGCAAAACCGTGTATCGTATATATGATACTTTATAAAATCAGGAGAACGGTTCCATGAAAGACGGTTTTATCAAGGCCGCTGCCGGGACGATCGACGTCGTGGTCGCGGATGTGCAGTATAATACGGAGCAGATTTTGGCGCGGATGCGTGAGGCGGACGCGGCGGGCGTGAATCTGCTGACGCTGCCGGAGCTTTGCCTGACGGGCTACACGTGCGGCGATCTGTTTTTCTCTGACTGCCTGCTCGGCGCGGTCGAGCCTGCGCTGGCGCGGATCGTGGAGGCATCGAAGGACCTCTACCCGGTCACGGCGGTCGGGCTTCCGCTTCGCTTCGGCGGAAAACTCTATAACTGCGCGGCAGTCGTCCACGCAGGACGGCTGCTCGGCGTGGTGCCGAAGACGCATCTGCCGAATTACGGCGAATTCTATGAGCTGCGGCAGTTTTCCTCCGCGAAAACGCTGGAGGGAAGGACGTATACGCTCCCGCTCTGCGGCCAGAACGTGCCGTTTGGAACGGAGCTTCTGTTCTGCTGCTCCGGGATGCAGGACTACACCTTCGGCGTGGAGCTCTGCGAGGATCTGTGGGTTCCCTGCCCGCCGTCGACGCGGCTCTGCGCGGGCGGCGCGGCCATCATTCTGAATCTCTCCGCCTCCGACGAGGTGATCGGCAAGGCAGAGTACCGCCGGTCGCTGGTCGGCGCGACGTCGGCGCGGCTGGCCTGCGGCTATGTCTACTGCAGCGCGTCGCCGACGGAATCGACGCAGGACATGGTCTTCTCGCGGCACCATCTGATCGCGGAAAACGGGACGATCCTGGCAGAAAACGAGCCGTTTGCGGACGCTTCGCTGACGGTCTCCGAGATCGACGTGCAGCGGCTCATGCACGAGCGGCACCGCACGACAAGCTACGATTCCGTCCCCAGCCTTCAGCCGGTCGTTTTCGATCAGCCACTGCGCGACACGGTTCTGACGCGGCGCATTGCGCCCAATCCGTTCGTCCCGCCGTATGACGAGCAGCTGCGCGCCCGCGCGGAGGCGATTCTGCGCATCCAGTCGCAGGGCCTGAAAAAGCGGGTGGAGCACACGCACGCGAAAACGGTCGTGCTCGGCATTTCCGGCGGACTGGACAGCACGCTGGCGCTGCTGGTGTGCGTGCGCGCGTTCGATCTGGCCGGACGCAGCCGGAAGGAGATCCAGTGCGTCACCATGCCGTGCTTCGGCACGACGAAGCGGACGAAGTCCAACGCGGTCAAGCTCTGCGAGGAGCTTGGCGTCAGCGTGCAGGAGGTCAATATCACAGCCTCCGTCCGGCAGCATTTCGCGGATATCGGCCATGACGAAGCCGTGCACGACGTCACCTATGAAAACTGTCAGGCGCGGGAGCGCACGCAGGTCCTGATGGACATCGCGAACCAGTCCGGCGGACTGGTCATCGGCACGGGTGATCTTTCTGAGCTTGCGCTCGGCTGGGCGACGTATAACGGCGACCATATGTCCATGTACGCGGTCAACTGCTCGGTTCCCAAAACGCTGGTGCGCTACATCGTGCAGTATGAGGCCGGGAGCAGTGCGCCCGCGCTGCGGGAGGTGCTGCTGGATATTCTTGATACGCCTGTTTCGCCGGAGCTTCTGCCCGCGGACGAAAACGGACAGATCGCGCAGAAGACAGAGGATCTCGTCGGCCCGTATGAGCTGCATGATTTCTTCCTGTACCATCTGCTGCGCTTCGGCTCACGGCCGCGCAAGCTGTTCCGGATGGCGAAATACGCGTATGGCGGCAGGTATCCGGACGACGTGATCCGGCACTGGCTGAAAACGTTCTGCCGCCGGTTCTTCCAGCAGCAGTTCAAGCGCTCGTGCATCCCGGACGGCCCGAAGGTCGGCTCCGTGACGCTCAGCCCCAGAGGCGACTGGCGTATGCCGTCGGACGCGTCGGACAGCCTGTGGCTTGCGGAGGCGGAAGCGCTCTGATTCCCCATTTTTCACGCCCGCCCGGTTGACAAGCGGCGTCCAGCGTGCTATGATTGTCACAGATTTTCATAAGGAGAGTCTTCTCATGTTCACTTCTGTTTTCGCGTCCTATTATTACTTTACTGTCGCCGGATAGTAAGGTCAATTTGTGATGCGCAGAAGAGCTTGTGATTTGTATGCGGCACAGAATTGACTGTGCCGCATTTTTTATTGTACTGGAGGTCAAAACCATGATTGTCGTATTGAAGCACAACGTCCCGGAGGAAAAGCGGAACCAGCTCATCAACTGGCTGCGCAGCCAGAGAATCGACGTACACCCCTCGCTCGGCGAGTACCAGACCGTGCTGGGTCTGGTCGGCGACACGAGCCGGATCGATATGTCTTTGCTTGAAAGCCTGGATATCGTCGATTCCGTCAAGCGCGTTTCAGACCCCTTCAAATGCTGCAACCGCAAGTTCCACCCGGACGATACCGTGGTTTCGGTCGGGGATACGAAATTCGGCGGCGGGCATTTCGCGATGATCGCGGGGCCGTGCTCGGTCGAATCGGAGGAGCAGATCGTATACGTTGCGAAGGCCGTCAAGGCCGCGGGCGCGCAGCTGCTGCGCGGCGGCGCGTTCAAGCCGCGCACGTCCCCGTATGACTTCCAGGGGCTGCATGGCGAGGGCATCCGCCTGCTTGAGATCGCCAAGCAGGAGACGGGGCTGCCCATCGTGACGGAGCTGATGAACATTAAGCATCTGCCGCTGTTTGAGAACGTCGACGTCATTCAGATCGGCGCGCGCAACATGCAGAATTATGATCTTCTGAAGGAGATGGGCTCGGTCAAAAAGCCGATCCTGCTCAAGCGCGGGCTTGCCAACACGCTCAAGGAGCTGCTGATGAGCGCGGAATATATCATGGCCAGCGGCAATGATAACGTCATTCTCTGCGAGCGCGGCATCCGCACGTTTGACGATTACACCAGAAATACGCTCGATCTGGCAGCCGTTCCGATGCTGCATGAGCTGTCGCACCTGCCGGTCATCGTCGATCCCAGCCATTCTACAGGCATCAACCGGCTCGTGCCGCCGATGACGCTGGCTGCTGCTGCCTGCGGGGCCGACGGCGTGATCGTCGAGGTACACAATGACCCCATCCACGCCCTGTGCGACGGCGCGCAGTCTCTGACCTGTGAGCAGTTTGCAGAGGTCGCGCGGAAGGTACGCGCGGTGCGCGAGGCGGTGGCGGAATGACGGTCGGGATCGTGGGTCTGGGCCTCATCGGAGGCTCGTTTGCAAAGGCGTATCACGCTGCCGGTTGGACGGTGTACGGCTATGATGTGGACGAAAGTATGCTTGCCTTCGCGCAGCTGGCGGATGCGGTGAACGCGCCGCTTACGATGGAGAACATCGGCACGTGCGATCTGGTACTTCTGTGCGTGCGGCCGCTTGCCGCGATCGACTATCTGCGTTCTGCCGCGCCGCATATCGGAAGCAGGCCCGTCGTGATCGACTGCTGCGGCACGAAGCGCGTGGTCTGCGCGGCGGCGTTCCCGCTGGCGGAGCAGTACCGGTTTACCTATCTCGGCGGACATCCGATGGCCGGTACGCAGTATTCCGGGTTCGGCCACGCGCGTGCGAATCTGTACCACAACGCGCCGATGGTCATTGTGCCGCCGGATTTTGACAATATCGAGCTGCTCTCGCGCGTGCAGGAGCTGCTGCGTCCGGCGGGCTTCGGCAGCTACTCCGTCACGACGGCGGAGAAGCACGATGAAATGATCGCGTTTACCTCGCAGATGGCGCATCTTGTCTCGAATGCGTATATCAAAAGCCCGACAGCAGAGGCGCACAAGGGCTTTTCCGCCGGAAGCTATAAGGACATGACCCGCGTGGCGTGGCTGAACGCGCCGATGTGGTCGGAGCTGTTTCTGGAAAACCGGGACAATATGCTCCATGAGCTGGACTGTCTGATGGACAGACTGATGGAATACCGCGCCGCAATCGCGGAAGACGATGCAGCAGCGCTGACGCAGCTGCTCGAGGACGGCAAAAAACGCAAGGAGGAGGTCGACGGACGATGAAAACAGTCACGGTCTCCGCCTCAAGGCGGTACGACATTCTGATCGAGCGCGGGCTGCTGCGGCGCGCGGGCGAGCTGGTGCGCGGCGTGACGAACGCAGGGACGGTCATGCTTGTCTCGGATGATTCCGTATGGCCTTTGTATGGCGAAACGGTGCAGAAAAGCCTTGCAGACGCCGGGTTTTCCGTGTGCCGGTTTGTGTTTCCGCATGGGGAGGTCTCCAAGTGCGCGAAGACGTATCTGGCGCTTCTCGACGCGCTGTGCGAAAACCGGCTGACGCGGGCGGACGCGGCCCTCGCGCTGGGCGGCGGCGTAGTGGGTGATCTGACGGGCTTTGCGGCCTCCACCTATCTGCGCGGCATCGGCTTCATCCAGATCCCGACGACGCTGCTGGCCATGGTCGATTCCTCCGTCGGCGGCAAGACGGCCATCGATCTGCCCGCCGGGAAAAATCTGGCCGGGACGTTCTATCAGCCGTGGCTCGTGCTCTGCGACCCGGACTGTCTGGATTCCCTGCCGGACGAAGTTTTCCGCGACGGCTGCGCGGAGGTCATCAAATACGCGGTACTCGGAAACGCGCCGTTTTTCGATGAACTGAAAAACACGCCGCCGCATGCGCACCTGGAGCATATCATCGAAACGTGCGTGCGGATGAAGCGCGATATTGTTGCGCAGGATGAATTTGACCGCGGACAGCGGCAGCTTCTGAATCTCGGCCATACCTTCGGCCATGGGATCGAGGCGTGCAGCGGCTTTGCCGTCAGCCACGGCTCTGCCGTCGCCATCGGCATGGCGATGATCGTGCGGTCGGCTGCACAGCTTGGCCTCTGCACCGCCGGGACGCGGGACGCGGTGCTGGCGCTGCTGCGGCAGTACGGCCTGCCGGTCGACTGCGCATATCCGGTCGAACAGATGCTTGGAACGATTCTACACGACAAGAAAGCCTCCGGCGGCTCGATCAATCTGATCGTTCCAACGGCTGTCGGAAGCTGCGAAATACGAAAGACCCCGGCCTCCGAAATTTCCGACTGGCTGAGGGCCGGAGGTGCGAAATGACGCGGACGGTAGCTCCCGGCCCGCGCACGGGCGCGGTTCAGATTCCGGCCTCCAAATCGCAGGCGCACCGGATGCTCATCTGCGCGGCGCTCTCCAAAGCGCCGTCCCGGCTGGTTCTGGACGGCTTCAGCGCGGATATTGAGGCGACGGTGCAGTGTCTGGAAGCACTCGGCGCGCAGCATACGCAGGAAACGGCTGGGCTGTTGATCACCCCAATCGGAGCACGCCCCGCAAATGCAAAGCTTGACGTGGGCGAAAGCGGGTCGACGCTGCGGTTTCTGCTGCCGGTTCTCGGCGCGCTTGGCGTTCAGGCAGAGATTCAGATGCATGGGCGGCTCCCGGAGCGGCCTTTGTCCCCGCTGTGGGAGGTTCTGGAGGCGCATGGGATGCAGCTGCGGCAGGACGGGGCCGTTCTGCACACGGACGGACAGCTATGCGCGGGAGACTATTCCCTGCCCGGCAATGTTTCCTCGCAGTTTATTTCCGGGCTTTTGTTCGCGCTGCCGCTTCTGAGCGGAAACAGCACGCTGACGGTCACGGGCGCGCTCCAATCGGCACGCTACGTCGCCATGACGGAGCAGGCGCTTGCGGCGGCGGAGATTTTTACAAAAAAGGATGGCCAAGTCTGGCAGATCGACGGCGGGCAGCGCTATGCCGCGCCTGCCGTGCAGACAGTCGAGGGCGACTGGTCGAACGCGGCGTTTTTCCTGTGCATGGGCGCACTGTCTGAGACAGGCGTGACCGTGGCGGGGTTGAATCCCGCGTCTTTGCAGGCGGACCGGGCCATTACGGAGCTTTTGACGCGCTTCGGCGCAGAGCTGACTGTCTCCGGACAGACTGTTACCGTGCGGCGCGGCGCGCTGCATGGGATCACGCTGGACGCCGGGTCGATCCCTGATCTGATCCCGGTCGTTTCGTGCCTCGCCGCGCTCTGCGAGGGCGAAACGCGGATTGAAAACGCGGCGCGGCTGCGGCTGAAGGAATCTGACCGTCTGCAAACGACGGCGGCATTGATTTCCGCGCTCGGCAGCAGCGTGCGGGAGCTGCCGGACGGGCTGATCATTTTGGGCCGCGCACGCCTTTCCGGCGGCACGGTCGACGGGCTGCCTGCCGGGCTGCCGGTCGATCCGGATGAATTGCAGCGGTTTTTGAGCCGCCGTGCGCCCGGGCAGAACGCGTGGTCGACGCCGCGCAGAGAGGCCGACGCGCCGGAATTTTTATGCGGGCTGAAAAACGGAAAAACCTGCGGCGCGCCGCTCACGGCCATCATCCGCAACACCAACACACGCTCCGGCGATTATGAAAATTTGAAGGATATCCCCCGCCCCGGCCACGCGGACTACACCGCGCAGGTCAAATTCGGCGGCGCGCAGGACGTAAGCGGCGGCGGGCACTTTTCCGGACGGCTGACCGCGCCGCTGTGCATTGCGGGCGGCGTCTGTATGCAGCTGCTGGAACGCGAAGGCATTTCCATCCGCGCACGCATTTTGTCCATCGGGCACGCCACGGACAGCGCGCCGTTTGACGCACCAGTCGCGGAAAAGCCGTTCCCGGCTGTTTCCGACGATGCGGCAGCGGCCATGCAGGCGGAGATCGCGCAGGCAAAGGCGGACGGGGATTCCGTCGGCGGCGTGGTCGAATGCGTGGTAGAGGGCTTGCCCGCGGGCATTGGCGAGCCGATGTTCGGCGGGCTGGAAAATCTGATCGCGCGCGCCGTGTTCGCCATTCCGGCAATCAAGGGCGTGGAGTTCGGCGCAGGCTTTGCCGCCGCACGGCTGCGCGGCAGCGAACATAACGACGCGTTCCGCGTACAGGATGGGCGTATTGTGACGGAAACGAACCGCTGCGGCGGCATTCTGGGCGGGATTTCGACCGGGATGCCGGTCGTGTTCCGCGCCGCGTTCAAGCCGACGCCGTCCATTTCCCGCCAGCAGGACTCCGTCAGTCTTTCGCGGATGGAAAACACGACGCTTGTGATCCACGGGCGGCACGACCCGTGCATCGTGCCGCGGGCCGTCCCGTGCGTGGAGGCTGCGGCAGCGATCGCCGTACTGGACGCGTGGATGGGAAGAAAGAAGGAGCTTGGATATGCATTCTGAAACACTGCGCTGCGGACTGCTGGGCCGGACGCTCGGCCACAGCTATTCCCCCGCGATCCATGCGCAGCTCGCGGATTACGCTTATTCTTTATATGAAAAAGAACCGGAGGAGCTGGAGGGCTTTCTGCGCTCCGGGGAATTTGACGGTCTGAATGTGACGATCCCTTATAAAAAAACGGTCATCCCCTACTGCGCGGAGCTGTCTGACACGGCCCGCGCCATCGGTGCGGTCAACACCATCGTCCGCAGGCCGGACGGAACGCTCTGGGGCGGCAACACGGACGCTTACGGCTTTTCCATGCTGGTACAGTCCAGCGGCGCGGAGGTGCGCGGCAAGAAGGCGCTCGTCTTCGGCAGCGGCGGCGCGTCGGCAACGGCGCAGTATGTCCTGCGGCAGATGGGCGCGCGGGAGGTCGTTGTCATCTCGCGGCACGGGGAGGACAATTACGAGAATCTCGGCCGGCACACAGACGCGGAAATCGCCGTAAACACAACGCCGCTCGGTATGTATCCGAACACCGGTGTCTCGCCGTCTGCGTTAAGCCGGTTCCCGGCGCTGGAGGCCGCGCTGGACATGGTCTACAATCCGGCGCGCACGGAATTTCTGCTGCAGGCGGAGCAGCTCGGCCTCAAGCGGGCAAACGGGCTTCTGATGCTTACCGCGCAGGCAAAGAAAAGCTGCGAGGCGTTCCTCGGCGCACCGATTGCAGACGAACGCATTGCCGCGATCGCAAAATCGCTGGCCGCGCAGATGCAGAACGTGGTTCTCATCGGTATGCCGGGCAGCGGCAAGACGACGATCGGCACGCGGCTGGCCGCGCAGCTGGGCCGCACGTTCCTGGACGCGGACACCGTACTCGAGCAGAAGGCCGGGATGAATATCCCGGAGATTTTTCGGCTTGAGGGTGAGGATGGCTTCCGGCAGCGGGAGACGGCGGTGCTGGCGGAGCTGGGCAAGCGCTCCGGGCTGGTCATCGCTACGGGCGGCGGCTGCGTGACAAGGCCGGAAAATTACCCGCTGCTGCACCAGAACGGAACAATCTTCTGCCTGACGCGCGATTTGAGCCGCCTTCCCATCAGCGGGCGGCCCGTCTCGCAGGCGCTCGGCGCGGAGGAGCTTTACCGGCGCAGAAAGCCGCTGTATGAAAAATTTGCGGACGCTATGATCGACAACGACCGCACAGTAGAGGATGCTGTGCGGCAGATTTTGGAGGTGCTTGGATGAAGCTGCTGATATTGAACGGGCCGAATCTCAACCTGCTCGGCCTGCGGGAGCCGGATATTTACGGGCGGCAGAATTACGCCGCGCTGGTGCGCTTCTGCGAGGATACGTGCCGCAAAACGGATATCTCCTGCAAGGTCTTCCAGTCCAACCACGAGGGCGCGCTGGTCGATGAAATTCAGGCGGCCTACGGCGTGTTTGACGGCATTGTCATCAACCCGGCGGCCTATACGCACACGAGCGTTGCGATTCTGGATGCGCTGAAGGCTGTCGCACTTCCGGCGGTCGAGGTGCATCTGTCCGACGTGACGAAGCGCGAGAAGTTCCGGCAGATCTCCTATGCCCGCCTGGCCTGCGTGAAGACCTACATGGGCCTCGGCTTCGAGGGCTACCGGCAGGCCATTCTGTTTTTGAAAGAATATCTGAATAAAAATTCAGATTAGATCATTTATCATGCATCAGGCAGCCCGCGTGGGCTGCCTGATTTTTCGCCTTAATATGCAGGAATCCAGCTTGCTGTCTTTCATCAAAATGAATCAAATCTTTCTTGATTGTTCATATATTTCAGGTTTATACTAATTTTTGAAGGATTTCCGTTGAAAATACGAATTTCTTGAAAAAAATTTTTCTTGAAATGACAAATTGCATCTTGAAAAATGCACTTTGATGTATTATACTTTCACACAGCAAATCAATTCAGGAGGGAATAGATATGAAAAAGATTCTTGCATTGCTTCTCGCGGCTGTCCTCGTTCTGGGCATGGCCGCGTGTGCCGCTTCTCCCGCGGCTCCCACGCAGACGACGTCCGATACGGCTTCTGACGCATCCGATACACCTGCTTCCAACGCTGAAACGCCTGCAGCATCCTCCGGTGCCAAGCTGCGCTTCGTCACCGGCGGCGAATCCGGCACGTACTACGCCTTCGGCTCCGTCATTGCCCAGCACGCGACGAACAACGCGGGCGTTGACATTGTCGGTCTGGTCGGCAACGGCTCCCAGTCGAATATTTTTGAGCTGGAAGACGGCAACGCGGAGTTGGCCTTCTGCCAGTCCGACGTGATGGCCTACGCCTACGACGGCACGAACCTGTTTGCCGACACCGGCGCTGTCAGCTGCTTCTCCACGGTCGCCGCGCTCTACACTGAGCAGGTGCAGATCGTCACGACCGATCCTGAGATCAAGTCTGTTGACGATCTCAAGGGCAAAAACGTCTCCATCGGCGCGGCTGGTTCCGGCGTGTATTTCAACGCCATGGATGTGCTCGGCGCATACGGCCTGACGGAGCAGGATATCAACCCGACGTACCAGTCCTTCGGCGACAGCGCGGATTCCCTGAAAAACGGCCAGATCGACGCGGCCTTCATCGTTGCGGGTGCTCCGACAACGGCAGTCACTGACCTTGCGACGACCAAGGACGTCTATCTTGTCTCGCTCGATGATGAGCACGTCGACAAGCTGCTTGCCTCTTCCCCGTACTACACCAAGGTCACTATCAGCAAGGATGTTTACGGTCTTGATTCTGACACCATCACCGTCGCCGTCAGCGCAGTCGTTCTCGCCCGCGACGACGTTTCCGAGGACGCCATCTACAAGCTGGTCGCCGATATCTTCGACAACGCCGCCAGTCTCACCGACACCCATGCCAAGTACGCGGAGGTCAGCACCGAGTTCGGCGCTTCCGTTACCTCCGTCCCCTATCATCCGGGCGCGGCCAAGTATTTCGCGGAAAAGGGCTTTGACGTTCCCACCAAGTAAGCTTAACGCGTACTTTACGCATAGCAGCAACTACGGCAGGGCTTCCCTGCCGTAGTTGTCGTACAAAAAGAAGAAGGAGAGATGCATCTTGTCCAAGAATCCTGACAAGACCACCCCCGCGACCGCAAACGCCGGTACAGAGCAGAATATCGCCGCCGACGTTGATGAGGTCATGCGCAAATATGACCGCGAATCCAACACCCGCATCTGGTCCGGCTGGCGCGCCATTGTCATTAAAGTCTTCATGGCCTGCTTTGCCGTGTACTGCATCTGCATGACGCTGTTTTCCACGGCCATGCCGGAGATCCGGCTGCCGCTGTTCATGGGCTTTATCATCCTTGCGGGCTTTCTGAACTTCCCGGCCAGCAAGCATCACGTGCGGCCCAACTATCTGCCGTGGTACGACATTCTCCTGATGCTCGTCGGCGCGGCCTGCTTTTTCTACTTTGCGCTCAACGCCATGACGATGATCCGGCTTGCCACCCGCATCCAGCCCATTCATGTGGTCATCGGCTGCATTGGTATTCTGATTCTGGTCGAACTCTGCCGCCGCTGCGTGGGTCTGCCGATCCTTGTGGTCGCCGGGCTTCTGGTCGTCTACGCGTTCTATAATCAGCTGAGCTATGGCGCAAGCTTTTATAAGGCCCTGCAGAACATCATCTACAAGCTGTTCTACACGACCAGCGGCGTGATCGGCACGCCGGTCAGCGTGTGCTATACCTACATTGTGCTGTTCATCATCTTCGGCGCGTTTCTGGAGCGCACCGGCATTGCGAATTTCTTTATTTCGTTCGCAAACCGGCTCGCGGGCTGGTCTTCCGGCGGCCCGGCAAAGGTCGCGGTCATTTCCTCCGCGCTGTGCGGCATGGTATCCGGCTCCTCGGTCGGCAATACGGTCACGACCGGCTCGTTCACCATCCCGATGATGAAAAAAACCGGCTACAAGCCGGAGTTCGCTGGCGCAGTCGAGGCGGCTGCCTCGACCGGCGGCCAGATCATGCCGCCGATCATGGGCGCTGCAGCATTCCTGATGGCGGAGTACATCGGCATTCCGTATGCGCAGGTCGCAGTCAAGGCCATCCTGCCCGCGATCTTGTATTTCACCGGCATTTTCATCTCCGTGCATCTGGAGGCGAAAAAGCTCGGCCTGAACGGCATTCCGCGCGATCAACTGCCCAAATGGCGGCTTCTGGCCCGCGACTGCTATCTGATTCTGCCGCTGATCCTGCTGGTCTGGCTCGTGTCCTCCGGTGCAAAGACCATGTCGCACTCCGCCGCGTATTCCATTCTCGCGGCCATTGCAGTCGGCCTTGTCAACTTCTTTATGCTCCGCCTGCAGAGCGCGCAGACGCGCACGTTCCGCACCGTCGGCAAGGCCGCGCTCGGCGCAGCCGGCGATTCCGCGAACTCCGTCTTTGATTCTCTGGAAGCAGGTGCGAAGGGCGCCATTACCGTCGCGGTCGCCTGTGCGATGGCCGGTATCATCGCGGGCTGCATCACCGTCACCGGCCTTGCCTCCATTCTCATCAATGCCGTTGTGCAGCTGGCTGGCAACGCAACGTTTATCGGCCTGATCCTGACCATGATCTGCTGCATCATCCTCGGCATGGGCGTTCCCACGACCGCGAACTACTGCATCATGGCCTCCACGTGCGCGCCAATCCTCATCAAGATGGGCTATCCGCTCGTTGCAGCGCATTTCTTCGTGTTCTACTTCGGCATCGTCGCGGATATCACGCCGCCGGTCGCGCTGGCGGCCTACGCAGGCTCCGCCATCGCGAAATCGAACCCCATGAAGACCGGCATTAATGCGACCAAGCTCGCCATCGCGGCCTTTATCGTCCCGTTCATCTTCGCGTATAACCCGCAGATGCTGTTCGAGAACGTCACAAGCGTGTTTCAGGTCATTCAGATCGTTATTACGGCGCTTCTCGGCATTTTCGCCGTCGCCGCCGGTCTGGAGGGCTATATCCTCCGGACGATGCACTGGCCGCTGCGCGTGCTTGCGGTGATCGGCGGACTGACGCTGCTGATCCCTGGCACCGTCTCGGATCTGATCGGCCTTGTGATCGTCGCGGGGATCATCGCGCTGCAGGTCATACAGAACAAAAAGGCTGCGCGTGAGACTGCGTAGGCTTTGGACAAACAGGCCCATCTGCCCCTTGCAAAAGTCTGCTGAATTGGATATAATACAGGCAAAGGCATGGATAATTTTTGCAAACAGGAGGTCAGAATATGAACTGCAAGGTCAAACAGTGCTGCGCGGCGCTGGCTGCGCGGAAGCTTGCCGAGCATGATCCCGCCATTGTGGAGATTACGCGCGGCGGAAAAAACAAATCGCATCATGTGCTTCGGAAGTCAGACATGAAAAAGGTCGGTTTGATCGCGGGCGGCGCGTTCGTCGCGCTCACAGCGCTGAACGTGTACAGCCACTATAAAGTGCATCAGGCTATTGCAGACCGCAAGGTCAAAAAGCAGCTCGCCCCGCTGCGCGAGGAACTTGACGCGCTCCGCACGGAAAACGAAGCGCTCCGTCAGGCGCTGGCTGAGATCAAGCCCCGCCAGCCGGAAGCGGCAGCAGAACCGCAGCCGCAGGCACCGGGATCTGACACATAACAAAAAGCGGCCCGCGCAGCAAAGGCGGGTAGTCATAAGACAGTTTCATAAGCCACACGATAGAATTAAACAAAGCGATAAGTCGGAATGATAAGGTAGGTAAGGTCTAACATGCCAACAATTCAGTTAAAGGCGATGACGCGAGAACTATGTCACGAA
>OOCB01003424.1_pt1 | contig 15448 bp, 10 predicted proteins | sample 1671351 | NCBI WGS metagenome assembly OOCB01 (sample SAMN06348148, study PRJEB24527) | human gut metagenome | biome: human gut; feature: ankylosing spondylitis patient; material: feces | host: Homo sapiens | place: China | collected 2015-10
CGTCGGACCCCAAAGGCGTGATCCTGACCCACCGCAACTACACGGCCAACGTCGAGCAGGCGTTGTCGCGGGTCGACATTCCGCCGCATTTCCGCACGCTGATCATCCTGCCGCTCGACCACTGTTTCGCCCACGTCGTGGGTTTCTACATCATGATCGCCTGCGGAGCCTCGGTGGCCACGGTGCAGATCGGAGCGACGCCGATGGAGACGCTCAAGAACATCCCGCAGAACATCCGCGAGGTGCAGCCGCACTTCCTGCTGTCGGTCCCGGCGCTGGCCAAGAACTTCCGGAAAAACATCGAAAGCTCCATACGGGCCAAGGGGAGACTCACCGAGGCGCTTTTCAACCTCGCGCTCCGCACGGCATACGCATACAACAGCGACGGGTATGGCAGGGGCAGCGGATGGCGCATCGTGCTGGCCCCCGTCGTCGGGATTTTCGACGCGCTGCTGTTCCGCAAGGTGCGGCAGGCGTTCGGAGGCCATCTCGAATTCTTCGTCGGGGGCGGTGCGCTGCTCGACGCGGAGTTGCAGCGGTTTTTCTACGCCATCGGAATCCCGATGTTCCAGGGATACGGACTTTCGGAGGCGACGCCCGTGATTTCGACCAACTCGCCCAAACATCACTGGCACCGGTTCGGATCGTCGGGCAAGATACTCATTCCGCTGGACCTGAAGATCATCGACGAGGAGGGCCGCGAGGTTCCCCGCGGGCAGAAGGGCGAAATCGTCGTCCGCGGCGAGAACGTCATGGCCGGCTACTGGAAGAATCCCGGGGCCACGGCCGAAACCGTGCGCGACGGGTGGCTCCACACGGGCGACATGGGTTACGTCTCGGAGGATGATTTCCTCTATGTGCTGGGACGTTTCAAGAGCCTGCTGATCGCTTCGGACGGCGAAAAATACAGCCCCGAAGGAATGGAGGAGGCGATCGTGGATAAATCGCCCTACATCGACCAGATCATCGTGCACAACAACCAAAGCCCGTTTACGGGGGCGATCGTGGTTCCCAACCGCGAGGCGCTGCGCCGCGAGCTGGAGGCCCGCAGGACGCCCGAAGCGGAGCGCGCAAACGTCGCAGCGGAGATTCTCGGCGCCGAGATCGACCGTTACCGCGCCGGAGGAACCTATGCCGGGGAGTTTCCGGAACGGTGGCTGCCTGCGGGACTGGCCATTGTCGACGAGGCTTTCACGGAGCAGAACGGATTGGTGAACAGCACGATGAAGGTCGTGCGCGGGAAGGTCGAGGAGCATTTCCGAAACCGGCTCGACTACCTCTATTCGGCCGAGGGCCGCAGTCTGAAAAACCCCGAAAACCTCGCGTCGCTGAAAAAAATCGTGGACTGAACGCAATTTTCGGGGCCCGAAAACTTGACAAATAAAAAAATCCGTGTATAATACATATTTGTTTCCAAATTGTTACATATTTGTTACATCGCAGCATATACTTTGTAATAGATATGAAACAAAAAAGAAAGGATATGTTATATGAAGAAAATCAGAATGACCATCAGTGTTTTAATAACCATCCTCGCGATGCTCCTAAACACCGTATGCGCCTTCGCAAGCACCTCGAAAAACTCTGGCCACCTCGACAGCATCGACGGAAATAAGATCTCCGGATGGGCGTGGAACTCCGCGGCCCCGGACACCCCGGTTTCCGTCACTGTCACCGTGGTCAACGCCCATACAGGCGACTCTCTCTTAGCAGAGACCGCCACCGCAGATATCGAACGCGATGACTTAAAGACAAGCGGCATCGGAAACGGCGCCCACGGCTTTGAGATCATGATCGACTGGTCCTCCATTCCGGACAACACCTACATGATCAAACTCAGCGTAAACGGACAGGCACTTCCGATCGCCTACCAGTACGATACCGAGACAGGCATCATCAAAAACGCGACTCTCGTCTCCTTAGGGACCTTCAAGACAACCGCCTACTGCCCATGCAGAAGCTGCTCCGAAGGATATGGACGCCTCACAAAAACAGGAACCCAGGCCACCGCGAGCCGCACCGTAGCCGTTGACCCGCGCGTCATCCCGCTCGGAAGCCATCTTCTCATCGACGGCGTCGAATATATCGCTGAGGACGTCGGCGGCGGCGTCAAAGGAAAACACATCGATATTTTTTACAACACACATTCGGAAACAAAAAATCACGGCGTGGAACGTTCTGAGGTCTATCTGATCCAGTCCTGATGCTCCGTTTTCTTACAAAAAGGTGATCTGCCATTGCGGAGGTCACCTTTTTTTACAGGAAAATCCGCGCTTCACAGACTTTAGCGCTCTGCCTTTCCGATTTCATTTTTTCTATGTTCTCATATACACAAAAAGGGAATCTCCATGGAGCATCCAGTCTCTCACGGAAGATTCCCTTTTATCCTTTGCTTTTTTAAACCGTATGTCCCTTGGCAACATAAAACGGCTGTGTATCCGTTCCCTTAAGCTCCTGTCCGACCTCGATCGTAACGTTCTTATCGGTAACAACGTAATCCAATCGTCCGCCGGCCTTCACGACCGTATCCTGCATCAGGACACTGTTTCTGATCTTCGCGCCTTTCTCGATCTTGACGCCTCTGAAAAGAATACAGTTCTCAACATCTCCCTCGATCACACAGCCATCTGCAACGAGGTTATTTTTTGCCTTACATCCGGTAATGTATCTCGTCGGGTTGTCGTCACGGATCTTTGTGTAGACCGGACCGCCGGTAAACAGCGCTTCCAGATTCTCATCGTCAAGAAGCTTCATATTCTCGTCAAAGTAGCTCTTCAATCCGCAGATCCTTGCATAATATCCTTCATACTTGTACGCGCGGACGTTATATTTCTCCAGGCGCGGTGCAAGGATATCACGCTCAAAATAGGAATAGCCGCGTACAAACGCCGCATGGATCTTCTCGATCAGAGCTTCTCTTTCCATAATATAGATGTTCATGGAAAGATTCTGTTTTCCGCTCTCCTCGGAATTCATGAAGATCCTTTTCACACGCCCGTCCTCGAGCTTTAACGTGTAATACATGTCCCCATGGGCGCCCGCGTGGATCAGCTCCGCCGGGATCTCCTGCTCCGTGTAAGCGACAGTCACATCGGCGCCGCTCTCGATATGTGCCCTTAACATATCATTGAAATCAAAATCGACCGCAATATTTGCGTCGGTCATGATAACGTACTTTTCTTTCTTATTTTTAAGGAACTGCAGAATACTCTCCAGCGCTTCGACACGGCCGCTGTAGACCTTCATGTTCTTCTCCGCATACGGCGGGAAGATGCTGAGACCTCCGTTCTTTCTGAGAAGATCCCACTCACGGCCGGATCCCAGATGGTCCATCAGGGAATGGTAATTCTCGCGGACCACGATGGAGATATTGCTGATCCCGCAGTTTGCGAGACTCGAAAGGAGGAAATCGATGATCCGGTAACGTCCCGCGAACGGGATGGATGCCATCAGGCGGTCGCCCGCAAGTTCCGGCACCAGATTGTCATAACTGTTCGGGAAAATAATACCGATCGCATTTGCATTGGAATTTACCATTGTTCTTCACCGTCCTCCACATTTTTATTGACCATGGCGTTCGGGCCGATCTTTGCGCCCTTTCCGATTGTGATCCCGGATCCGATCGTCGCGACACCGTCTTCCTCATCCTTCGGCATGGAACCGACGATCGCATTCTCACCGATCACAACGTTCTCGGCAACGATGCAGTGTTCCACAACAGCACCGGCCTTGATGACGGTTCCACCCATGACAACGGCATCCTCGATCTTTGCACCTTTTTCTACCTTAACACCGGAGAACAGGATCGAATGCTTTACATTTCCATCAATCCTGCAGCCGTCTGTGATCATACAGTTCTCAACGACCGCGTTGGAGCCAATCTTATGTCCGGTCATGCCGCTGTTCCGGCTGTAGATCTTCCAATTCTCATCAAAGAGGTTGATCCCGCTGTGCTCCGGATCCAGAACCTCCATATTTGCCTCCCAGAGGGAAGAGATCGTTCCGACATCCTTCCAGTATCCCTCAAAGTGGTAGGCGTACATTTTTCGTCCGTCCTTCAGAAGGTTCGGGATAATGTTGTTTCCGAAGTCGTTCTCGGAGTTCGGATCCGCCTCGTCCTCGATCAGGTACTTCTTTAAGATATCCCAGTTGAAGATGTAGATTCCCATCGAAGCCAGGTTGGACTTCGGGTTCTTCGGTTTCTCCTGAAACTCCGTGATCCGGTCATCATCGTCTGCGACCATCAGGCCGAAGCGGGATGCCTCATCCCACGGGACCTCCATAACGGCAACGCTGAACTCCGCTCCTTTCTCCTTGTGGAAGCGGAGGAAATCACTGTAATCCTGCTTGCAGATCTGGTCACCTGATAAGATGATCACATACTGCGGATCGTAGCGCTCGATAAACGGAATGTTCTGATAGATCGCGTTTGCGGTTCCCTTATACCAGTCGGAGCCGGACGCTTTCTGGTACGGCGGCAGTACATGGACTCCCCCGTAGAGACGGTCAAGATCCCACGGCTGACCGTTTCCGATATACTCATTCAACACCATCGGCTGGTACTGGGTCAGAATTCCAACGGTATCGATTCCTGAATTTACACAGTTCGAGAGCGGGAAGTCGATGATCCGATACTTTCCGCCGAAAGGAACTGCCGGTTTTGCAAGCTTCTGTGTCAGCGCGTAGAGTCTGGAGCCCTGTCCGCCGGCAAGGAGCATTGCGATCATTTCCTTAGCCATAAAAATATCCCCCTGTATTTCTGGATCGGTATTCTCCGTGCAGAATGTATAATATCGCATTCTCAAGGATTGTATAAATTATAGCACATTTTCGCCGTTTTTGATATCTTTTTATACATTTTTACCATGCTTTTACTTTGCCTATATATTTCTGTATTACTTTATACTCATAAAGTCAAAATTTCCCATGAATCTAAAAAACGCAGCCTCCGCAGGAACTTCAGTCCTGCAGAAACTGCGCCATGATATAGTTGCTCACATCGAGCCCGTAATCAGTCAGTACAAAGCGGTCGCCTTCAAAACGCGCGGCCTTTTCTTTCACGAATGTTTCCATCAGCCCCGGGTAGACTTCCTTTGCGGAGATCCCGAATCGTCTTTCAAATTCTGAAAGCGACACCCCGGCCGTCATCCGGAGCCCTACATAGAAGAATTCCTCTTCCATATCCTTCTTCGTCAGCTTTTCGATATCTGCAAACATTCCCGGCTTTTCTTCGAGATACTGCTTCATATCCGGGTTCACGGTGAACCTGCAGCCGTCCAGATAGGAGGACGCCCCGAGTCCGAGTCCCAGGTACGGAACTCCGGTCCAGTAGCCGATGTTGTGGCGGCACTCCCGCCCCGGCTTCGCATAATTGGAAATCTCATACCGTTCGTATCCGCAGTCCTTTAAAAACCGCTTCGTCTCATGGTACATCTCCCGCTCGGAGTCCTCATCCGGAAGAAGTTTCCGCCCCTCTTCGCTCCCATATCGTTCACCGAACGGCGTTCCTTCCTCGATGATCAGGCTGTATGCGGAGATATGTTCCGGATCAAGATCCGTGACCCGCGAGAGCGTCTCCTTCCATGACTCACAGGTCTGTCCCGGAAGCGCCGACATGAGATCGATATTCAGGTTCGCAAACCCGCACTCGCGGGCCAGCGTAAAGCTCTCCAGAAATTCCGCCCAGGTGTGGATCCGCCCCAGAAGTTTTAACTCCCGGTCATTCGCCGACTGGAGACCGAAGCTCAGCCGGTTGATCCCAGCTTTCCGGTAATCCGTAAGTTTCTCCCGCGTCACCGTCCCGGGATTCGCCTCCATGGAGATCTCCGCGCCATCCGCGACATGAAACGCATGTCTGACATGTTCCATGATCTCCACGATCAGCGCAGAATCCGGCACCGACGGGGTTCCGCCCCCGATAAATATCGTCTCGACCGGGATTTCCCCGTATCGTTTTCCCATGACGTCGATGTCTTTCATCAGCCGCTTTGCATACATTCTCTGCGTCTCAGCTCCTGACGGGAATGACAGGAAATCGCAGTAGGCACACTTTCTCACACAGAACGGCATGTGCAGATATAATTCCATGCCCCCGCTCATTTGAGCACCCCGCAGAGCATTTCGATCTCATCCTCAAACAGACAGTATCCCGGATCATGCGCTTTTACCGCCGCAAGGACATCTTCGATCTTCATCCACTTTACGGACTCCACTTCTTCCTTCTGAAGTTTCAGGTCTTCGATCTCCACCGGTTTCTCATAGACGAAGACATGGCTCTTTTCATGGTTTTTAAAGATCTGTCCGCCAAATTCGCCCTCATAGCGCCCGTCGTGGACTCCCACAAGCCGCAGCTCTTCCGGTTTCGCTGTGATCCCAAGCTCTTCCTTCAGCTCTCTCAGCGCCGATTCCAGGTAGTCCTGTCCCGCCGGGATATGTCCGGCGCTGGAGATGTCATAACAGCCTGCGAAGGAATCCTTTTCCCCGCTCCGCTTCTGTAAAAGCAGGTCATGTCCTCCGTCCGCGCGTTTTCTCACGACCCAGACATGGCTCGTCCGGTGCCAGTCTCCGTGAAGATGGACCAGAGTCCGCCAGCGCACCTGACCGGACGGTTCCCCGTCTTCACGGAGCAGATCGAGAAGCTCCAACGGCTTTCCATCGAGGACCGCCTCCTTTAAAAGATCATCCTGATAGCGGAGTTTTAAGGAGAAAAACGGCGCATCTTCATCGAGAAGATAATGGAAGATCCGGTCGCCCTCCCACAGGTTCAGGCGGTCGATCTGCGTTTTCGGAACCCACTCCAGCGTTCCCTCATTGCATTCCGCGAGCTCCCCCGCAGAGCCGTCCGCCGTGTAGAGGAAAATGTACTCCATCTCCTCATCGTCATCGTTGTATACAAAAGTCAGGACGCCCCGGAGCCGGTAGTCTGTGAGCGTCAGACCGGTCTCCTCCTTCGTCTCCCTGAGGATACAGTCCTCCGGACTCTCCCCGCGTTCAAACTTTCCGCCGATGCCGATCCATTTGTCCTTATTGACGTCATGTTTCTTTTTGATCCGGTGGATCATCAGATATTTTTCATCTTTTTCGATATAACAAAGAGTTGTAAGTTTCATTGTGTACCTCACTCTGTTTTTTCAGGGTCTGTCTCCGTCAGGGAAACCGTTCTCCTTTCAGGAGATAAGTAACGGCAAAATCGGTCCGTTTCCATAGATTTGAAAAGAACCGCTGGTGACAGGCCCTGCAGTCAGGAATTCGATTTCCGGTCCGGATACAGGAAAAGTCCATTTCTTATACCGGAAATGGACTTTTGCGTTTTTCCCCTGCTGCGGCGCAGACAGGGAGTATTCTGGACTATATCCTTTTGTCTGTCAGACTGTATTTTTCCAGCTTTTTCCAGAATCCGGCAGAATCTATCCTGCCAATCGATCTCTGATTTTTAAAATCGCTGTTCTTCCCTCTGCCGTCTACTCCTCATCCAGCTTCAGGACGCTCATGAACGCCTTCTGCGGGATCTCCACATTTCCGACCTGGCGCATACGCTTCTTTCCTTCCTTCTGCTTCTCGAGAAGTTTCTTCTTTCGGGAAATATCGCCGCCGTAGCACTTCGCGAGGACATCCTTTCTCATCGCTCTGACGGTCTCACGCGCGATGATCTTTCCGCCGACGGCCGCCTGGATCGGGATCTCAAATAAGTGTTTTGGGATCTCATCCTTTAACTTCTCGCACATCTTTCTTCCTCGCTCGTAGGCGGAACCTTCGAAGACGATGAAGGAAAGGGCATCGACCGCCTCTTTGTTGATCAGGATATCGAGTTTGACAAGCTCAGACTTCTCGTATCCCTTCAACTCGTAGTCGAAGGACGCGTAACCGCGGGATCTGGATTTCAGCGCATCGAAGAAATCGTAGATGATCTCGTTTAACGGAAGCTCATACTTTAAGAGTGCACGCGTCTCTTCCATATATTCCATTCCGAGGTAAACGCCGCGGCGCTCCTGACACAGCTGCATGATCGCGCCGACAAATTCGGTCGTGACCATGATCTCTGCGGAGACGATCGGCTCTTCCATATAGTCGATCTCGGACGGATCCGGCATGTTGGACGGGTTCGTGAGGTCGATCACCTCTCCGTTCGTCTTGTGGATCCGGTATACAACGCCCGGAGCCGTTGTGACAAGGTCGAGGTTGTACTCGCGCTCTAAGCGCTCCTGGATGATCTCCAAGTGTAAAAGTCCAAGGAATCCGCAGCGGAATCCGAATCCGAGAGCGATGGATGTCTCCGGCTCAAAGAACAGGGACGCGTCATTTAACTGTAATTTTTCCAGGGCGTCACGAAGCTCCGGATATTTCGCTCCATCCGCCGGGTAGAGACCGCAGTAGACCATCGGAGTGACTTTCTTATATCCCGGAAGCGGTGCTGCACATGGATTTAAGCGGTTCGTCACCGTATCGCCGACACGGGTATCTTTTACGTTCTTGATGCTGGCGGTAATATAACCTACCATACCGGCGCGGAGCTCATCGCACGGGATAAACTGGCCTGCGCCAAAGTATCCGACCTCCACGACATCGTAGGAAGCGCCCGTCGCCATCATCTGGATCGGGGTTCCTTTCTTAACGGTTCCTTCTTTCACACGGCAGAACACGATAACGCCGCGGTAAGAATCGTAGAGGGAGTCGAAGATCAGGGCCTGGAGAGGTGCCTCCGGATCTCCCTTCGGAGCCGGGATCTTGTGGACGATCGCCTCTAAAACATCTTCGATATTTAAGCCCATCTTTGCGGAGATCCTCGGCGCATCGTGAGCCTCAAGTCCGATCACGTCCTCGATCTCCTCCGCCACACGGTCCGGATCGGCGCTCGGAAGGTCGATCTTATTGATGACCGGGACAACGTCGAGGTCATGGTCAAGGGCGAGGTAGACGTTCGCAAGTGTCTGCGCCTCGATTCCCTGGGCCGCGTCAACGACAAGGATCGCGCCGTCGCAGGCCGCAAGGCTTCGGGATACCTCATAGTTAAAGTCCACATGACCTGGGGTATCGATCAGGTTGAAGATATACTCTTCGCCGTCCTTCGCCTTATAGACAGTACGGACTGCCTGGGATTTGATCGTGATGCCGCGCTCGCGCTCGAGCTCCATATTGTCGAGAACCTGTGCCTGCATCTCACGGCTTGTTAAAAGACCGGTCTTCTCGATAATGCGGTCCGCCAGCGTGGATTTACCGTGATCGATGTGGGCAATGATACAGAAATTTCTGATTTTATCCTGGGAATAATGAACCATTCATGTTCCTCTCTTCTTTTTTACTTCTGCAGGGATCCGGCGCTCTGAGACAGCCGGTTTCCTGCACATCTTTCTTCGTAACTGTTCAGTCCCTCACAGTTACGAGCAAAAATCCATTCCAAATCGGCTTCGCCGATGGGATTTTTGCCTTCAAGCCTGTGTTTTGTTACGGTCAGCGCAGCAAGTGCGCAGACCTACTGAATAATTACCTTTCTTCTATATTTATCGCATTCATTTTCCCATCAGATTCCCTGAGCAGGCTGATGGGGGCAGAAATGGCAATTTATCATATTAAATATAGCATTATTTGCCTTCATGCGCAAGCAGTTCTGAACATGACCTCCCGCAGATTTTGCCGGTTTTTCCGGGAGCCATGGTCTCACTTTCAGGATTTATGATCCCGGGTCTTCCTTCGCAAATATTTACCTTACAATTTTTCATTTTTACAGGTTTTGTTAAAGCAATTGACATTCCAACCGTTCTGATTTAGACTTTAATTAACATTCTTTACATGAACTTTTCATTGACTGGGATTTCTGCTCCCGGTCCCTCTTTTGTCACCCGTCCACCATTTTCCTGCTGCGATATCCGGACAGGATCCTGCATGACTCTCCATTTTGGAAACATATCCGGTAACTACTGCAGCCTTTTGCGTCACGCCAAGGAGAACCCGCTATGAACCATACCCCTAAAAAACAAAAATCCATGGACATGACATCCGGTTCCATCACGAAACTTCTCATCATGTTCGCGGTTCCGCTTGTGATCGGAAATCTCTTTCAGCAGCTCTACAACACCGTAGACAGTCTCGTCGTCGGAAACTTCGTCGGCTCCCACGCCCTCGCCGCTGTTGGGTCCACAACAAGTATCATCAACATGATCGTCATGTTCTTCACAGGAACTTCCGTCGGCGCCGGCGTCGTGATCAGCCGCTACTACGGAGCGCACGATGATGAAAAACTCCACATCGCAGTCGAGACGACGATGGCGCTGACTTTCATCTGCGGAATTCTCCTGACCGGACTCGGCATCTGGGTCGCCCCGTATATGCTGGAATTCATGTCCACACCGGAGGATGTCCTTCCGTCTGCGTCCGTGTACCTTGAAATCTATTTTTCCGGCGTGTTCGGTCTTCTTGTATACAATATGGGAAGTGCGATCCTGCGCGCGGTGGGCGATACGAAACGTCCCCTCTACTTCCTCTGTCTCTCCAGCGTCATGAACATCGCGCTCGACCTCCTCTTTGTGGTCGGCTTCGGAATGGCGATCGAGGGCGTTGCCTACGCGACGATCATCTCCCAGTTCATCTCCGCTGCCCTGGTACTCGTCGTCCTCTCCCGCAGCACGGAAAATTACAGACTTACCTGGCGTGATCTGCGGATCGACAAAGGAATCTTCAAGCAGATCCTCAGGATCGGACTTCCGACCGGATTCCAGCAGTCGCTGACCTCATTCTCAAACGTGTATGTCCAGTCCTACATCAACACCTTCGGTTCGAGCTGTATGGCCGGATGGAGCAGTTATTCGAAGATTGACCAGTTCGTCTTTCTTCCGATGCAGAGTATCGGTCAGGCTTCCACGACCTTCATGAGTCAGAACCTCGGTGCCGGAAACCTTCCGAGGGCCAAAAAAGGAACCGGTGTCGCGATGCGCCTCGCTCTCATTATCACGTTCGCAAGCGCCGCCATCCTCTTCCTGTTCGCCCCGAGCCTTGTCGCGATCTTTAACCAGGAGCCGGATGTGGTCCGCTACGGAACCATGTTTCTCCGGATGAACGTCTTCATGCTCGCGTTCTGCTGCCCGAACCAGGTTGTCGCAGGAGCCATGCGAGGAGCCGGTGATTCCAGGACTCCGATGCTGATCATGCTGTTCTCCTTTGTCCTGTTCCGCCAGATCTATCTCTATATTGCGACCTCGATCTGCAACACGGCCGCAGTTGTCGGCTTCGGTTATCCGATCGGATGGATCGTGGCATCCATTCTCGTCGAGCTTTATTATATGTCCGGAAAGTGGGAAAAGAAGATCAGTATGTAAGGAAATCCCGGCAGTCACCTGGCCTTCGGATTTTTTAATCTCCCTGTCCATGATCCAACACAAGATCCAGGATATCTGCAAGCGGCTCCATCGCCGCCTTCGCCTCCGCGTATGTGTTTGTCTGCGCGCCCACCTCGATCAGGGCGGAGCGCGCCCGGACATGCTCATTATAGCGGAGGCCTTTTAAATAGATCTTTCTCATCAGTCCCGGATATTTTCCATCCGCCAGAAGCTGCATCTGGAAGCTGAATGCCAGGTTTTCTCTGAGATTCGGATTCGGAAGATATTCGATCGGTCCGTCCGGGCTCATGGACGTCCCATTGAAAAACATGAGTTTTGCCATCTCGCTCCCGCCGAGTTCCGTCACAAGTCTCGTCCCATCCGCAACGCCGTCCCTGTGGATATCTAAAACCACTTCGATGGACGGATATTTCTGTAAAAGTCCCGTGATCCCATCAAGTGCATAGGTATACGCCGCACTCCGGTCCAGCTTTCCGTCCCGATAATCGTAAACACTCTCATCATGAAACACGTTGTAACCTCGTTCCCGCAAAAGGACCGCCAGCTCCTCTCCCAGATGGATCACATCCGCCTCCGGATTTTCCGGATAATCCGCGTAAGTCTCCTGGGAGTGGGTGTGGTAGATCAGGATCTGCGGACTGTCCGCATTCTTTTCGATGGAAAGATCGGTGGACAGAAATGTTTCTGCCTGCATCAGATCACGGCTCGCCGTCGTGGTCGGATGGACATTATAGAATTTTTTCATCAGATAGTCGTAATCATTCAGTTTTTCTAATATAATGCCGGAATTTCCGGTGTTGAAAATTCCGGATGCCAGAAGATTGTCATCCGATGCAGCTCTTTCCTCATGAAGCTGCCCGCTTTCGGTTTGTTCTGACAGACTGCTTTCGTCTAGTCCTCCGTTCATCCCCTCTTTTATTCCCTCGTTCGCATTTCCGCCTTCCTGTATTGTTTGCCCGCTTTCGTCCCCGTTTTCCCGTATCATTTTCCCGCTTCCGTCCCTGTATTCTTCCTCTCCAGCCTCCCTGCCTGTGATCCATTCCGCCCGCATCGCCTCGTTCTCATTTTCGATCCCGAAGATTTCTTCATACTCCGCATTCAGCCCGCTGTTTTCATTTTTCCGACTTTCCCGGAAAAACGATACGCCTTCATCTTCTTTCCACGCAGGAAGAAATCCCCGCACAATATCGTCAGCGATCTGTACCGCATGATCCTCATAAAATTTACCCAGCGAAACCGAAAAAACTTTTCTTCCCAGATATAAAACTGCCGCACATACCGCCGCGATCCCGATCCACATCCCGGCATACCGGAGGACTCCCAGTAAATTTCCGAACATCTGCACGACAAACCGGCGGTCCGCCTGAAGCATCCGCTTAAAATAGTACCATCTCCGCCTCATCCTTACCGCCCGGCCCGCCGTTTCCTTACAGTTTATGTGCAAGAGCGGTGATTCAGTACCTTTACGCCCGATCGCCGGATACCAATCAAGTCTGCTGCTTTTTTCGAGTACATCACGCTATCGATGCTGAAGAAATCGCATTTTCTTCACTGGATTTTTCTTATCTCATTTCGGATAAATTTCGCACACACTTTCCATCAGCTCCTGTAACGGAATCATTTTTCGTAACTGTTCATTACACGCCTGCAGGAACCTCCCCTGGAGCTTCCTTCGGATGCATAGCAGATTTATCACAGTCAGCGCAGCAAGTGCACAGATCTGCTGAACAGTTACCCTTTTTCATTTATTATAAAACAGCGCCCCATGGATCGCCTCCGATATCGTATAGCTCAGAAAATCCACCCGCTCATCAATATCGTGCGGAGTCACATACATGGGACCAAGATCCGGCTTTAAAAGTTCCTTGACGAGTTCAAAAGCCTCCTCAACCCGGAGCATTTCCGGTATCATCTGCTTTTCATCTCTTCTCCGAGGTTCTTCCTTCGTCCATTTTCCACCGTTTTTTCGCGTTTCCTTATCTTCCTCTGTTTCTTCGGTCTTGATTGCTTCTTTCTTCGTTTTTTCTTTCTTTGTTCCTTTCTCCTCATCACCGGATTCACATTCCACCCGCTCTCTCAGCACCTCCGTCATCGCCCCGACCGTGTCGTACACGATCGCCGCCGCCCCGACAACCATCGGGATCCCGATCGCAAAGACCGGGATCCCCAGTGTCTCCTCCGTCAGCCCACTCCGGTGATTTCCGACCCCGGATCCCGGTCGGATCCCCGTATCGGCAAGCTGCACCGTGACTCCGAGTCTCCCCGCACTCCTGGCCGCCAGCGCGTCCACAACGATAACGGCATCCGGCTCTGTCTCCCGCACGATCCCCTTTACGATCTCCGCCGTCTCCATCCCCGTCTGCGCCATGACTCCCGGTGTGATCCCACTCAGGATCGGATATCCATGCTTCCAGCAAAAATCCGTCCCGTACTCCATCGCCAGATGCCGCGTCGCCTGGAGATGCTCCAGCACCTTCGGTCCCAGCGCATCCGGCGTCGCCTCCGGATTTCCAAGCCCCACAACCAGCGTCCTCACCGGCCGCTCCATCCGCTCCGCCTCAAGCCCATGATCCACAAACATCCCCCGCAAAAGCCCCGATAACTCCTCCGAGACCTCCCTATGGTAATCCTCATCCTTCTTCGCAAGCGACGGCGCATCCAGCGTCAGATACACACCGACCGGCTTTCCGAGCGCCTCTTCCCCTCTCTCATCACACACCAAGACCTCCGTCACCCGGATCCCTGCGTCCGCCGCTTCCCACTCCCGCATCCGGACCCCCGCGATCTCACTCCCGCTCTCCCGGACCCGCTCCCGCTCCTCGATCGCCAGATCCGTCCGCACCACAAAATCAACATCCGCCTGCCTCATAGCATCTTCTCCTTCCTACCCACGAAAAGTAACCATTCTCAGTTATAGTGCCTGCGCACTATAACTCGATTTTGCCGATGCTTCGCATTCCAAATCGGCAAAATCCGCGGTCTCCACTGTATCATACGGAATTTTCAGTTCTGAAAATTCCTACCAAAGAAAAGTAACCATTCTCTCCTATTTTTCTCTCGAAAAAAGCAATTTATGTATTGACATCCTGGGAAATATTCGCTAGAATGTAATAGTATGTTTACATTGAACTGTCCGTGTCCAGACTTTGATGCAAACCAAAGACTATGAATAAAATTTTTGTTAATTGGAGGTGCCCAGATTGGCTAACATTAAATCTGCTAAAAAGAGAATCTTAGTAAACGAGACCAAGGCTGCTAGAAACAAAGCAATCCGTTCTAAAGTGAAAACTGCTTGCAAGAAGGTAGAGGCTGCTGTAACCGCTGGTGATAAGGCTGCTGCTCAGACCGCATTACTTGCTGCAACTTCCGAGATCGATAAGGCTTGCACCAAGGGTGTATACCACAAGAACAATGCTGCCCGCAAAGTTTCTCGTGTATCCAAGGCTGTTAATTCTATCGCTTAATTTATAGAATTCGATCAATCGATACAGAAAATCAAAAGCTCTCCGGATTAACCCACCGGAGAGTTTTTTTGTTATTCAGAGCAATGCGAAAATGCAGGGAAAAGTGTGGATCATGCTTGCATGAATGAACACTTTTCCCTGCATTTTCATATGACGAGCAGCCACATCGAGATGCAGCGCAGCGAAATCGAGATGTTTGCTCTGAATAATTGTACTTTCCCTACATCTGCTCTTCATCATAACGTGCTCTGATGCCGCCTACAAATTTCAAACGGGTCCTTGCACATACTACGTGGGCACCACCAATGGCCTTTGTCTGAATTCTTACAGGCACAGCCACATCTCTCATATGCATACCGATCAGAGTATCTCCAATTTCAATTCCTGCATGTGCCTTGATATGTTCTACTGCAACCGGGTGTTCCAGGGTATGATAAGCAGCGGTTGAGAAAGAACCACCTGCCTTTAACTGAGGAACTACATTGACCGGTTCATAGCCGTATTTCTCCGCTGCCTCCTCTTCTAGGATCAGGGAACGGTTTAAATGCTCGCAGCACTGCGCAGCCAGATAAATTCCCAATGGCTTTAATTCTTCATACAGTGCTTTGTATACAGTCTGTCCAATGGTCTCACTGGAATGGGAGCCGATCTTGT
>OOCB01003429.1_pt1 | contig 15436 bp, 11 predicted proteins | sample 1671351 | NCBI WGS metagenome assembly OOCB01 (sample SAMN06348148, study PRJEB24527) | human gut metagenome | biome: human gut; feature: ankylosing spondylitis patient; material: feces | host: Homo sapiens | place: China | collected 2015-10
GAAAAGCTCGCTCCGCTGGTGCTTTCTTTTCTCACGTTGTTTAATTTACAAGGTGCACGTCCCTCATGCGGAACAGTCGCTATTATATCAGGCTCAGTTCTGCTTGTCAAGAACTTTTTTCAGGCGTTTTCGCCCTCCATCTCCTGACCCGCTTCTCTTCATCGCCGCCAAACAGCTTATTAAGAATAGCAGAATTAGTCTCTGTTGTCAACAGCTTTTTCTAATTTTTATCATTAGTATTTCTAATTGCTCTGCACATATTCAGCACACCAGAAAATACTCTGTGCAAATTCGAAACTCTATGCTATAATTTTTGCTGACGTATATTATATTTAGCAGTTATGGAGGGATACCTGTGCAGATCAAGCGCCTATCCGCTGTTTTCGGGCGGCTGCGAAGTGAAACAATTCAATTCAGCGATGGATTGAATATTATAGAGGCTCCCAACGAATCCGGCAAATCTACATGGTGCGCGTTTCTGACCGCCATGCTCTACGGCATCAACAGCCGGGAGCGGGACCGTGCCGACTATATCGCCGACAAGAATCGTTACGCGCCATGGGACGGAACCGTCATGGCCGGTTCCATGGATTGCCGATCAGAAGGCCGCGACATCACCATTTCCCGGGACACCCGCCGCCAGACCGCGCCGATGGCCGAGTTTCGGGCGGTCTATAGCGGCACCAATATCGCCATTGACGGTCTCACCGGCCAGAATTGCGGTGAAGCACTGCTGGGCGTCACGCGGGAAGTATTTGAACGCAGCGCTTTCATCCGTCAGAGCGGCCTTGCTATCAGTCAGGACGCTGGCCTCGAGCGTCGCGTTGCCGCTCTGATCTCCTCCGGCGAGGAGGACACCTCTTATACAGAGGCATACGATGCCTTAAAAAAGCAGTTGAACCGCCGCCGTTATAATAAAAGTGGTCTGCTCCCCGCTTTCGAGGCCCAGCAGGCCGAAACGCAGGCGCAGCTCAACCGCGTTCAACAGCTTCGGCAGCAGGAAACAGCCCTTCATGCTCAGCTTCAAGACTTAATTCAGCAGCAAGCGGCCCTTTCCGACGAGCTGGAGCAGTGTGACCGCTGGGAGGCCGCACAAAAGCAGCGCCAACTGTCAGACCTCACTGCCGCCGCGCAGCAGGCAGCACAGCGGGCGCAGGCGATGGAGGATCAGCTCCAAGCCGACCATGTGCCGGACACGGAAACCATTGGCCGCCTCCGCGGCGCCATCGTCAATCTGGAAACGGTGCGGAAAAGCGTGGACAAGGCTCGTGCCGACCGGGATGAAGCCATGAAAACACTGCTGCGGGCCGAAAAGTCGGTCAATGACAGTCCCTTTGCCGGTCAGACCGTTGAAGAAGCTCGAAAAGAAGCAGCCGTGCCCCCAAAGGTATCCTTCAACGCTGCACCCGCTCTGGCTGTATTTTTCCTAATGCTGGCCGCCGCTATCGGAGTCACCGCATTTACTCTTTCCCGATATAGCGTATATCTCTCCGGCTGGCAAACGATACTGCCTTGGAGCATCTTCGCCGTAATCATTGCCGCCGGCGCAGTCATTTCCCGCCAAATGCAGAAACGTGCCCTGAAGGCCGCGCAGAATACCGCTTTGTGCAAGCGCTTCGGCACTGCGGATGCAGACGAGATCACCGCCCTTGCGGAGACCTACGCCAAGGCCGTGGAAACGCGGGACACCGCGCAGGCCGACTTGAACGCTAAATCCGGCACCGCCGAGGCGCTCTATAGTTCCCTTACTAATAATGAACAGGGTATTTTGCTGGAAGTCCGGCGCTTCGCCCCCTCCGCCTTCGATATCCCCACCGCCGATCAGGTGCTTCAGAACGCCGCGCGGCAGCGCCGCGCACTGACCGAGGCCCGCACCGCCGCTGCGGAGGCGCAGGCACGGCAGTCCTTTGCGGCGGAGCAAACACCTTCCGAAGCACCGCAGGAGATGGTCCCCCAGCCTGCCCGGAGCCGGGAACGTGCTGCTGCGGAATACGCGCAGGTGCAATCCCGCGCCGCTGCTGTGCAGTCCGAGCTGGACCGGCTCTCCGGCCAGCTTCATGTCATGGGAGACCCCTCTGAACTTCAGGCCGGTCTGGAACGCACACAGGATGAAATCAGCACACTGCAAAGCGAGTATGACGCGCTGCGTCTGGCCATGGATACCCTCACCGCCGCTAACAGCACCCTTCAAAACCGCTTTTCTCCCCAGTTGAGCCGTCGGACAGCGGAGCTTTTCCAGGAGCTGAGCATGGGCCGCTATACCGGCGCCGCACTGGACCGCAGCTTCCATCTGACCGCCCAGCCCACCGGCGATCCCCTACAGCGGGACATTCAGCTTCTCTCCGCCGGAGCCGCCGACCAGCTCTACCTCGCCGCACGTCTGGCTATCTGCCAACTGGTGCTGCCCGAAGAAAAGCAGGTCCCCATCATTTTAGATGATGCGCTGACGAATTTCGATGACGAACGCTGCGCCGCCGCCCTTCGGCTTTTGAAGCAGGAGGCCGCCCACCGGCAGATTTTGCTCTTTACCTGCCACAGCCGGGAAGCCGCGCTCCTTGCCGGAGACCCTGCCGTAACTGTTTTTCATCTTGGAAACAGCCGCTCCGTTGCTTCTGAGTGTTGACGAAATCCCGCAAAGGGGTATAATAGTCTTTGAGCATTTGGCCGCGCCGCAAAGGGCGGCCCCCGAAATAGGAAAAGGAGATTCTGACAATATGAGCGAATGTACGCACGATTGCTCCACCTGCGGTGAGAGCTGTGCTTCCCGTGAGCCTCAGTCCCTGCTGAAGGCCCACCATCCCGAAGCCCATGTAGGCAAGGTCTACGGCATCGTTTCCGGTAAGGGCGGTGTCGGTAAGTCCATGGTTACCAGCCAGTTGGCTGTGGCCATGCGCCGCCGGGGCTACAATGTCGGCATTATGGACGCCGACATCACCGGCCCCTCCATCCCCAAGGCTTTCGGTATCCATGACCATGCCAGAGGCTATGAAAACACGCTGCTGCCCGTGGAATCCAAGACCGGGATTCAGGTCATGTCCATCAACTTGCTGCTGGAAAACGAAACGGACCCTGTTATCTGGCGCGGCCCTGTCATTTCCGGCGTAGTACAGCAGTTCTGGACGGAGGTGCTCTGGAACTGCGACTATCTGTTTGTGGATATGCCGCCGGGAACCGGCGATGTCTCCCTGTCCGTGTTCCAGTCCATCCCGCTGGACGGTATCATCATCGTTGCCTCTCCGCAGGAGCTTGTGAGCATGGTGGTGGAAAAGGCCGTAAGAATGGCGGAGATGATGGAGGTCCCCATCGTCGGCCTCGTGGAGAACATGAGCTACGTGGCCTGCCCGGACTGCGGCAGGAAAATCTACCTCTTCGGTCAGGGCAAGACTGCCGAGGCTGCGAAGGCCCACAAGCTGCCCCTGCTGGCGGAAATGCCCATCGACCCGGCTCTGGCGGCGCTGGTGGACGCCGGTGACATCGAGTCCTTTAAGGGCGACTGGCTCAAGGGCGTGGCCGACCGGCTGGAGAACAAATGATTGTCCCGCACCGCGCCGCAAAAATGCGGCGCGGTGCCTTTTTCGCCTCCGGCGCGTATTTCCACAAAGGACATACCTCTAACAATTTGCTTTTTGTTGGGAAAAGCACTTGCAAAACGCGGCAAAATCCATGATAATAGCAGTATCTGATTTTTTCGGCAAAAACCGAGCATCAATCATACAAGGGAGAGAACGATATGCAGGAGTTGAAAGAGCGCATCGTCAAGGAGGGCAAGGTTCTGCCCGGCAACATCATTAAGGTGGACGGTTTTCTGAACCACCGCATCGACACGGAGCTGTTGGGCCATATTGCCGAGGAATTCGGCAAATATTTCAATATGGATGAGGTCACCATGATTCTCACCGCCGAGGCCAGCGGCATTGCTCTTGCCACTGCCGTTGCCTCCCGTTTCCATAAGCCCATGATCTTCGCCAAGAAGGCCAAGAGCGACAATATTGAGGGCGGCCTGTATCAAAGTGACATCTATTCCTACACCTATAAGAAAAAGGTCACGCTGCTGGTGAGCAAGGAATGGCTGTCCTCCGATGACAAGGTCCTTGTTATTGACGATTTCATGGCCAACGGCGAGGCCATGCGGGGTCTGTGCGACATTGTCACCGCTGCCGGTGCCACGCTGGTGGGTATCGGCTGCGCCGTGGAAAAGGGCTTTCAGGGCGGCGGCGACCGTCTCCGAGCCGCCGGTGTCAATCTGAAGTCTCTGGCTATCATCGAATCCGCCGAGCCGGGCCATATCGTGTTCCGGGACGATGACTGATTTTCATTTTTCAATCAATATATCAAAGGAAGCGGCACATAAGTGCCGCTTCCTTTTTGTTTTTTCTCTGTTTGGTACAAAATAAGCATAGCAAAGCAGAGGCGGCAAAACGGAACGCTTGGCCACCTCAAATAAAGTATTGGAGATCTCAGCTTATTCTATTGCCGGTAAGCTGCGGTAGAGTTCTGTGACCTTGCCATAATAGACGCGGAGGAACTTATTCAGGCCTGCTACCATAGCAAGTTTACCGCTTTTCCCTTCACCGCGTTTTTTCTCAATGAATGTAAAGATCGGATCGTTTGCCGGTTTATGCATCACATAGCTCTGCATGACTTCATACCCGGTCTTACGCAGATAGCGATTTCCCCGCTTGGAGATATGCCGGTTATTCGCGCGGAATTTGCCGGACTGGTACGGCGGCGCATCAATGCCGGCGTATGCGATGAGTGCCCGCTTGCTGTGGAAGCGTCGGACATCTCCGATCTCCGCGATCAGGCGCGGAGCCAGCGTGTCCCCGATGCAGGGCATTTCGCGCACAAGAGAATATTCCGGCAGGGTCTTGGCGAGCGCTTGCATCTGTGTTAAAATAGCGTCACGGGACGCCTCCACTGTGTGGAGGACTCGTATCGCTTCCGTAATGACGATCTGCGTGGATGGTGCGTTGGGAAGCACAGGGATACCGTTTTGAACTGTGGCAAAGATGAGCTCTGCCATACGTTCGCGATTGCGGTATCCCTTTTTTTCCGCCCATTTGCAATCATCCTTCCGAAAGCGCGTTTCTCCCATTTCGAGGATGTGAGTGGTGTGACGGTACCGCAGGACAAAGTCCGAAAGCTTGTGCCGTCCGGCATGGTCGCTCATGAGTTCCTGCATACCGGGCAAAACCTGGTCACAGATGGCGTTAAAATCGACCTTTGCCTTGATAAGGCTGAAGCTCCCGATATGTATCCTCCGGCAGTCTGGTCGGTTGAAGCTCCTGCCAATAGGCCAGGCCGTACAAAGCGATCTGCATGGCGTCGATTCGATCGGTCTTCACCCTGCGGATGCTTTGCGAGCAAAATCTTTTCATCCGCAGCGAGTTGACAACGGAGACGAATATTCCGTTCTCCAACCATACGGCCACCACCGGGCAATGGTAGCTGCCGGTGCTTTCCAGAACGACACGAACCTCTTCGCCGCTGCCGCGCAGCAGCGAAACCAGCTCCGACATCCCTTCCCTCGTGTGCTGAACTTCAAACGGAGTGTACACGATTTCTCCTCCCGGCTTCATTCCGCACACGGTACTTTTTCCTTTGGACACATCGATCCCGATACTGAGCATGGGCATTCCTTCTTTCCTGATAAAATATTGCAATGCTTCCGCACCGGCTTATTACGATTCAAATTGGTTCGTGACGCGCACGCGGCATAGCCGGAGCAACCTGCTCAATCGAATCTTTATAACAAGAGGACGGAGGACTGTTTACAGCCCGAGCGCTTGGCTCACCAAAGAAACCGTCCATCCATTGCCCTCCCATTATAACAAAAATAAGCATAGCCTCCGAGGCTTCATTTGCGCTTCGGGTGCTATGCTTATTTTGTACCAAATAAGATGTGTTGAATCTCTCGATAATTATCCGTTTTCCTTGCGCATTTACGTTCATTTTTCAGACGACATACAGAAATCACCAAACTACACCGTATGTCTTGAAAATTCCCTCCCTTCCGTGGTATAATCTCACCAGTGTTTTATGCAGTAGAGTTAGTCCACTCTAACTGCATTTCAAAAAACAAAACCATTCTAACATGGCTTTTCAGCTTTAGTTAGATTGTCCTAACTAAAGCACGTGAATTTTATCACGATTTATCCGGTCCGTCAATCCCAAAATCGACATTTTCGCGATTCGTTATTTCATCATAATACGCAAGGAGAATTGTATGAAAAATTGGTTGCCTGCCGCGCTTCTCTCTGCGGTGTTTCTGCTGACCGGCTGCTCCGGCGTTCCCGCCTAGGAGCCAGAAAGGACGGCGTTCTTTGCCATGGACACTGCCATGGAATTTACCGTCTATGGCGAGGCCAATCTGCTGGACGAAGCCAAGTCCATCATCTGTTCCGTGGAGGAGCAGGTATCCGTCACTGACGAACACAGCGTTCTTTACACCATCGACCATACCGGGACCGGCAAATTGACTGGGAATTCCGCCGAACTGATGGAAAAGGCGCTGGAGCTGTGCCGCCGTACCGGCGGTGCGCTGGATATTTCCGTCTACTCTATCGTACGGGCATGGGGCTTTACCACCGGAAGCTATCAGGTTCCCGATGAAGAAACCATTCAAAGCCTGCTGCCGCTGGTGGACTACACCCAAATTCAATACGATGCCGCCACCGGTGTGGTCACGCTCCCGGAGGGCATGGAGATCGACTTGGGCAGCGTTGCAAAGGGCTATGCCGGTCAGCTGGCGGCGCAGATGCTGCGGAACAGCGGCGTGGAGTCCGCATTGCTGAATCTGGGCGGCAATGTGCAGACGGTGGGCGCAAAGCCGGACGGTTCCCCATGGCAGATCGGTATTAAGGAGCCGCAGGGTGAGGATGCCATGATGGTACTCTCTGTGGAAGATCAGGCCGTGGTAACATCCGGCGGATATGAGCGGTATTTTGAACAGGACGGCCAGACCTATTGGCATATCATGGACCCATCTACCGGGCACCCGGCTGACAGCGGCCCGCTCTCCGTCACTATTGTGGGCAAGCAGGGCATCATTTGCGACGGACTCTCCACCTCACTGTTCGTTATGGGGCTGGAAAAGGCGGCTGATCTCTGGGCACAGAGCTGTGATTTCGAGGCTGTGTTCGTAACAGCATCCGGCGAGGTATACATTACAGAGGGACTGCAAGACCGCTTTGCGCTGACGGAGCAGTATGCGGATACGCCGGTCAGCGTGATTGAACGGTAAAATGTCCCCAGCAGAGTGAAATAATTACATTTTATGATATGCGCTGCTTTCTAAGGCTGACGTTCCTACGAATGTGTTCAGCCACTTAATTGCCTGCGCAATCAAAATCTATGACCTTGACCCACTTTTGACCCAGAATAGGATAGCGGAAAGATCTATACCGCACAGGAGAGGATATTCCCCATCGTCTGGGCAGCTTTGAGTTGGGCGTCCGTTGTGACGTGGGCGTAGGTGTCCAGTGTGAACCCAGCCGAGTAGTGACCGAGCATACTGCTGACGGTTTTGACGTCCACACCGTTTTGCAGTGCCAGCGTTGCGAAGGTGTGACGGAGATCGTGGAATCGGATGCGAGGCAGTCCTGCCCGTTTCAGCACCCGCTGGAGCATGTGCAGGACGCTGTCCGGTGACATGGGGCCTCCTGTTGGTGACGGGAATACCCACTCACTGTTACCCGTTTTTCTTCTTTGTTGCATCAGAACGCTTATCGCGTCTGCCGACAACGGCAGTGTGCGGTAGGCGTTTTTTGTTTTCAGCGGCATCTCAATGATCTTGCCGTCGATGCGCCCGATCTGCCGTTGAACCCGAAGGTCTCCTTTTTCCAAATCAATGTCCGACCATTTTAATCCGAGCAACTCGCCCCGCCGCAGGCCGGTGGTCAGGTCGATGTAGTACAGGGCAAACACGCCGCTATCTTTTGCCTCGCGGAGGAAGGATGTCAGCTGCTCAACAGGAAGCGTCTGCATTTCCTTGCGCTCCGCCTTTGGCAACGCGCAGCCGTCTGCCGGATTGCGGGCGATCAGCCGCTGCTCGACTACCAGCTTCAGGGCAGAGGAAATGATTTGGTGGATGTTACGCACTGTTTTGGCGCTCAGTCCCTTGGGCTGTTTCTGTGATTCGATTCGCTCTACCCGCCCTTCCGCCAACAATTTCTTGTAGAACTGTTGCAGATGCAGCGTCGACAGATCATTCAACGGGATCTTACCGAGCTGCGGCTTGATGTGGTTTTCGATGTAGCCATGGTAGGTCAGGTAGGTGGATGGGCGCATCTTGATTTTGGCATAGTTCTCGTACCACACTTCTAACCAGTTACCTACTGTGTAGTTCTTGGCCCGCCCATAGTCGATGCCGACGTTTTCCTCAATGGCTTTTTTCAGCTTTTCCTTGACTTCCGCCTGTGTCTTACCAAGGACATTTTTGATGATGGCCTTGCCGGTTTCGGGATCGTGACCGACTGTGTACCGGCCCTCCCAGCGGCCGTCTTTCCTCTTGCGAATATTTCCCTCTCCATTTGCTCGTCTTTTCGGCATGATATCAGCCTCCTTTGTAACGGCAAACCATACCGTAAACAGCAGCGGAAAGCTACCGAAAAGTGGAACTGTTATCAGAAAGTTATCATTTTCCTTACGGTGACTTCCGCCCCTATTCTTTGTCTATGGCGGCGCAATTTTTGCGCTGCCGGAGGCGTTCTCTTTAGTTACAGCGGTGCGATTTTTGAACGGTCAAGAAGTCTCTTTTCATTGACTGCGGTGACTCAAAACACGCTTGCCCTGCACCATTGATCACGCAAAGGTGATTACCTCGATTTCCTTCCGAAACGACCACAAGGCACCACCAAAATCCTTGGGACATCTGCGTTTGCGGGAACTAAGACGCCAACCGCTCTGAAATTTCCTTCAAAAGACGCCACAACCGACTGCGCTGAAACCCCCGTCAACTGCCCGCACTGCGGGCAGAAGTGACCGGGCGGAGCGTCGGTTCCGACGCCAGCCCTTTATCCTGCTTTCTTTTTCGTCCTCGAAAAAGCTGCGAAAAGCGCAGGAAACGCAGTCACACCAACGTATCCAATGCATCGGTCACACGGACTTCAAGGGTCTCTCAAACGCCGTTACAAACACCCATCCCCTACTTCCATCAATGGGTACCACACGGCAAAAAAGCTCTTGTCGCAATCGCCTGCAAAACGGCCCACGTTCGCTTTCACGAGCGAAAGTGGGTTACACACTCGCCTTTGCTCAAAGGATCGCACACAGCGGCTTACACGCCGAAACAGGGGGCGTTTCGGATGGGGGTGGTATCACTACTCTCGGAGCGTTCCGCACGTTCACCAACATCCCCGGGCCGGGTATCAGAACGGCAAGTTTTGCCGCTTTTGGGGCTTGGTCGGGGGTGCTCCCAAAGAACGCAGAAAGCCTTCGGAACAGCGATGCGCTTATGCGCGTCGCTGTTCCGAGGCGTCGCGGCCCCGCTGGGCTGCGTGATCCTGTTGCTATTGTGTCAATGATAAAAAATATGATCAATCCGTGGGCTGGTTCATTTTTGATTCTTTGCTGGGCAAATGCAAATTCTATCAAAAAGGTTGTTTTACAGCCCTTTTGATAAGACGCAACCGCTGGTTGCCAATTTTTCAACCCCACTTGGTGGACTTTTGGCGTGCCTTTTGGTAAACTGAACGCAGAAAATCCGCAAAGGAGAACCACTATTTATGACACTTGGAGAGAACATCGTGCGCCTACGCACACAGAAAAACTGGTCGCAAGGCGATCTTGCCGATGCGTTGGACATTTCGCGCCAGAGCGTATCCAAATGGGAGACCGACGCTTCTATCCCCGAACTGGACAAACTCTTAAAGCTCTCTGAGCTTTTTGACGTGACGCTTGACGAACTCGTGCGCGGCGAGGAGGTGCCAAAGACGGAAACAGCCATGCCTGCGGCACAAACTGTACCCGCGTCCTTTGCACCGCAGGCAACACCCGAGCGTGAAAAGCGCCGTACCATCGCTGGAACAGTTTCACTGTGTACTGGTGCAGTCATTCTGGTTTTTTGCCTGCTGCTCGCCGGTGATCCGCTGACAGGGCTGCTGTTCGCGTCACCGTTCCTCATCTGCGGCATCATCTGCTTTGCTGTGAAGCAGCGTGTTGGTCTCTGCTGCGGCTGGGCGGTCTATCTCTGTATTGATCTCTATCTCCGTTTTGCGACAGGTCTTTCGTGGACAACCATCTTTATGACGCACCTTTGGACGGCGCAGATGAACTATGCGCGCCTTTCCATCGCGTGGGTGCAGTTCATTGGCATGGTCCTGATGATCCTCTGCACAGTGCGCTCCTACCGGACGCTCAAGGTGTCCGCGACGAAAAAAGAGGTTACATGGCTTATCGTCGGCTGGGTTGCCGCGCTCGTTGTGCTGCCGCTTTTGATGAGCTACGGCGTCATGCCGCTGTGGAGAGATAATCTGCACAACTACAGCAGTTTTTCCCCGTATTTCTTCATCAACATTCTGTATGGCTATGTGCGTTTGGCGCTTGTCAACGTTTTGCTCGTGCGCACGCTTGCCGTCTGGCGCGTGAAGCGGGAAGAGAAGAAAGCGGACGTAATCCGGCAGTGACTTAGGAAAACATTACATTTTGACCCACGCCGTGACCCACGAACAGAAAAAATGGGGCGGAAACAACGGAGAAAAGCGTATCTACGGGTGATGGAATTCTTCGGCAAATCCGTTTAACACCGCTGAAACAGTGCGGAAGACGTCCCTATCGAATCTTCACACGCATGAGGCCACTGGTTCGAGTCCAGTAGTCTCCACCAAAAATCACCGGAATCGCTCGATTCCGGTGATTTTCTTTCGTGATCCGCAACTTTTTGAGGTGCTTAATTTTTGGCGTTTCTTCAAGACTCACACGCTGACCCACACGGGGAAAGGGCCGGAAAGTACCGGACAGGGCCAGACAGGAAATTTCCTGTCTGGCCCTGTTTTTTTATCGCATCTGCTGGCTGATGACCCCACCGATGGTGTCTGCGGCGTCTTGCTTCATCTGCGCCGTGGCGTGGGTGTAGGTGTTCAGGGTGAACCCTGCCGAATAGTGGCCCAAGGCCCCAGATAACGTTTTCACATCCACCCCGCTTTTCAGGGACAGCGTGGCGAAGGTGTGGCGAAGATCGTGAAACCGGATGTGCTCCGCGCCGATGGCCTTCAAAATTTTATCGTGGGTTCTCCGGAAGGCGTCCGGGTCATACATGGTTCCGGTTTTGGGCGACGGGAATAGATATGGGTTTGTCGGGTGCTTTTTGTGTTCGGCAATCAGCAGGTCGACTGCCTGCTGAGGGAGAGCCAGCGTTCGCACGGAGTTGCGAGTTTTCGGCGGACTGACCACCAGTTCCCCGTTGATTCGATTTACCTGCTTGGTGACGGAAAGCGTTTTGCTCTCTACATCTAAGTCTGTCCATTGGAGGGCCAATAACTCCCCTCTCCGCAGGCCGGTGGTCAACTCCAAGTAGAAGGCCGCCAGCAATCCTCTCTTTTCTGCCTCGGCAAGATACAGGCCGATTTTCTCCTGCGGCAGGATCTTCATTTCTTTCTTTTCAAGCTGTGGCAGTTTGCAGCCCTGAGCGGGATTGGCGAGGAGCAGCCGCTCCGCCACCGCCTGCTCCAGGCAGTTGTGCAGCAGTGTGTGAACGCCGCGAACCACTCTGGGGCTGAGACTTTTGTCCCTGAGTTCAGGGAAGTTTTTGCGTTGAACTCGTCCGCTTTTCTGGAGGTTGTTGTAGAACTGCTGGATTTGAATGGTGGTCAGCTTGTCCAAGGAAATATTTCCAATTCCCGGTATGATGTGGTTCTCAATGTAGTTGGTGTAGTACGCCTTTGTGTTGGGCCGGATGCGGGGTTCGGCGTAGACCTCGTACCACGTCCGCACCCATGACGCAACAGTATAGTTGCCAGCTTTGGATACATCCAGCCGTTGGCTTTCGCTGATTGCGGCTTTAAGCTTCTCCTTGACTTCGGCCTGCGTTTTACCCAGCACGTTCTTGATGATGCGCTTTCCGCTCTCCGGGTCATAGCCCGCGGTGTAGCGGCCCTCCCAGCGTCCGTCCTTTCGCTTTCGGATGTTCCCCTCGCCGTTTGCTCGTCGCTTTGGCATAAAATCAACCCCTTTCGGCAACGAACAATACCGTAACCAAGAGGGAAAAGCTATCCAAAGACGGAACAGTTATCAGAAAGTTATCAATTGCTCCTCGGAGCCTCGCCGCCTTATCTTTGTCTATGGCGACGCAATTTTTGCGCTGCCAACTTCCCTTTTTCAACAGCCTCCAATATGCGCCATCTGTGCCGCTTTTGATGCTTGCTGAATCAATTAGCTTTCATATTGGGCATCCTGAATGATAAGCTGTTCGCACATCGACTCATCGTTTAAAGCCAATAGATCCCCTGCAATATCAGCATTTTCAAAACGAAGAACATCTGCATCCTTTCGCCCGAATGCTAAAAGATCAACACTTCCATACCACACGATGCTTCCATCTATGACGGCATAGCGCTGGGCCAGCTCCTTGCGCAAAACAACATCCACATTGGCTTCCTTCAGCAGTTCGACCGTCGTCGCAGTTTCTACTCTGCGAGTTTCGTCTGCCTCGGATTCATTAACGGTGTAGATCATGACCTTTACGCCGCAAAGGACCGCATCCCGCAAAAGCGGCAATAGCCGTTTGACACGTCCCTGCTGCAGAAACGGACTGATGATGATAATACTCCTTGCCGCATCGGACAGGTCTTGTTCAAATGCGGACATGGCGGTGTGGCCATTATAGATCATACTGACGCGTTCATCTGCTGCACCGAATTTCACCTGATATCCGAGATCTGCATAGCCTTTTAGTCGTTTGTGATACATTCGCTCCAACATGGGGATGCGGATGTCTACATAGTCATAGATACGCACTTCATGCTTCCCTTCGTAATTCCGGTGGAGTCGTCCCGCATACTGTGCCAGTGTTCCTTTCCAGGAAATCGGCATCGCCAGAAGGAGCGTGTCCAGCCGGGGTGCGTCAAAGCCTTCCCCAATATATTTTCCGGTTGCCACCACGACTACTTCTTCATTGGCGGGTGTTGCATGTAATGCGTCAAGTTTTTCCCGCTTTTCTTTCGGTTTATCACTACCCACCATTAGGAAAACATTCTGCACCTGTGGCTTTAAAAGCATGGCCAACTGTGCTGCGTGTTCCTTTCGTTCCGTTAGAAGGATTGGAGAGCGACCTGCTCGTACAAGATTTATTGCATCTTCCACCAGCAGAACATTTCGGTTCCCATTTTTGATAATAGCTGCATACAGATCCTGAATACTGTTGCCCTCCGAAGCTCTCGCATGGGTGAATCTCGGAATGACGAAGTAAGAAAAAGCACGTTTCTCTGCCTGACTTTTTGCATCCACCAGATAACGGATTGGCCCGCACTGCATAAAAATGATGGGATGGTGACCGTCCTTTCGCACGGGGGTGGCGGAAAGGCCATAAACATATTTTGCTTCAACCGCTTTCAGAACTTTCTCAAAGGTGAATGCCGCTACATGATGGCATTCATCTACGATGACCATTCCATAGTCTGCGACGAAGGGCTTGACATCCTTTTCTTCTCCCTCGAAGAGAGACTGCATAATGGCGATATCAATGATCCCACTGTGAGTATCTTTTCCCGCTCCGATTTGCCCGATGAGACTACGCTGCTTTTTCCTGCCGCGTTTTTTGGGCAGCTCCGGTAAAACCTCATGGATGTTTAAGAACTGTTCAAGGGATGATTTCCATTGCTCAAGCAGAGCACTGGACTGCACCAAAATCAGAGTGTTGACCTTGCGTTGCCCAATCAAATACGCGCCAATCACCGTCTTACCAAAAGCCGTGGTCGCGGACAGGACGCCTGAGTCCTCTACAAGCAGCGCCTGTGCTGCGGGCTCCTGTTCTGGGCGTAGCGTTCCGCTGAACGATACGTCAAGAACTTTTCCGCCATAGCGTCTGTCCTCTGTAATCACGGGAACCTCATATTGCTCCAGCAGCCTTGCCGCCAACTCTCTGCACCCTCTTGGTAAACCTATATAAGTGTCATCTTCGTAGCCGCAGTCCAGAATACGCGGCGTTCCATATATAGGCAGACGCATGGCCTGCTTGGAGCGAAACTCTGGGTTGGAGAAAGCGGCCAAACGTTTCAAAACATTTAATGTGGCCTGAGAAAAACCCGTTTTTTCAATATAGAGCAAGTTTGTCATGATTAGATTTACACGGTCTGGAAAGTCACTCCTTGTTAGATGCTTTCGCACATTTTTTCGCTGCCACGGCGGAGTCCTTTCACTGTCATCCGCCAACACGCCAATATCTCCATCTCCACCGGCAGCAATCAGGTATTCCGATAGTTGTTCTGGCGTAATTTTGGGAAGAGAAAATAAAAATGCCCACTGGTCTGGATGAGGCACAAATTGCTCATTTACAAAAAGCGTGTTTCCGTTTCGCTGGGCCTGTCCCTGAAAGGGTAGGGCAATCAGATTGCCGAACCCACCCTTGGGCACGGTATCCTGCGTGGGAAACAGCCGGTCATAAGAGGAGAACGACAGCTCATGGCGGCGAGCCATCGTTTTGGTCAGCAGACTGCTTCCCATCCGCCGTGCGTCCGCCGCCGGGACCGGTTCAGAGAAGAAAAACCAGACATGCGCGCCGTTTCCAGAACGGGATCGTTCCACTGCGGGAGTGAGGCCATATTCGTTACAACACTTGCAGAATGCGCTGACGTCTGCCTGCCAACTTGCCTCGTCAAAATCTGCTGCCAACAGATATGTTGTGTTGTCCTCCAGCATGGGATAAATGGCGATCACATCACGGCACAGAGGGTCGCGTCCCATTAAATGGGCCTTGACTGTTTCGGCGGCCAAGGGCAGAAATTCCCGATTGGGGCAATTCGGGCACCGGTATTCCTTTTTATCACATAGACCGTGCTGCCATTCGTTTTTGCACACTGGTGTATAGCCGCTTTTCCCTGTTTTGACGCTGAAATAGCGCCTTGCATAAACATTTTCGCGTCCCCTGAACAGTGAAAGAAAGAATTCGATCTTTTGTTGCGCAGAACTATGGGTGTTAATAGAGAATACTTGATTTTCACAGACTTCGCCATTGTGCCATAACTCCTCTGGGCAAAGAGCGCGGTTACCGCAGTTATCTGCGCAAAGGATAAGTAGAGATTCTTTCCCGAGCACGGGCAGTGATTCCAGAAATATATACTCCGTTCCGTTGATGCGGGATTTTTGTTTCATTGGGCAGCACTCCCATCGTTTATGGATACAGCAAATAAGATTTCTTGCAAATATTGCAACGGTGTACAAAGGGAACATAATAAAAAACTTAATAATGGACTGCCAATCTTACACAAAGTACCGCCCAAAC
>OOCB01003431.1_pt1 | contig 15430 bp, 9 predicted proteins | sample 1671351 | NCBI WGS metagenome assembly OOCB01 (sample SAMN06348148, study PRJEB24527) | human gut metagenome | biome: human gut; feature: ankylosing spondylitis patient; material: feces | host: Homo sapiens | place: China | collected 2015-10
GGTTATCTTACGAATCAAAAGTCCATTTCTCTTTATGTAGGTAGCACTTCGGGAATGGAGTTGCGGATTTAAGGATTATAATATATTGTCGCCTGTTACAACCTGATAATCAAAGTTGCCAAAGAAGAGCAATTGCTATCATATTAATTGTTATACCCTATAGTATCTGTCCTTTTTTCGATGTTCTTATAAGATTGCCTATTACAAATTATAGGCAATACCAACATTATAGATTGATACTGACTTACAAATATAAAGATTTCTGGGAGTCTTCAACTCGTGATAAGCCATAAATCTTCCTTTTACAATTGAAAATCAGAAGTGCTCCATGCGGAACTATTCCTTTTCCTTAGCCTTAACAAAATGTGCATACTGATGTGTGTAGTACTGGAATATTTTTAATTTTGCAGGAAATTTTTGTAAAATGAGAAAGATAACCCACTATATTCTGTACATTCTGATTGCTTTTACAGCCTTTTTGAATATCCAATGCAGCGGAAACGGCAAGGAGAAAACACCTCTTCCGGAACTGGTTCATGCGGAGTCCGTGATGTTTGATCACCCGGATAGTGCGCTTCATATCCTGGAGGATATGCCGATGCCTTCAGCACGCAGTGATAAGGAGAATCATGCGCTTTGGTGTCTGCTGACTTCACAGGCACAAGTAAAACAAATTATAAAAATCTCTTCAGATTCCCTTGTTAGGATAGCCTACGATTATTACAAACATACAGATAATGCCCGTAGAAAGGCTATGTCTGCTCTTTATATGGGAGATATAAACTATAATTTAGGGAATATAGAAGAAGCGATGCAGTATTATCTTGAAGGCAAAACAGAGGTGGAAAAAACTAATGATTATAAGGTCGGATATCTGATAATGTCTTCTCTAGGAAAGCTTTATTTATATCGTGATTTTGAGGAATATGCCTTTGACGCTTGTTCTAAAGCATACGATTATGCTGTAGAGGATTCAAACAAGAGGTATCAGATGGTGTCATTACAATATCTGGCCAGATGCTATTGTCTTTTGGATAAACTACCAGCAGCGATAAAAACTTATCAGAAATGTATGGAGATTGCATTGGAACTTGGACTTGAAAATGATAAGTATTATTATGGTGTGCAACAAGAAACAGCTTTGGTATATACTAACAGTTGTGAATATGAGAAATCTTTGAGTATTTTGCGACCATTTCCTGTAAAATATCGTTCAAATTCATTAATAGGAAAGAATTTGTTTAGTTTAGGTAAATTAGATTCTGCTTTCTATTATTTAAACAAAGCATTGAATACTGATAATGTTTATACTAAAGAATCTTTTTATAGATATTTGTATAGATTATGCGATAACTCTAAATATCGTCAATATCTGAAAACTTACTGTGATTCATTGTTGTATTATAACGATTCTATCATAGCTCTTGACAAAGGCAAGGAAATCATCGCCTACAAGGAGAAGTATGACCACCAGAAACTCATTACCGAACAGCAGCGTCTGAAGCTGGAGAAGGCAGATGCACAGCGTATGATATTCATCATCACAATATGCCTGATAGTGGTTATAGCTGTTGTAGCTTACCTCTATCAGAAACGCCTTGTGAGAAAGGAAACCACCATCCGCAAACAGTCGGAACAGCTACAGGACTACATGCTTCAACTTCACGAATACGAGACACAACTCATGCAGAACAACCGCTATATGGAGGAGCTGAAGGAGCAGCTCTCCGGTCAGGAAATGAACTCTGATGAACTTCATGAATACCGTGAACAGATAGACAGCCTTCAGGTTGAGAACGGCAGGCTGTCTGAAAAGATAAACTCTCTTCAACATCTTATTAACGACTATTCTTCCAAACTGGATAAGGCCAGACGTGAGGCAGATAAGTTCCGCAACTTATCGGAAGAAAATCTCTACCTGAAGCAGCGTGAACGCGTGCTTGCCGACTATGTGGTGGACAATGACAGACTGGTGAAGGAACTGAGGGAAAGATGCCGTATTCTGAAAGATAGGGAATGGGAAACTCTGGAACAAATGTGCGAAAGTATGTACAGCAACTTCGTGAGCCGCCTTCAGGGTGTATGCCCAACTCTTACGAAGCAGGAATTGCATCTCTGTTTGCTGATAAAACTACGTTTTAACAACACACAGATGTCAGAGATCTTCGGTGTGAATACGACTTCCGTATCTCAGAAAAAGTTCCGCCTGAAGAAGCATCTGAGCGATACGCTGCAAGACGGTCTTCCGGATGAAATGACACTCGACAGATGGGTGGCAGAGTTCTGAAAAATGAAAATGTAGATTTTGGGTTTGGTGTAAAATATATGATAAATCATTGTATATTAGTGTAATATATGGATTTTTATTTTGATTAAAATGTAGATATGCGTTTTATACGCTTTAATGTTGTATATACTAACTTTGTGGTCGGAATTGGTAACCGTAAACAATAAGAGTAATATACAATGAGGTTTATTAAAGTATTTTTGTTCGTACTGACAGGAATCATACTACCTGTAAGTTTGTCCGCACAGACTGTCAGCGGAAAATTGATTGACGAGAACAGCCAGCCGTTGCCATACGCCAATGTGGTACTACTGTCCTTGCCGGATTCGGTGTTTGTGAGTGGAACCATCAGTAGTGAGGACGGAACTTTCACACTGGAGGCAACATCGGTAAATCAGATAGTGAAAATTTCATCCATCGGATATAAGACCGTATGTAAGGCGGTATCTCCGGTAAATCTTGGTATCGTGCAGCTTGTTTCGGATGCACAGATGCTCGGTGAAGTGGTGGTAGAAGGCAATCTTCCTGTGACACGCATGAAAGGGGATGCCATGGTGACAAGTGTGGAAAACAGTGTGTTGAGCAAAGTCGGTTCTGCCAATGATGTGCTGACCAAAATACCGGGTATTACAAAAAAACAGGACGCATTTGAGGTATTCGGCAAAGGAACTCCATTAATATACATCAACGGCAGGAAACTGCATGATTTGTCAGAACTTGAACAGCTTAACTCCGATGATATCAAGAGTGTGGAGGTTATCCGCAATCCTGGATCAAGATATGGCGCAACAGTAAAGGCTGTGGTCCGCATTCAGACTGTTAAGCGTCAGGGAGACGGATTCGGTTTCAACCTTCGTTCCAGCTATTATCAGTCAGATAACACGGACTTGATTGAGCAGGCTAATTTTAATTACCGGCATAATAATCTGGATATTTTCGGTTCTGTATATTATAATCAGATGGAAAGTTGGCAGGATTTCACTTTACAATTGGAAGAGAGAGGTACAAAAGTCTGGAACCATGATATGAAGAGTTATGGCGAGTTTTATTCGAAGATGCTTAGCGGTAATATCGGTTTTAATTATCAGCTGAATGATAATCATGCTTTCGGTATGAAATATAAATCCGGAAAGACTCTTAATGAAAGAAATCCTCTTTCTAAAGAAACCAATATAAATGTGGATAATGTATTCTATGACAACATTAAGGTACACAGTTGTGACAATTACTATTACGATCCTGACCATGAATTGAATGCGTACTATAACGGACAGTTGGGTGAGGTCAATGTTGACTTCAATGCAGATTATCTTCAAAATGGTAAGAGTAGCAACTCTTTATTCCAGGAAATCAGCCAGACATCAGAAAACCGTGATGTGCATTCTGTCAATAATGTAAAGAACCGGCTTGTGGCTGGAAAGATTACTCTATCACTCCCATTGGGTGGAGGTACTTTTGCCGTAGGCAGTGAAGTAACCTATACTCATAGAAATGATGACTATATAAATGAAGAAAACTATGTACCGACTTCATACAGTAAGATTGAAGAACTTAATGCGACTGGATATGCTGAATATAACCGTAGTTTTCCATGGGGTGACTGGTCGCTTGGTCTGAGATATGAGCATGTAAAGTTTGACTATTACGAAGACGGCAGACATATTGACGAGCAGAGCCGTACATTCGATAACTTTTTTCCGAATATCTCATTTTCAACACAATTGGGGAAAGTACAGGCACAGTTGAGCTATACGGCCAAAACTCAAAGACCTACTTACAGCGAGTTGAGCAACAATGTGTTTTATTCTGACCGATTTACTCTCCAGAAAGGTAATCCTACTCTTCGTCCTACAATCATACATGACCTAACTCTTTCCGGTGCATGGAGATTTCTGCAGATGTCATTATCCTACTCTCAGACAAAGGACTGGATTCTCAACTGGGGAGAGCTGGTGAATGAAGATGCTTCACTGACCATGTTGAGTAATAGAAACTGGGACAAGTCTATTCCGATGTTTACCGCCTTTTTGTCGGCAAGTCCTGAGATCGGTTGCTGGTCTCCTATGCTGAGTGTCGGGATGCAGAAACAGTGGCTTACTATAGACTATTTTAAAGAATCAAAAACATTGAACCATCCCATCTTTACAGCTTCATTCAACAATACTTGGGAATTACCATCAGGTTTTATGATAGGCCTTGATTCCTATATACAAAGTGCAGGTGCCACACAGAATATTTATTCTGAAAAGCCGAACGGATATGTTAATCTGTCAGTCAGAAAGAGTTTTCTTAATGATGCTCTAAGTGTTGAACTGAGAGGAAATGATATTCTCAAGACAAACAGGATGAGCTATAGCATGTATAGCGGCGATTACTATCTGTATCAGAAAAGTGTATGGGACAGACAGGAGTTTGCGGTAACAGTCCGCTATAAGTTCAATACTGCCAAAAGTAAGTATAAAGGAACGGGAGCCGGAGACAGCCAGAAGAGCCGTATGTAAGAATAACATCAATTTCATGAATATAATCTCTCATAAGCATATAGGGTAGCTCATTTCAGCTACCTTCTATATGCTTTTTCCTTTTTAGGAGGATATAATTCTGTGACAAAAGCAGAAGGATATTTTTATGTGTTACTATATACACGTTGTTATAAGTTGCTGAATATTAGGTTTATTTATCAAATAAATGTTAGATGAGAGCATTTGCTTTCAATTATAAACACTATATTTGCGACACTGGCGGTTTCGAATAATGGTCAAGTACAGATAATAAGAGTTAATACATAACTATTAATCAATGTATTATGAAAACAAAGACAATATAAAAAGTCATGTAAATACAGGACTATAACCTTAAAGAACCATTTTTATAAAATGAAAAAAGTAATATTATTTTTCGCCTTATTCATAGCATGTCTTTATGTAAAGGCACAGTCTGTTGTTCCACAGGCTAATGAAAATGTGGAACTGATGAGTATATTGTCCCGTATGGCTGGTTTCCCTGAATACAGTATGGATATGGCAGGTCAATACATAAAGGATATGGACAGCTATTTTAAGGATAATAAAGAACATCCGGCAGTCCAGTACATGAAAGAATTAAGAAATAAATATGGCATATCTTATGATGCGGTTATGTCAATGGCAGTACACCTGAAAAATCAGGATGGCGTGTTATCTTTGATAGAGGAAGAAACTCCCGAATTGGATGACAGATGGACAGATGTTGATAAAGATAAATTTCTGTCTTATCTGAATAACTTTTATAATGATACAAAGTTCAATGAGTTTTTCAAAGCTCATAATGATATTTACGAAAAAGGTATTAAATCTTTTCAGAAAAATGTAACAAGTTCCTTTAATGTAGATTGGTATTCCGATTTCTATGGTAATGAACCTCAGGAAAACTACACTATCATAATCGGATTCTGTAACGGGGGTGGAAACTATGGCGCAGAAAGACAATTAAAAGGACAAAAGAAAGATGTCTATGCTATTGTCGGTTATTTTGTAGATGAGGAGGACACACCAATGTATAACAATAGATTTCTGCCTACTCTGATTCATGAATTTAACCATTCTTTCATCAATCATTATTTGGATGAAAATAAATATCCCGAACATGTAAGACAACTGGAATCAGCAGCTAATGTGTTGTATATGAACTCACAAATGAGTATGTCGCAACAGGCCTATGGCAGTTGGCAGACAATGATAAATGAATCGCTTGTTCGTGCTGCTGTTATCTGTTATATGCTTGATAATGAATTTAAGACAGAAGATATAAGAAGTGTACTGTTGGAACAGATACAGCGTAATTTCAGATGGATGCCCGAACTGGTTACCCTGCTGAGAAAATACGAAAAGAAACACTCAAAGTATGGAAATTTTGAGAATTTCTATCCCGAAATTATAGATTTCTTTAAAGATTTCGCTAAAAGTGAAAATGAACGATTTGGTGTCTTAAAATAAATAGCGTATATATAAATTATCCTACTGTCTATTAAAACGCTTCATGTATTTTACAGGTTAAGAAATGTACTGATTTCATGCGAGCGGCTTAAATGGTTATGATAAGACATTACAAAATGTAACAGCAGTTTATGAATAGTAAAAGAATTATAGGGCTTTCAATGATATGTGCCGGTTTTTCGGCTTCTGCTTTCTGTCAGACAACCGGAAAAATACTTGATACCAATCAACAGCCAGTAGGAGGTGCCACCGTTATCATGCAGCTGCCGGATTCAACTTACCTGGGTGCGGCCATATCTGCTGCCGACGGTACTTTCGTGCTTGAGCCCGAACCGGAGGATTATCTGCTCATTGTCCAGCATCTGCTTTACCAGACAAGACAGGTAAAGGGGCAGGCGCGTGATGCCGGTATCATTACCTTGGAACAAAAGGACTATAATCTGGACGAAGTGGTAGTAGAGGGGGAACGCCCGTTCGTGACTGTAGAACAGGGAAAACTGAATTATAATATTTCAGCAATCTCGGAGAAACATATTGTAAACAATGCTTATGAGGCTATCTGTAAGCTGCCGGGGGTACAGGACAGGAACGGTAAACTCTCGCTGGTGGGTGCAAAGGACGTAACAGTTATCCTGAACGGAAAAGCAAGTACACTGACACAGGAACAGCTGATTGAGATGCTGAAGAATACTTCCGCTTCGCAGGTACAGACCGCCGAAGTGATGTATAATACGCCTCCCGAATATCATGTGCGCGGGGCTGCCATCAATATCGTAACGGCAAAGGCAGACGACAATACCATCCAGAGTGAGTTGTCTGCCAGCTACAGCAATCAGTATTTCAGCAGTTACAGCGGCAATGTAAACTTCCTGCTGACGAAGGGAAAGTCTTCGCTGAATGTCTCTTACAATCCGGGTTATTCGCATATAATGACGGTGATGGACCTGGCATCCCAACATACGTATGACGGAAAGGTATATGATATCACGCAGACACAGAAAATCAATACAAAGGGTTGGAAGCATAACATCTATGCTGAATATGGCTATCAGATAAACGAGGATAACGAATTGAGTGTGGGCTACAACGGTGCTCTTTCCGATAATGGTAAGGGTACGATTGATGTAAATGGAAACTTCCAGAACAGCCACAATGACAAGTTGCAGGACAGTCGTCTGCACAATGTCTTTGCCCGCTATTCTTCCGGATTCGGACTTGATCTTGGGGTGGATTATACAGACTATACCATGAATGACAAGAATCGTCTGGAAAGTGAACTGACAGACAATACACGCCAGCTGCTTGATTATACTTCGGACCAGAAAATCCGTAAGTTCTCTGTATATGCCGACCAAAGCCACGCTCTCGCCAATGGCTGGACTTTGAAATACGGTGTCCGTTATGATTATACGGACAACAAGAACGCTCAGTTCTTCAATCAGACTGAAGGAAAGGATGATGTGGGCAATTCCTCTTCCCGCCTTTATGAGCAGATTACCAACTTTTATGGAGGTTTCGACAAGGAGTTTGAAAACGGGCTGTCCCTTTCTCTCTCGGCAACCGGTGAGTATTACTCCATCGGTGATTATCATAAATGGGCGGTCTATCCACAGGCCAGTCTGACCTATTCGCCGTCGGAGAAACATACGTTCATGCTGGGTGTATCATCGGAAAAGGACTATCCTACCTATTGGGATATGCAGACCAGTACCACTTATATGAACGCTTATGAAGAGCTCCAGACTATCGAGGGACTTCGTCCTGCCAATGTGTACAGTGTAAATGCCAATTATCTTTTCTTGCAGCAGTATATGCTGTCGCTGTTCTATGAACGTACCAACGATTATTTTACAATGGATATGTATCAGGCAAAAGACCGTCTGGCGCTCGTGTACCGCACGCAGAACTGGAACTATTACCAGTCCTTCGGTATGAGCGCCAACATTCCGTTCAATATCGGCGAGTGGCTGTCTTCTCAGGTAAACGCTACGGTGGTCAATGACCGTAACCGTTGCGACAACTTCTGGGATATTCCTTTCAACCGTAAGAAATGGGCCTGTATGCTTGCCATGCAGAATCATTTCTCGGTAGGTTCCAATGTGGGCTTTGATCTGGATGCGATGTACCGTTCAAGAATGATTTCCGGTATCAGCGATACGAAGCCGGTCTTTATGGTCAATGTAGGGGCACAGTGGAATTTCCTGAAGGATAAGGCTAGTCTGAGCTTGAACTGTTCGGATCTGTTTGATACTATGCGCATGAAGGTAAGAAACCGCCATTCGGGGCAGCACGTCGACTTGAATATGGGGCAATATAGCCGTACGGTTTCAGTGAAATTCGTTTATCGGTTTGGAGGAAGTATTAGTAAGGAAAAGAAAGAAGTGGATGCTTCTCGTTTTGGAAGGTAAAACGCTCCTGATTACACTTTTTGAATGAATGTTTTTGTGTGAATTTAACCCATGAGGAAACTATTTTCAGGTATTGCGGGCAGTTTGATGCTACTGCCCGTTTACAGTCAGCATCTGATTAAAGGAACCACATAGACTCGGAGAATGTTGTGATGCCGATGGTGGATGTGGCCTTCCTGAATCAGGCAGATTCTTCATGACTTGGTGTAATAGGTGATAACTTTTTTTTATGAAATCCTCTCAATAATATATTATACATTTGCATACGGAAATCAATTGAACAGCTTATGTATAAATCAATCTTTCGTCCTTTACTCTTCCATATTGATGCGGAGGACATTCACAACAAAATCGTTCAGTCACTTCAGTGCTATCGTCATCTCACTCCTGTAAGAAAGATTGTCAGATCGTCATGTCATGCCGGAACTGCCGGATGGAAATGGCGAAATCTCACTTTTAAGAATCGTGTCGGACTGTCGGCCGGTTTTGATAAAGCTGCCAACTGTTTTGATGAACTCAGTGATCTGGGTTTTGGCTTTATCGAGGTGGGTACCGTAACGCCCAAGGAGGTAAAGGGAAATCCGGGCCCGCGCATCTTCCGTTTGCCCAAGGATCAGGCTCTTGTTTCAAGGACCGGATTTAATAATCCGGGGAAAGCCGTATTCTTGCAAAACCTGAAAAGAAAGCAGTCCGGGAAATATATTCTGGGTATCAATATCAATACCAATCGTCCGGATGATGCAGAGCAGGCAATGACAGACTTGCTGGATTTGTATCGTACGTTTGGGGCTTATGCGGATTATTATACGATTAACTGGGGAAGCATTGCTCCGGAAATATTGGGGCCGGCACTTGCGGCTTTGTGGTCATATAAGCAGGAAAACAATAAGCCGGTCTTCCTGAAACTGCCGGCTGACCTTCCTCTTGAAAAAGTAGACGATGTGATCCGTTTTGCTGGTGAACACCATATCGACGGATTTATTGCATGTGGCCCTACTCAGGACCGTTCCTTGCTTACCCGTTCTGCCCAAGCCGAGATAACGGCCATTGGTGCAGGAGGCATCAGCGGATTACCGGTGCTGCAGAAATCCATGCGAATGGTAAAACACCTGTCTGAACATGCTCCTGAAGACATGCTGATAATCGGTGCCGGTGGTGTTATCACTTCTTCGGATGCGCAAGCGATGCTGAAGGCGGGAGCACATCTGGTGCAGATTTACTCTGCATTCATTTATGAAGGTCCTTACATCGTGAAGCAGATGGCCAAGGCCTGCAGTGAGGTCTGATTCTCCAGAGCCGGCAATGGACTAAAAAACGGGGGTAGTCAGATACCTCCGGTTGCAGGAATGTGATGTGACGCTTTGATTACTTTTGATAAAGAAGATTCATGCTTCCGGTTACTGAGAATATGTAGCGGATGAGGGCTGAAATGTTGCTCTCATCCGCTATGTTGTTTCCTCGTGCCGTGCTGTCGACAGCTGATTTTTTTCACCGAGTATCAGTCTTCGTTGGCAAGTGCCTTCCATTTGTTGCGCAGGTAAATTCCGTCAATCACACCGTCGGCAAGTCCGATAACCGGAACGTAGATATACGTGGCATGAATGATTTCTGCAATGGTAAGGAAAATGTCACCTGCCGGAACGATGACGTCGGCACGGTCGGGCTTGAGGTTGAATTTTTCCATACGCTCTGCTACCGAATACTGTTTCAGGTCATTGTGGAGCTGTTGCAGGGAAGCAACGGTAAAGCGTTGGTTCTTTTTGTCTTTCTTTTCCGACATCCGGTACAGCTTGTTGATGTTTCCACCCGAACCGATGATGTTCGTGTTGGGGTACGACTGTGCCAGTTCGTTCATATCTCCCTTCAGTCTTTCCCATTCCTCGGGTTTGACCGCATTGTTCAGGATACGTACGGTTCCGATGTTGTACGAGCGGCTGCAGACGAGCTGTCCGTTGGAAAGCAGGTTGATTTCCGTACTGCCTCCTCCTACGTCGACATACATGTAATTGCCCTTACGGTCTTCCATCGACTCTACGTGGTTGTTGTACACAATCTTTGCTTCTTCCTGACCGTCGATAATCTCGATCAGGATGCCAGTTTCCTTGGCTATGCGCTTGATGATTTCCGGTCCGTTCTTAGAATCCCGCATGGCGGAAGTCGCACACGCACGATAATCCTTTACATCGTAAATTTTCATCAGGTAGCTGTAGGATTTCATCAGCCGGAGCATGTTCTTCGCCCGTTTGCTGGAAATCTTGTTCTTCGAGAAAACATCGAAGCCCAGCCGCAGGGGAACACGCAGCAACAGTACCTTGGAGAATTTGACTTCTCCTTTCTGATTCTCTTCCAAGTGCTTGATGAGCAGGCGGACAGCATTGGAACCGATGTCTATGGCGGCATAGTTCACTCCTTTTGTCTTGAATTCCATTTCTTTGTCCATGGCGTGATCAATTAATTGTTATTTATGTGTTTTTCTGTTGGCGGTATAAATGCAATAAAGCTTGCCGTACAAATCCTCACGGAAATACGGCAAGCGAGATTGAAAAAAACTCAAGTTAAATGTTATTTGTTTTCAGCCAGATAGCTGTGGTATAATTCTTCCTGAGAGCGGAAAGGACGTTCTTCGGGGCTCAGTTCGGTAAATCCGTTTTCGCCGAAGCCGTCTACGATGCGTCCCTGCAAGGTATCCTTGAGGCCGAAATCGACAATCCTTTTTAGTTCACCCTTGAGGGCCGGGTCGTAGACCGGAGTGACTACCTCTACGCGGTTGTCCAGGTTACGTGGCATCCAGTCGGCCGACCCCATGAATATCTTTTCTTCTCCTCCGGCCGCAAATATGAATATGCGTGCATGCTCCAGGTAGCGGTCGATGATTCCGGTGATGCGGATGTTGGTGCTTACGCCGGGGATGCCGGTTACCAGCGAGCAGTTGCCTCTTACGAGGAGGTCGATTTCAACTCCGGCCTGTGAGGCTTCGTACAGTTTCTCTACCATGACAGGGTCGGTGATGTGATTGATCTTGATCTTGATGTAGGCGGGCTTTCCGGCTTTCCGGTTCTTGATTTCCGTATTGATCAATGAGACGAACTTGTTCTTCATCTCGTTCGGAGAAACCAGAAGCTCCTTGAACCGGACTGGCATGTATGGACGTTCAATGAAACTGAATACGGCATTCACATCGTTGACAATGCGTTTGGCCGCCGTCATCATGACACAGTCGGTATACATCCGGGCGTTTCCTTCGTGGAAATTACCGGTACTGATACAGGCAATGTCCGGACTGTTTTTCATTCCGATGTGGATGATCTTGGAATGTACTTTCAGACCTTCTACTCCGAAAATCACCTTGATGCCTGCATCCTGCATCTTCTTTGACCAGTTGATATTGGATGCCTCGTCGAAACGGGCCAGCAGTTCGATGACTACGGTCACTTTCTTGCCGTTGCGGGCTGCTCCGATAAGGGCTTTGACAACCTTGGATTCCTTGGCCAGGCGGTAAAGCGTGATCTTGATGCTTTCTACCTGCTTGCTTACGGCAGCCTCCTGCAGGACGCGGATGAGCGAATCGAAGTGATGGTAGGGAACGTGGATGAAGCGGTCTTTGTCCTGGATTTTACCCAGCAGGCTCTTGGGGCCGTCCAGCTCTTTTTTCAGAATCGGAGTCCACTCCGGATATTTCAAGTCTTTTCTTCCACAGTCAGGGAAGGTCATGAAGTCCTTGTGGTTCTGGTAGCGGCCACCGCCCAATATGGTGTCGAGGGTATCGAGGTCCAGCTTTTTCAGCACTTTTTTCATGAGGTCCTTAGGCATGGCACTGTCGTAAATGACGCGGAGAGGCTCTCCCCGTTTACGGCTCTTGACTCCCTTGGCAATTTTCTGAAGGGTACCTGCCCGGAGGTCATTGTCGATTTCCATTTCCGCATCGCGGGTAAACTTGAAGGCGTAGGCTTCGAATGTAGTGAATTCGAGTCCTTCAAATACCAGCGGAAGACAGCATCGTACCACATCGTCGAGGTACATCAGGTAGCTCTTTCCGTCATTGTCGGGCAATTGTATGAAACGGCCGCAGATGCTTACCGGAAGTTCCAGAAAAGCATAGTCGGTTGCCGCACGGGGAGCCGTACGCTGCAATTTGACTGCCAGGTAAATGTTTTCATCGGTCTCAGAATCGAGTGTCTTTACGGCCGAAAACCAGATGGGAACAATGAACCCGTTCAGTTTCTTGCGATAGTACGACTGGATAAATGCCAGTTGCTCGGGTGTCACGTTCTGGTCATTGACGATGAAGATATTTTCCTTTTCAAGTTCCGCAATGACGTTGTTGACAGTCTGCTCATACTCCTGTGCGTACTTGGAGTTCAGACGGCCGATTTTTTTGATCATTTTCTGGGCTTTCTCCTTGTCGCGGGCTGCCGACTTGTCGATGCATTCTGCGATGCGGTTCTGGGTGGCTACGCGGACACGGAAAAACTCATCCAGGTTGTTCGAATAAATACCTAAAAAAGTAAGACGTTCCAGCAAAGGGACGTGCGGACGCGTTGCCTCCTGCAGTATGCGTCTGTTGAAATACATCCAGCTGATATCTCTTTCCAGATAAGGGTAATCGTTTTTCTTCTGAGTCATAATAGTCTTTATATATATAAAGAATTGATAATGTTAGTTGAATAGTAATGATTTATATTGTATATACAAAAATAAGCAAAATGTTGGATAATAGAAAAAAAGACTCACACAAATTCTTCTACCAGGTACATGTTCGAAACATAATGATCGGGAACCAGACTTTCCAGTTCGTTTACGATGATGCTCTCGGCAGATTCGGCCCAGTTCCTGAAGTTGGGGTCCGGACGGTAGGTCTCGGCAAACTGCAGCAGTCTGTCCAGGTTGAAACTGTCGTCGCTGATACCGGCTCCGCTCTGCATGGCATCGTAGGCATTGCATTCCTGTTCGATGTGTGCCGGGACCATCATGAGGGGTTTGCCCAGGTACATGGCTTCGCAGACTGACTCAAATCCTGCGGTACTGGCATAGGCCTTGCATCCGGCCATCTGTTTCAGAAATTCGGTGTCGTCCAGCTGGTAGAACGACAGGGTTTCGTCTATTTTCTTTACTTCCGGTTCGTCCCATCTGTCCCAGAAGAAACGAAGAGGAGTGGCGGGATTGGCTTTGTGCCATTTGAGTACATATTCCGAGAATCCGGAGTTGACCATGTATCCGTGGATGTAGTCTCCTTCCTTGGGCTCCTGCTGGAAAATACTTCTTCGCAGCAGGGGAGGGACAACCCGTATCTTCTGCCGCTTGTCGTCTTTCATGCTGCGGAAGGAGAGGGCCAGGTGTCTGCAGGCACCGATGGCGGTGAGGCGGGTAAACAGGTTGAGCAGGAAGAGGTCTGCCTGCTTTTTATGAGGCAGTTTGAAGTCTTTGTGCAAGAAAAGGTACTGGTGTCCGATGCATACCTGCGGCACAGGAGGCGCATAGAAAAAGTAGGTCAGCCCGGTCAGCAGTTCGTAAAAGTTGACCACGATGTCGGCCTGCGTCTTTCGGATGCGTTCGTTGATGTATTTGATGCTGCGCATGTATTCCGGAACCCGGTGCAGGTTGTAAAGGACACTTCCTGGAATGTTCACCCGTTTGGTACTGGGAGAGGGCAGGAAGTTGGGACTTATGAATTCCTTGATGGGGGCATGGATACAGCGGATGAAAAAGCCAGGCAGACGCCGTGACTCACTCTTTCCGACGAGTACCTCTACTACTTCGTGTCCGCTTCGGATCAATGCCTTTTCCAGGGTGATGGCCTGTGTCAGATGTCCTCTTCCTTCTCCTTGTACGATAAATAAAAATTTCATGATGCTGCAGATATGAGGGTCATTTTTTGATTGTAGGTGATTACTTCACTGATGTCGGTGTAGTTCATTACTTTCCATGTGCCGTTCTCGTCTTCGGTCAGGGCCGAGAGGGTTTCTACCCAGTCGCCTGAGTTGAGGTAATGAATGCCGTTGATCATCTTGTCTTCCGGATGATGGATGTGGCCGCAGATGACTCCGTCGCATTCGTGCTTGCGGGCAAAATCGACCAGCACATTCTCAAAGTCGGAGATATAGGATACGGCAGACTTTACTTTCTGCTTGATGGCCTGTGACAATGAGTAGTAGGGCTTGCCGCGCTTCGCACAATACCGGTTGTACATGCCGTTCAGCCACAGCAGCAGCGTATATCCCACATCGCCCAGCTGGGCCAGCCACTTCATCTCGGTAGTCACTTTGTCGAACACGTCACCGTGAGTAACGAAATAATGCTTTCCGTTGCTTTCCAGCACATAATCCTTGACGATGCGTATGTTGGCAAACTGAAGCGACACGAGGCTGTCGAGAAAGTCGTCGTGGTTTCCCCGGACATAGATGATTTCAGTTCCGCAGTTTTCCATCATCTTCATGATGATCTTGAAAAAACGGGTATGCTGAGGCTTCCATTTCTTGATACCGGATTTCCGCAGGTGCCATCCGTCGATGATGTCTCCATTCAGAATCAGGCGGTCGCAGTTGACTGTACTGAGAAAATCACTTACTTCATCTACTTTTGAGTGTGTGGTACCCAGATGAATGTCTGACAATACAATTGTCCGGTAATGTGGTCTTAGTTCCATATAAAATCCTTTCTTTAATCGCACCACAAAGTAAGAGAATGGGTATTACAATGTAGTGAACAAAGTGTTACTTATATGAAACATTTTCCGGGAGGAGGCTTTATCTGTGCTTCATATT
>OOCB01003460.1_pt1 | contig 15266 bp, 8 predicted proteins | sample 1671351 | NCBI WGS metagenome assembly OOCB01 (sample SAMN06348148, study PRJEB24527) | human gut metagenome | biome: human gut; feature: ankylosing spondylitis patient; material: feces | host: Homo sapiens | place: China | collected 2015-10
GCCAACTCGGCCAGATATGGCGGAATCAGCGAAGGCACGGCAAGGGTGATGAAACCGGTGTGATCGCGGTTGAGGTTACGGGCGGCCACGTTGACTCGGTAGCCGAGGTCCTTAATGACTGTTTCAACCTTTGCACGGGTTTCATCGGTCATACGCCCGGAGCCATTGATCACGTTCGACGCAGTTTTGAGCGATACACCGGCGGCCTGAGCGACATCGCGTAGCGTCACTCGACGCTTGGCTGTTTTCTCGTCGCTCATGCCACACTCCTCTATCCGGACAACATTGCCATTCTAGCGCGGTTTAGCAGGACGTTTTAGCGATAAGAATGGCGTTGCGGTTCAGCGTATATCCAACGGCGTCAGTCTCGCAACGGTGGGCGATGATGGGATCACCTTCCACACCGTTGACGGCAACGGGCTGCTTCGAACGGTTCAGATAGAAATCGAAGCGGATGGTACCGTCTGAGGATTGGCGGATGGTGTGCAGGATGCGGGGGTCATGAGTCGTGGCTGCTGCGGTCGTAGTTGCGGCGTTGATCTCTCCCCCACCCGGCCTTTGGTCGGGAGCCCTTTCGTCGGAGGGGGCTGTTGTGTTGAGTTCCTTGAGCAAGTGGGTGATGTCGTGGCGGCCAAGATCGCAGCCCACGTAGATGGCGGCGCCTTGGCCGTGGGGGTGACTGGTGATGGCGGGGACGCCGTCGAGCTCCCAGTCAGCAGCGGCTGTACCCACGTACGTGGCAAGCACGCGAGTGTCTGGAGCGACCGAGGTCACGTCATTCTGCCACAGACGTGTCGTGAGTCCATTCGACAAACCGATTTCGGCCGGTTCGTCTTCGGCTTCTTCTCCGAGGATGTTGAATTCTTCGGAGCGGATGCCGAGCATGTCGCGCAGAAGTCCGTTGCCGGCGCCGGGGTATCCGCCGAGACCGATGTGGAAGTGTTCGTCGATCAGGCCGGTGGCATAGCCGACGATGACCGTACCGCCGTTTTCGGCAAAGTCCGCGATGCGACGGGTATCCTCGTCGGACAGGGCGATCACGGTGGGCAGCACGATAGTCTGGTAGCCGCTCCAATCGTAGGCGAGCGGGACCACGTCCGCGCGCGCTCCGGCATCGAGATATCCGCGATACCAGTCGCGTACGTCATGCCAGTGATTGAGTTTCATGCTGGGCAGGGTCTCGGAGCGAGTGGCCCATTCGGATTCCGCACTGAACAGAATCGCCGTGTCCGCGCGCTTCAGTTCCGTGTCTTGCACACCCGCGTCGGACAGCGTCTTCAGCGCGGCGCCGAGTTCGCACACACCTCGAAACAGTTTCGTATCGGAGCCCGCGTGGGGCACCATCGCGGAGTGGAACGCCTCGGCACCCGATGCGGATTGCCTCCATTGGAAGAAGTTGATGGCGTCGGCACCCATGGCCACGTGGGCCAAGGAGTCGCGCATGAGCTCGCCGGCGCGCTTGCGCATGTTAAGCGGCTTCCATTGGACGGCGGAGGTGGAGTGCTCCATCACGTACCACGGCTTGCCGAGCGCGAGCGAGTCCATGAGCGCGTCCGAGCAGGCGAGTTCGTCCAGATGGGATTCGCCCTCATGGAAGTAGTGATCGTTGGACACGAAGTCCACTTCGTTTGCCCATTGCGCGTAGTCCATGGTGCATTGGTCGGTGGAGACCATGAAGTTCGTGGTGAACGGCTTGCCGGGGCAGATTTCTTCGATGGCGTCGCGTTCGGCCTTGTAGAAGTCGAGCAGCATGTCGTTGCCGAACCGCTCGTAATCCAACTGCTGGGGCGGGTTGACCATGCTGTCGCCGCCCATGTGGCGAGGCAGCAACACCTCGTCGAAGCTGTTCACGTGCTGGGACCAGAAGGCCGTGCCCCACGCTTCGTTCAACGCGTCGACGGTCCCGTATTTGGCCTCGCACCACGTGCGGAACGCGGCCAAGGCGTTGTCGGAGTAGTCGTAGCGGTTGTTCCAGCCGTATTCGTTGCCCATGTGCCAGGCCGTCACGTATGGATTGTCCTTGTAGTGTTCGGCAAGTTTGCGGCACAGGCGCAGCGCGTATTCCTTGAGCACCGGGCTTGTGGGCTGCCACGACTGGCGTGAGCCCGCATTGACCACATGGCCGTACCGATCGATTGGCAGCACCTCAGGATGACGCTCGTACAGCCACAACGGGGCCGTGGCAGTGGCCGATGCCAGGTCCACGGCGATGCCCGCCGCGCCGAGCTTGTCGATCACGTGGTCAAGCCACTCGAACGTGAACTCGCCCTCGCGCGGTTCGATCTTGGCCCAGCTGAAGATAGCGAGGGCCACAGTGTTGACGCCAGCCTGGGTCATCAGGTGGATGTCCTCGTCCAGCGTCTCCTCCGGCCACTGATCCGGATTGTAGTCACCGCCGAACGCGATGCCACGACCATTCGGCGTCAACAAAGACGGCCAACGGAATGCTCTGCGAGTAGTCATATCAATCAAGTCCTTTATTGTATCGGCTTATGGCCGGTGCTGTGTTTGCCAGTTTTGGGCTTTGCCCCTCAGTCTCACTGCGTTCGACAGCTCTCCTCAGAAAAGGGAGACAAGACCCCATTTCTTCAGCTCCCCTCTCTGAGGGGAGCTATCTGCGAAGCGGACTGAGGAGAACCGTCAAAGAGTAGCAACTACTCCTTGACGGCGCCTGCAGCGAGGCCGGACTGCCAGTACTTCTGCAGGCACAGGAACGCAATCACCAGAGGGATGATCGTGATCAGCGAACCGGTAATCACGAGGTTTTGGATAGCTTGACCGCCTGCGGTTGAAGCCTGGTCCTTCCACTGGTTCAGACCGATCGTCAACGGATACCAGTTGGAATCCTTCAACATGATCAACGGCAGGAAGTAGTTGTTCCACGTCGCCACAATGGCGAACAATGCAGTGGTCACGATGCCGGGTGCCAGCAGCGGCAGGGAAATCTGGAAGAAGGTGCGGAACTCGCCGGCACCATCCACGCGCGCGGCCTCAAGCAGCTCATCCGGCACGGCCTGATCGGAGAAGATCCACATCAGATACAGACCGAACGTGGATACCAAACTCGGGATAATCATCGACCACGGGGTGTTCGTGAGGCCCATCTTGGCGAACAGCAGGAACTGCGGCACGGCCAGCGCGATACCCGGCACCGAAATGGCGCCGATGATGATCACGAAGCACAGCTTGCGGCCGGGGAAGCGGAACTTGGCCAGCGCATAGCCGCCCATGATGGCCAGCAAGGTGGCACCGCCGGCGCCGACCACCACATACAGAATCGTGTTGACGAACCAGCGGCCGAAGATACCGTCCTGGTAGGTGAACACGGTCGCGATGTTGTCGAACAAAGCGAACGTCTTGCCGAACCCCAGACCGAACGTCGAGGTGAAATCGGCCTGCGTCTTCGTGGCGTTGATCATCAAGTAGACAAACGGGAAGAGGCAGTAGACCGCGAAAATCGCGCACACGATGGTCAAGGCCATCGAGCGGGTCGGGTTCGCCGGGTTGGAGAAACCGGTCTTGGCGGCGCGCTTGCGCTCGGCCTTCTCGTCGGCGTCGATGCGCTTCTGACGCTCCTTCTCGGCCTTCTTGGCGGCCTTTTCCTGAGCCTTGAGATCGGCCGGGGTCATGGTTGTTGTTGAAGTCATGGTTGCAGTGCTCATAATTACTTCATCTGCTCCTTCATACTCTTAAGCTGGACGACATACGCAATGGCCATGGTGATGATGGCCATCACGATGGCCAGAGCTGCGGCATAGTTGCTCTGGTTGCCGGTGAAGCTCAGGTTGTAGGCGTACATGTTCGGCGTGTAGTACGTGGTGATCGCGTTGCCCGGAACCATGTTCTGCAAAATGCTCGGCTCGTTGAACAGCTGGAAGCTGCCGATGATCGAGAAGATCACCGTGATGGCCAGCGAGCCCTTCAGCTCCGGCAGCTTGATCTTCTTAACAATCTGCCACTCCGAAGCGCCGTCGATGCTGGCGGCCTCATACAGGCTGTGCGGAATGGTGCTCAGGGAGCTGTAGAAGATCAGCATGTTGTAGCCGGCGTATTCCCACGTGTTGATGTTCGCGATGGATGCAAGCAGCACGTCGGGGTTGAGCACATCGATGTTGGTGCCGAGGAAGTCGTTGAGGGAGCCGACCAGACCGTATTTGGCGCCATACACGAAGCCCCAAATCATGGTGGAGACCACTGCGGGCACCGCGTAAGGCAAGAACGTGGAGATACGGAAGAACTTGGTACCGTGCAGCTTCATCGAATCCAAAGCGAGGGCCATGGCTGCGGCCAGAAACAGCATGATCGGCACCTGGAATACGGTGAAGATAGTGACGCGGCCCACCGAGCTCCAGAACTGCGGATCCTGAATCAGTCGGGCGTAGTTCTCGAAGCCGACGAACTTGGTGCCGCCGACCATCTGCTTCTTGAAGAAGGAGATGTAAATGGCGTACACAATCGGGATGATGAACACGAAGACGAACACCACGGCGAACGGCCACATGAACTTCCATCCACGCCAGTCGGCCTTGTGCTTGTTGACGCGAGCCTCGGCCGTGTGCAGATCCGCCTTCTCAGGCAGAATTCCCACCGCTGGCTGCGGGGCTGCGGCCATTGTTTGATCGGACATAATCGATTGCTTTCTTGGGATACGGATTGCTGTGCTGCGCCCGCTAACAGAGGGTTCGCTCGATTGGAACGGTCACGTCAGGTGAGGGCATGGCAAAGCGGGGACACTGGGGAGCATCCCCGCTTTGGGAGATCGGGCGGCTAGGCGGAAGGAGAGTGGCCTAGCCGCAGGTTTTGATTGTTGGTCAGTGCCGGATGTACCGGCAATAAATCGGATTGCGTCACTTGACGGTGACGTTGTAGCCCTGCTGCTTGCCTTGCTCGGCGAGCTTGTTGGCATAGTTTTCAAGCGCCTTCTCCAGGGTGATGTCGCCGGAGTAAGCCTTGGAGACTTCGTCGCCGTAAGCGTTCTGGGCGTACGGGTTGTACGGCAGGTACTGGAACTTCTCGGTCGATCGCTGAGCCGCGGCGGAAAGGACTTCGTTGACGTTCTGACCACCGAAGTAGTCGTTGGTCTTCTTGTGGGACTCGGCGGTCGGGTCGGTGAAGGAGTCGGACTGGAGGATCTTCTTCAGGGCCGGGAAGGTACCAGTGTCGGCCATGGTCTGAGCGCCCTCGCCATAAGTCATGTACTCAACGAGCTTGTAGGCAGCGGCCTGGTTCTTGGACTGCGCGGTGATGGCAAGTGCGGAGCCACCGTCTTCGGCGGAGACTTCCTTGCCTTCCTCCCACTGCGGCAGCTGGGCGACACGCCAGTTGCCAGCCTGATCGGGGGCGCCGCCCATGAGGTTGATCGGCATCCAAGCGCCGATGGTCAGGGAGGCGAGGGTGCCATCGTTGAGCTCGCGGTTCCAATCGTCGGACCAGTTCGGGGTCTTGGTGTCCACGAGGTCTTCGTCGATGAGCTTCTGGACGAATTGGATATAGCGCTGCATGCCCTCGTCCTTGGTCATGTTGATGGTGATGTTCTCGCCATCGACCTTCCACGGCTGGGCGCCGGCCTGCCAGATCTGGGCTGTGAACGGCTGATAGTCGTTGGAGGTACCGGCCAGATTGGTGATGTAGGAGCCGGTGGCACGGATCTTCTTGGCGGCCTCGTAGTAGTCGTCCCAGGTCTTGATGGACTCGCCGTCCACGCCGGCCTTGTCGAACACTGCCTTGTTGTAGAAGAACATCTCGGGGCCGGAATCAATCGGCAGGGCGTACGGCTTGTTGTTGTACTGGAGCTTGTTCCACGGGCCGGCGGCGAAGTCATCGGCGAGTTTGTCGGCGCCGAATTCGCTCAGGTCCACGAGGCCCTCGGTGACGGCGAACTGGGTGACGGTCGGATCTTCGAGCATCACGACGTCAGGGGCGCCGTTGCCTGCGGCGATGGCGTTGGAGAGCGCGGTGGAAGTCTTCTCGGCGGTGCCGGTGTTGTTGAACTTAACGGTGATGCCGGGGTTGGCCTTCTCGAAGTCGGCAAGGATTTCCTTCATGGAGTTGCCGGAATCCCAGCCCCAGAACACGAGTTCGGCCTTGTCGGCGTCACCCTTGTTGGCGCTGTTGTCGCTGCTGCTGCCACAGGCGGCGAGACCGACGAGCGTGGCCACGGCGGCCGTTGCTGCGATGACCTTCTTGGTGTTGCGCATGTTATCTCCTCCTGAGCCGTTGGGATTGGTCGTGGCTTCGGGACTTTGGACTTACCTTGGGCCTGGGTTCCTCGCCTGCGATATGCTCCGCTGACGGTCTTTTTTGGGGTGTTTTCTTTGGTACACCCGTGTACCAATATCTATGATGATACACCCGTGTACCAATTTGTCAAAATCAAGCGACACGCCTGATTTCCCGCCAAAACTCGCCACCTAGGGCACACAGAAGAATCTTCAGCCTCCGACATCCACAATTCCGAGAGCGTTCACATTCGTGGATGTCCAGCGCCAGACGGAGCCAGTTCGGCTAGTATGAATAGGCACCACCATAGCTGTATTGAGAGGAAGAGCACATGGCGGGACTGTTTCGGACTGCTTCCAAGCAGCCCAATCCTTTAGGAACAGCCATACGCACCCGCGGATCAGGAAAATATACATTCGGACTGGCTTTGAGTGCGGGTCTTGCCGGATTACTGTACGGCTACGACACCGTCTCCATCTCCGGTGCCATCGAATTCTTGCGCGCCAGATACGGGCTCAGTACTCTCATGGAGGGCCTCGTCGTTTCCTCCATCATGCTCGGTGCCGTCATCGGAGCGGCCACCGCCGGATTCCTTTCCGACCGATTCGGCAGGAAACGTATCCTTATTATCGGCGGCGCGTTCTTCCTCGTTGCGGCTGTATGGAGTGCGCTGACGATAGGTCCCATAGCGCTTATCGTGGCGCGCGTGGCCGGCGGCTACGGCATCGGCCTGACCGCCGCGCTGGCCGTCACATACATCACCGAATCGGCTCCGGCCAACATCCGTGGTCTGCTCGCCTTCTCTTATCAGCTGCTTGCGGTTTGCGGTATCTTCCTGACCAACGTCATCAACTACATCATCGCCTCCCACGGATCAAACGACTGGGATATCGCCACTGGATGGCGCTGGATGCTGGGATTAGGCGCGATTCCGGCCGCCGCCTTCCTGCTGGCTATGCGGAGGGCACCGGAAAGCCCACGATTCCTCATTCAGATAGGCAGAACCGATGAAGGTTTCGCGGTGCTCGAGCACATCCTCGGCACCGAACGCGCACGCCTGCGCACCGATGACATCCAAGCCTCGGTCAAACTGGAAACCGAGATGTCGCACGAATTCCATGATTTGTTCCGTCCAGGCCTGCGACGGGCACTCGTCATCGGCATCTTTCTCGCCGTGTTCAACCAGTTCATCGGCATGAACGCCATTTCCTACTATGGGCCGGTGATGTTCTCGGATCTCGGGTTCGCCGGGGACACTCAGTTCCTCGCGGCCGCCAGCGTAGGCGGCGTGGAGCTGGTGGCCACCGTGGTAGGCATGTACCTGATCGACACGTTCGGCCGTAAACGTCTTATGGAAATAGGCACCGGCATGATGTGCGTGTTCGCGCTATGCATTTCGGGCTCGTATTTCATGGGCAATTCGCTGCTGACGCTTATATTCGTCATGGCGTTCACCATATCGTTCGCCTTTTCGATGGGACCGATTCCCTGGATTGTGATTCCCGAGCTCTTCCCCACGTATCTGCGCGGTCGCGCCACCGGATTGTGTGTGATGTGTCTGCTGTTCGCCAACTGGATCATCGCACAATTCACGCCGATGATGATCGATGGATTGGGCGGCGGCATATCGTTCGCGATTTTCGCGGTTCTGGATCTGATTTGCCTGTTCGGCATCGTGGCGTTGGTGCCGGAGACAATGGGACGCACGCTGGAGGAAATCGAGCATCTATGGCAGCCGAAAACCGATTTGGCCTACGCAAAATACGCGCTGAGCACGGCTGATGCGAATATCCGCCACGCGGAAGCCACGCTGCGTCGTATTGAAAACGAACGTCAGCAGGCATTGGGCATTATGGATGCGGCTGAGCGGGCTCGCGCTGCGGCACAGCAGAAGTTTTTCGCCATAGAGACCGCCAAAAGGGCCGAGGCAGAACGGCTGGCGGCGCAGCGCGCTGCCGAGGAAGCCGCCAAGGCAGCGGCGAATATGGCTGCAGAAGAAGACACGGCAGCGACCGTCTCGGAAGTTACGACGGATGAGAACGTGCCGTCGCTTATGCGGCGTACGAGGGGCGCTGTTCTGGTTGGTAAGTCATCCAGTAGACGGCACGACGGTGAGTATACGGACGGCTCTGCGAACGGCCCTGCGGATGGCTCTGTGGATGGCTCCGTGACTGACTCTGCGGATGGTGCGATGCTGGACGGCGCGGCGGCCGAGGCAGCGGCCAGCGCAGCAGTCGCGGCCTTGGCCGATTCACTGCCCGACGATCCATTCACGCTGGCGAATCGGCCGACTACGAGCAGTGGTGCGGATGATACAGATAGCGTTGATGCCGCAGATGCCGTTGATTCCGCGAATGACGCGAATCGAAACCGCAAGCAGACAAATGCCGTGCAGCCGGCACATATGGCCTCTATTGGGCACGCGCACAGTGCCGATATGCCTCGCGGAGTGTTGTTGCCCAGTGCCGACGAGGATTCCTACAGCGAGCATTCCTTCGCCGAGACGGATGACGACCGCGAGGCTCAGGCCATCAACGCGGCCCTCGACTCTCTGGATACCCTTATCAGAGGCTGATATATAAGGAAATCCTGTATTGCAGAGTATTGCGGCCTGTGACTGTGCGACTTTACAGATTCAGCACCGCATCGGCAACGCGCATGGCGGATTCACGGTGAGAGACCAGCACCACAGCCACGTCTTGCCCCTTATCCGCATTCTGCTCGCTCTTGGACAGCTCATGAATGGAACGCAGAATGATGGCTTCATTCAAGGCATCCAGACGACTGATCGGCTCGTCGAAGAGCACCAAGTCGGCATTGCGCAGGAATACACGGGCCAAGCCGATGCGCTGGCGTTCGCCTTCAGACAGTCGGTCGCCCAGCTCGCCCACCTGGGTGTCGAGCCCATCCGGCAGGGAATCGATCAGGTCGAGCACGGATGCCTTGGCGAGGGCTTCGCGGAGTCGGGCGTCAAGAACACCGGCCGCTCCCCCATCGCGAATCTCTGCCTCGGGCAAGGCGATAAGCAGGTTATCGCGAATCATGCCGTCGAACAGGTGGGTCTCCTGACTCATCATGGCCTGAATACGGCGGCGGGCATGCACATCGATTTGCGGTAGCGGCGTGCCGGACAGCGTCACTTGGCCGCGCTGCGGATCCCAATAGCGCATCAGCAGCTTCAGCATAGTGGACTTGCCCCGGCCGGACGGGCCTTGGATACCGAGGATGCCGTGCTGCGGCACATCGAGCGAGAAGTCGGCGAGAATCGCCTCGCTCTCCTCCCCCGGGTACGCGAAGATGACGCGGTCAAGGCGCATGCCCTCATAATCCGAGTTCGCAGTGCCAGTTTCCACCACGGCCGGCGCTTCGTCCATCAGACCGAACAGACGACGGGCGGAGGCGAAGGTCTGGGTGAGGTTCGCGGGCAGGGCGGCGAGCGCCAGCGTCGGCCCGAACGAGCTGGCGAGCAGCGCGAAGGCGGCGACCAGCGCCGGGATATCGTAGAGGTTCACGCCGGCAAGATTGATGGCGATGCCGGCAGCCGCCGAGGTAAGCAATGCAACCAGCAATCCGCCGACACCGGCGAACCGGCCGTTGACACGGCTGAGTTTGGCATGGTCACGCCATAGCGCGCGCGTGCGATCTTCGATGGCCTGCGCACGATCTTCACCCCGACCGAATCGGATGATCTCGTCGAGACCGCGCATGTCGTCGAGCATCACGTTGTCGAGTTCGCCGGCCGCGCCACGGATGGCGGGGCCCAGATTGCGCACGCCGGTGGCGAAGAAGCGCGGCACAATGATGCCGATGATCAGATGGGAGACGATCAGCGCCAACGCCATCCAGGGGCTCAGCGTGGCCGCCACGATGGCGTAGACGATGGTGGTGGTCACGGCTATGGCCACGGGGCTGATGGTATGCGCGAAGAAGATTTCGAGCAGTTCCACGTCGGTGGTGAGCATGGCGATGAGGTCGCCCTTGCCCTTGCCGGCGAGCTTGGCCGGAGCGAGGCGGCGAAGGGCGGCGAAAGCCTTGGAGCGGAAGAGCGCGAGCAGGTGGAAGGCCACGTTGTGGTTCAGATATTGCTCAACGTAGCGCGTCAGGCCGCGCAACACCGCGCAAACAATCATGGCGGTGATTGCACCGGCCGCACTCATGCCCCACACGGGGTTGCCGGCGAGCGCGAATCCGGCGATGATGCCGAACACCGGCAGGAAGGTTGCGGCAAGGTGACCGATGGTGCCGGCCGTGGAAGCCGCGACCATAAGCCCGGCCAGTGGCTTGGCCTCCCCGAGTAGTCGCTTGATGACCTGGAACGTGCTCATCTCGGCCGGAGCTGCAGCCGGAGCTGCGCCCACAGCCGCCCCGCTCCCGCTGGCGGAAGCTGTCAGCGAAGCTGGCTGAGGGTGGTCAGCCCCAAAGTTCTCGATATCCGCCTGAGTAGTGAACAACTTGGCGTACACGCCGCCGGCCGCCATGAGTTCGGCATGCGTGCCGGTTTCCACCGACTTGCCGTGTTCGAGCACCACCACTTGGTCGGTGTGCTCAGCGTTGGCCATGCGATGGGTGATCATGATCACCGTCTTGCCGCGGGATTGCACCAGTTCGCGGATGGTCGCGAGAATCAGTTCCTCGGATTCCACATCCACACTGCTGGTGGCCTCGTCGAATACGAACACCGGCGAATCGTGCAGAAGCGCACGGGCGATGGCGATGCGCTGGCGCTGGCCACCGGACAGGTTGGCGGCGTCGGGCTCAATCGTCATGTCAAGGCCGTCCTGCTGCGAACGCACGAAGTCGGCGATACGGGCCTGTTCGAGCGTGTCCCAGAGACGGGAATCCACGGCGTCGGACGCGGCTTCACCGTTCTGGCCGTCATCGGGCAAAGCCATCAGAAGGTTCTCACGCAGAGTACCGGCAAACAGATGGCTACTGGCACCGATCAGGGTGATGGTTCGGGCGAGCGTCTCTCCGGACAGGTCGGATACCTTGACGCCGTTCAGCGTAAGCGAGCCTTGGTATCCGGTCAACGTACCGGCAAGCAGCGCGGCAGCCGTGGATTTGCCGGAACCGGAGATGCCGACGATGGCGGTGAGTTGACCGGGGTAGGCAGTGAAGGTGAGGTCGGTGAGCGCAGGTGCCGGCGCGGAATTCGTTTGTTGAACGGCGGCACCGGAATCGGCGCTGTCATAGGAATAGCCGACGTGGTCGAAGCTGACGGTGATTCCGCCATCGGCCTTGGTACCGGCCTTGGTACCGGCATCAGTCCCGGCATCGGTACCAGCGGTGGCCGGCAGCGTGGCAGTGCCGTGGGCGGGCTCGGGGGTGTCCAGCAGGGCGAAGATGCGCTTGGTGGAGGTCATGCCGTTCATCGCCACGTGGAAGTAGGAGCCGAGCTGGCGCATGGGGATGAAGAATTCAGCGGACAGCAGCACGATCAGCAACAGTCCGGCGAGGGTGAGCGGGAAGCCCGCACCGAACGGCATCAGGTATTGCAGGCCGTAGGCCAGGTAGGCGAACGCACCGGGCAGGTGGGCGGCGAGCATAATCGGAGACCAGCCGGCGGCGCTGGCTCCTGCGGCGGCCGCGGCGGTATGCGCATACTGCCATAGAGCCACACCAATGCCGGCCGCCGCACCGCCGTAGGCCACGATATCCATGGCGGTCAGCGAGCGCAGCTGGATCTGCAGCACGCGCATGGTCATGACGCGGAAGCCTTCGGCCTTCTTGTCCATTTCGGCGGCGGCACGGTCGTCGGCGTCGAAGTTCTTCAGGGTTTCGAGGCCTTGCAGGTTGTCGAGGAATGCGGCACCCATGTCGGTGTATCGGCCCCAGTATTTTTTGAAGGCGCGGGCGGCGGTCATGGATACGATGCCGGTGACAATAATAATGAGCGGCGCGCAGACGAGCATGGTCACGGCGGCCGGCATGTTGATCGGCGCAATCACGGCGAACAGGGTGATCGGCGCAAGAATCGCATAGAAGAGCTGCGGCAGGAACAGTTCGAAGAAGCTTTGAATCTGCTCGACGCCTTCGCCGGCGGACTGGACCACATCCGAGGTCTTGACGCGCGACCTGTAGGACGGGCCGAGGGCCACCATTTTGCGGTACAGCTTGGAACGCAAAGCGAGCTTGACCCGTTCGGCGGCTTCGGTGCCGAGGCGTGTGGCGTGTGTGGTGGCCAGGTAGCGAACCAGCATGCAGACGATCGCCAAGGCCACGTAAACCATGAGGTCGCCGGCCATCGGGGCGACGGTGGTGCCCGGAACGCCGAACAGATTGGCGGGGCACTCGGAGGCCGAGGCGGCGTTACAGGAGAAAGTGTGTGGGTCGGCTGCGGCGAGCAGTCCTTGCAGCAGCATGACCAGCGAAAGCATGAAGCCGATATTGGCAAGCAGCCCAACCCACATCAGAGCCACTTTGCCGGCTATGAGCTTGCCGAGACCTGGTGCCAATTGGAACAGTCGTTTGTCTAACATGGTTCGCTTCCCCTTGCCGTGTTGTTGCGGTGTTGGTTGCCGTGGTACTGCAGTAGGTCTCGTCATGCATCAGTCGCGGGTGCCACCAATCGCATACCTGCACATACCGATGGCGTGCACTGCGCAATCCTATTTACCTTAGGCGAAAGCGCACATACACGCCAGACCTTCAGCTGAGACGACTGTCACGCTGAGCTTCGTTCCCAAATAAGAAGCCACAGACTCCCCAATGCCGACGCCGCCGATGATGCTGGAGCTGATGACCGGACCCTGCAGGGCCGGGCTCAGCACGTACTTGTCCTGCAGGAAGTCGATGGCTCCCGAAATGGACACGGTCATAACCGTAGAGCAAACCGGTTAGACACGGCGTTGTATACAATCCACAAAACCAGACAGACAACTTCTCCATTGCCCACAACGCGCGCAACCTTACGCCAGCGTAATCTAACTCGTCAGAATGGCTCGGGTTGTCAACTTGCCATCATGTTTGTAAGGAATAAACGGCCGTATGCTTACCGAATACACCACGCCCGGCGAATCCATCGAGATCCGCGATGACCAAACTATCTATTCACTGCTCACCGAACGACTGGCCCGCACCGGCGCGGACACGGTAATCGCCGCCAAGAAAATCGGCCCCGGCCGCTGGCAGAACGTCACCACCGGCGAATTCCACGAGCGCGTGGTCTCGGCCGCCAAGGGCCTGATCGCGCTCGGCATCGCCAAGGGCGACGCGGTGACCATCTTTTCCTCCACCCGTCTCGAATGGGGCATTCTCGATTTCGCACTGGCCGCAGTGGGCGCGGTAAGCGTGCCGATCTACGACACCGACTCCGCCCCGCAAGCCCAGCGCATCATGAACGATTCGGCGGTCAAGCTGGCCTTTGCCGACAACCGCGAGCGCTTCGACCGGCTCGACTCGGTCAAGGACCACTGTCCTGCCTTGAAGCAGATTCTCATGATCGAGGGCAACGCGCTGGGCGCGCTCGAAGGTCTGGGCGTGGCTGTTTCGGACGAGGAACTGAACGAGCGCGTGGCCACCGTGCGCGCCGACGATCTGGCCACCATCGTCTACACTTCGGGCTCCACCGGCAACCCGAAGGGTGCCGAACTGACCCACAAGAACTTCGTGTCCATCACCATCTCCGCCTCGCAGGCGTTGCATGAAGTGGTGCTTGACGACCATCCGCGCCTGCTGCTCTTCCTGCCGCTGGCCCACTGCTTCGCGCGATTCATCCAGTACGCCTCCATCGCCTCCGATGACGGCGTGGTCGGTTATCTGCCGGACACCAAAACCCTGCTGCCGGACCTGCGTTCGTTTGAACCGACCTACCTGCTGGGCGTGCCGCGCGTGTTCGAGAAGGTATACAACGCCGCCTCGCACAAGGCCGGTGCCGGCTGGAAGGGCCGCCTGTTTGTCAAGGCCGCCGAGGCCGCGCGCGTCTGGAGCCGCAAGGAGCAGGCCGGCGAGCAGCACACGTTTGCCGAAATCGCCGAGCGCGCCAAGTACGAAACGCTCGTCTACCGCACGGTGCGCGGTGCTCTGGGCCCGAAGATCAAGTACGTGGCCTGCGGCGGCGCACCACTGTCGCTCGATCTGGCGCATTTCTACAACGGCATCGGACTGCCGATGATTCAGGGTTATGGCATGACCGAAACCGCCGCCCCGTTCGCCGCCACGCGCGTGACCGACAATGTGATCGGCACCGTAGGCCAGCCCGCGCCCGGCTCCTCGATTCGCATTTCCGACGAAGGCGAACTGCAGGTCAAGGGCCCGAACGTGTTCCGCGGCTACCACAATCTGCCGGAGAAGACGGCCGAGGCGTTCACCGCCGACGGCTGGCTCAGGACCGGCGACTTGGCCGAGATCGATGATGAGGGCCACATCGTCATCACCGGCCGCATCAAGGACATTATTATTACTGCCGGCGGCAAGAACGTCTCCCCCATTCCGCTGGAGGAAGAGATCGCCAAGTGCCCGATCGTGGAGCACTGCGTGGTGGTGGGCGACCAGCGCCCGTTCATCGGCGCGTTGGTGACGCTCGATCCGGAGTCGCTGGCATTGTGGCTGCCCGCGCACGGCCTGTCCACGGAGACGCCGGTCGACCGGCTCGCCACGAACGCCGCGGTGCGCGAGGAGATTCAGCAGTACGTGGACAAGGCGAATGCGACGGTCTCGCGCGCCGAATCCGTACGCAAGTTCGCCGTGCTGGACACGCAGTTCACGCAGGAGAACAAGTGCCTGACACCGTCGCTGAAAGTGGTGCGCCCGGCCGTCAATCGCGTGTTCGCCGATGTGATCGACAACGAGATCTACAACGGCAAGCGGTGAGACGCGCGGTTCGTAATCCGACACAAAAAAAAGGGCCTTTTGAACCGCACCCCGATTGTTGGACTGGAGTAATCCAGATTCGATGATCGGAGGTGCGGTTTCTCATGTCCAGGGATCGCAGGCGTCATTATGACGATGATTCCATGCGGGTCGTCGCCGGGGTGCCGCCCGGCCCAGGTGGGTCACACCCGGGTCAGTTTCTTGCTCCTGAGACGCAGCACGACATCGGCGGAGTC
>OOCB01003461.1_pt1 | contig 15251 bp, 15 predicted proteins | sample 1671351 | NCBI WGS metagenome assembly OOCB01 (sample SAMN06348148, study PRJEB24527) | human gut metagenome | biome: human gut; feature: ankylosing spondylitis patient; material: feces | host: Homo sapiens | place: China | collected 2015-10
ACGCGGGGGCAAAAGGTCAGAGAAAGACCTTTTACCCCCGTGTCCTTCGTGAGCCTATTTTGCAACAGGCCCTTTTTCAGGAATGATTATTACCATTTTGTTACATTTCCGTTTTTCCCTTTACTTCTCGTCCTAAACCGAGTATACTATTTTCATACTCAGTAGGAAGGCGGTGTCCGTATGGATGATTTCACCAGAAAATTCAGCATTGTGGACGAAAAGGATGCAGAAATTCGGCACATCCTGACTACCGTCTATCAGGCCCTTGAGGAAAAGGGCTACAATCCCATCAATCAGATTGTGGGCTACATTCTCTCCGAGGACCCCACCTATATCACGAACCACATGGGCGCCCGGACGCTGATTCGCAAGCTGGACCGGGACGAGCTTTTGCAGGTGTTGGTCAAGAAATATCTGGGACAATAAGTTTCAAGAGCCGGTGCAAAAATGCCCCGGCTTTTTTATTTATTCTGTTGAAAAGCAAAATACAGCACCTGCTATGAGCGGGTGCTGTATTTTTATATTGTGCTTACACCTTGGGACCTGCGGCCACCACATCGGCGGGCATTTTATCGTATTTCTTGAAGTTCTCCACAAAGGACCTTGCCAGCTCCTTGGCTTTTGCCTCGTAGGCTGCCTTCTCCTTCCATGTGTTGGCGGGAATCATCAGCTCCTCCGGCACATTGGGGCAGCTTGTGGGAACGGCCACGCCGAAATAGGGATCGGTGACAAACTCCGCCTTCTCCAGCTCGCCGTTCAGCGCCGCCGTGACCATCGCACGGGTATAGCTGAGCTTCATCCGCTTGCCAGTGCCGTTCCAGCCGGTGTTCACCAGATAGACCTTCGCGCCGGACTTTGCCACCTTTTCCGCCAGCATCTTCGCATACACGGAGGGGTCAAGCGGCATAAAGGGCGCGCCGAAGCAGGTAGAGAACGTGGGAACGGGAGAGGTGATGCCCCGCTCCGTACCGGCCAGCTTGGAGGTAAAGCCGGATACGAAATAGTACATAGCCTGCTTTTCATCCAGCCGGGAAATGGGGGGCAGCACGCCGTAGGCGTCCGCTGTCAGGAAAATAACCGTCTTGGGGGTAGCACACACGCCGGGAATGGCCGCATTGGGGATATAGTCCACCGGGTAGCCCACGCGGGTATTCTCCGTCAGGCTGCTGTCGGCATAGTCCGGGCGGCGGGTTTCCGGGTCGACGATCACATTCTCCACCAGCGCGCCGAAGCGGATAGCGCGGTAGATCTCCGGCTCGCTCTCCTCTGTCAAATCGATGCACTTAGCATAGCAGCCGCCCTCAAAGTTGAACACGGACTCATCCGCCCAGCCGTGCTCGTCATCACCGATGAGCTTGCGGTTGGGGTCGGCAGAAAGCGTGGTCTTGCCGGTGCCGGAGAGACCGAAGAAAATAGCGGAATCCCCATCCTTGCCGATGTTGGCGGAGCAATGCATGGGGAACACACCCTCTTTAGGCATTAGATAGTTCATCACGGAGAACACGGACTTCTTGATCTCGCCGGCATACTGGCTGCCGGCAATGAGGACCAGTTTCTTCTCATAGTCAATCATGATGGCCGCCTCGGAATGCGTGTGGTCCCGCTGGGGATCGCACTTGAAGCCGGGGACACAGATGATGGTGAAGTCAGCCTTGTAGTCCGCAAGCTGCTCCGCCGTGGGACGCAGCAAAAGCTGGTGGATAAAGAGATTCTGGCTGGCCAGCTCGTTGACGATGCGGAAGGCCTTGGTATGCCGGCTATCGGCGCCGGCAAAGCCATCAAACACAAAAATCTCCCGGTTCTGGAGATAGGCCACCATTTTTTCATACAGCGCGTCAAACACCGCCTGCGTGGTAGGCACGTTGATCTTGCCCCACGCGATATCGTCATGCACGCCCTCGCTGTCTACGATGAATTTATCGTTGGGAGAGCGGCCGGTGTACTTTCCCGTCCGCACGCACAGGGCGCCGGTATTGCTGAGCTGACCCTCGCCCCGGCGCAGCGCGTGCTCCACCAGCTGGGCCGGCTCCAAATTACGGTAAACAGCCTTGGGATTCAAAATGCCAAGCTGCTCCAAACCATAGGTCTCCATATTCGTTCCTCCTTTATTGATGCTCAGAACTTATACTCCACATACAGCTCCCGGACCGCGTTGGGGTCCTGAGAGGCTCCCGCCGCCGGAGCGGCAGGTGTACAGGTGTCTTGACAGGTGTCATGTTCCCCGTCCCGCCACGCCAGAAACTTCGGCGCGACCTGCGGGAACAGTGCCAGCGACAGCACATCCTCCTCGGATTTGGCGATTTCCTTGAATTCTTCCTTGTATTTTTCCAACTCCGGGGCGATGTTGTCCGCCGGACGGCAGGTGATGACCTCCTCCGGGTCGATGCCTGCCAGCGCCCGGACCTCCGGGTTTACCTCGCCGGGCAGCGCGCCGTATTCGCCCCGCAGCAGACCCTTGGACTCCTTGGGGAACGTTTTGTATCTGCCGACGATAACGTTCATCACCGCCTGCGTTCCCACGATCTGACTGGTGGGTGTCACCAGCGGCGGATAGCCGAAATCCTTGCGGACTCTGGGAATCTCCGCCAGCACATCGTAATATTTGTCCTCCTTATCGGCCTGCTTGAGCTGAGAGATCAGGTTAGAGAGCATTCCGCCGGGAACCTGATAGAGCAGTGTGTTCGTATCCACCCGCAGCACCTTGGGGTCCAGAATCCCCTCCGCCTGCAAGCGGGCAGCCACCTTGCGGAAGTGGGCCGCCGCCTCGCTGAGGCGGTTCAGAGCAAGCCCCGTGTCCCGGGGCGTACCCTTCAGCGTGGCTACCAGAGACTCCGTGGCGGGCTGAGAGGTGCCGTTGGCCAGCGGGGACAGGGCGGTATCCACAATGTCCACACCGGCCATAGCCGCCATCAGGTTCACCATGTCGCCGGTGCCGGTGGTGTTGTGGGTGTGGAGATGGATGGGAATAGAGACCGTCTCCTTTAGCCGTTTAATCAGGGAGTAGGCGTCCATCGGCAGCAGCAGATTTGCCATATCCTTGACGCAGATGGAGCTTGCGCCCATCTCCTCCAGCGTTTTGGCCAGCTTCACAAAGTAATCCTCATTGTGGATGGGAGACACCGTGTAGCTCATGGTGGCCTCCACCTCGCCACCGTACTTCAGCGTGGACTTGATGGCCTGCTCCAGATTCCGCACATCGTTCAGCGCGTCGAAAATACGGATGATGTCGATGCCGTTTTCAATGGACTTGCGGCAGAAGGCATCTACTACATCGTCGGCATAGTGCTTGTAGCCCAAAATGTTCTGACCCCGGAACAGCATTTGCAGCTTTGTATGCTTCACGTGCTGCCGGATGGTCCGCAGCCGCTCCCACGGGTCCTCGTTCAAAAAGCGCATACAGGCGTCGAACGTGGCGCCGCCCCAGCACTCCAGCGAGTAGTAGCCCACAGAGTCCAGCGTTTCCAGCGCAGGCAGCATATCCGCCGTGGTCATGCGGGTGGCCGCCTGAGACTGATGCGCATCCCGAAGAATGGTATCCGTGATAAGCAGGGGCTTCTTCGATAAAAATTCCATAGCTGCCTCCCTTTAGCCGAACAGGCTGATGAGCACACCCGCCGCGATGGCGGAGCCGATGACGCCGGCCACATTGGGACCCATTGCGTGCATCAGCAGGAAGTTGCCGGGATTGTACTGCTGGCCCACCATCTGAGACACCCGGGCCGCCATGGGAACGGCGGACACTCCGGCAGAGCCGATGAGGGGATTGATCTTCTCCTTGAGGAACAGGTTCATGAACTTGGCAAGCAGCACGCCGCCGGCGGTGCCGAAGCTGAACGCCACCACGCCCATAATCATGATCTTGATGGTCTGGAAGGACAGGAACGTGGTGCCGGTAGCGGTGCAGCCCACGCTGACGCCAAGGAAAATGGTAACGATGTTGATAAGCTCATTCTGCACCGTTTTGCTCAGCCGCTCCGTCACGCCGCACTCCTTAAAGAGATTACCCAGCATCAGGCAGGCGATGAGGGGCGCGGCAGAGGGCACCAGCAGCGCCACGAAGATGGTCACTACGATGGGGAAGATGATCTTCTCCTTCTTGCTGACCTCCCGGAGGGGCTTCATGACGATTTGGCGCTCTTTTTCCGTGGTCAGCAGCTTCATGATGGGCGGCTGAATCACCGGAACCAGCGCCATATAGGAGTAGGCCGCCACGGCAATGGGGCCCAGCAGCGCCGGGGCCAGCAGAGCGGTGACAAAAATGGCCGTAGGACCGTCCGCGCCGCCGATGATGCCGATGGCGCTGGATTCCTGCCCGGTGAAGCCCATAAGGCGGCAGCCGATAAACGTGACAAAAATACCGAGCTGCGCCGCCGCGCCCAGCAGCAGGCTCTTGGGATTGGCGATGAGGGGGCCGAAGTCCGTCATGGCGCCAACGCCCATGAAAATAAGGCAGTCGGCTATGGGTTTGTCAAGGGATAAAATTACAGTTCGCGTGTATAAGGGATATATCGGAAAAGGGCACAAAGAACCAGACCCTTTGCGGGCCGGATGAAAATGATGCAGCTCAGTTAACCGGCAGATTGCAAAATGGGTTGGTACGGTTGTCCATCCCGGAGGACAGCGAAGATCACAGCGGTCATCTTTCTGCTGACATGACCAATCACATTCATGTAATGCAGACCTTCGGATATTTTCTTTTCGTAATAGGTTTGAAACATCGGATCACGATGCACTGCTACCGTGGACGCCAACCAAATGGCATGACGTAAATAAGGAGATCCCCGCTTGGACATACGATTCTGGTTGCTCTTAAATTCGCCGGACTGCTTTACGGATGGATCAAGTCCTGCGTAAGCCAATAGCTTATCGGCAGAAGAAAAGCGAGTAATGTCACCGATCTCGCTTAAAATTGTTGCGGCGAGAACAGTCCCAACTCCCGGTATAGAGGTTAAAGGGTTATTAAACTCTTGGAAGAATACGGATATCTGTTTTTCCAGAGAATCTGCCTGTGCAGTTAAAGACAGGATCTGCTCAAGGAACATCCCAAGCAACGTGGAATACACGCCGCCGCTGTCATCGATCCCAAAGCTGCTGCAGGCGGCCTCTTTCAGTTGATGGGCCTTCCACTCGCCAAAATGTCCGTTGCTGCTTTCCATAAGGATATCCGTCAGTTTCCTGAGATTTGCATTTTTCACTTTTTGGGGTGTAGAGTATTTGCTTAGTACGGCAATAGAAGCCTTGCTGAAAACAGAATCAAACAGGGATTCGTACTCCGGAAATATTCTGTCCAATAAGGCAATCAGCTTCCGCTTCAGATCAGCGGCCATGTCTACCAGATAGGCGCGACTGCGGCACAGCTCCCGCAGAGCCAGGATTTTGTCCTGAGGCACATTGCTGGCTTTGCAGCGGCCGAAGCGGACAAGGTCCGCAATGATGAGTGAATCTCTGGCATCGGTTTTGGCCTTGCGGATGTAAAGCTCCCGCAGAGAATGGGATTGGATAGGATTCAGAACCATGACTGTGTATCCGTCTTTCAAAAGTCTGGCGTAGAGTGCCAGCCAATAGTGGGCGGTGGATTCCATGGCGAATACGATCTGGCTCTTTACAAGGGTCAGTCTCCGTACCTGTTCCAGTAACAGATTGTAGCCGGTACAGTTATTCCGGAAGCTGAATGCCTTGCGGACAACCTGGCCATCCTCAGCGACGATGATGGCTTCGTGACTCCGTTTGGCAATGTCGATCCCGACAATGAACATAGTGTTGGCACCTGCCTTTCCTGTTGATGTACAGACAGTTCCTCATGTCCTTATGAGTCATATCCTGCATAGAAATCTGCGGAAAGATCACTCCCGCATCCGGCTCATTCATGAAATCCCATAAGGGAGAGGTCCCATACTGCTGTAAAGCGGACAGTGCCGCAGGGATAAAGCAGGGAACCTCTGTCTGCATGAGGAAATTATATCATCGTCACCGTTGGACGAGGATAGCATACGGTAAATGTGCAAGGAAAACGCATAATTATTGAGAGATTCAACGCATCTTATTTATAGCAGGGATAAATACCCAGCTTCACACCGAGGTAGAGGATGTCCACCAGTCCCGCGCTGACCGTTACGTCAGAGAGGGTCATGCCGTAGTAGGACGCAGCCTGCTCCGCCTGCACCAGCGCCTCCAACTGTGCGCCAAAGGCGGAAATACCGTCTGTGGCAGACGCGGTGATCTCCGCTATGGTGCTGCTGACCGCCTCCGGGGAGAACATGGTCTGCGCGGCGGTCATGAGCTGCTGCAAATATGGCGAGAGCACATTTTCCGCCACGCCCTGATTGTAAAGCTCCGATAAAAGCTCTGCCGTAATGGGCTTTCCGCCGATAATGTCCCAGTGAATATGCCCGCCGGCAAAGAAAATCTCATGGAACATATTGGCGCCGGGAAGATTGGTGATGAGCATACCGAAAGCAATAGGCACCAGCAGCAGCGGCTCAAATTTCTTCACGATACCAAGATACAGCAAAACACAGGCAATGCCGATCATAACAAGGCAGCGCCAGTTACCGTCCTGCGTAAAGAGATAGAATCCCGTATCCTGTAAAAAACGAATGATCGCTTCCATAGGCCGTCCTCCGTTATCTCACTGGAGGACGCACAGCAGCGCGCCGGATTCCACCGCGCTGCCCTTGGAGGTGTGGACGGAAGCGACAACACCGTCCCGGGGGCACATAATCTCGTTTTCCATTTTCATGGCCTCCAAAATCATGAGCACCTCGCCTTTTTTCACGGCCTGACCCGCCGATACGTTCACGGCCAGAATCGTGCCGGGCATGGGGGCGGTGATCTGCTCGCCTGCTGCCGGTGCGGCGGCAGGGGCAGGCGCGGCAGCGGAGGCAGCGGGGGCGGATACGGGGGCAGGGGCCGCGCCGGTGAGCTCCTCCAGCTCTACCTCATAAACAATCCCGTTCACAGTCACTCTGTACTTTTTCATCTGGAGTTTCTCCCTTCAAATCACACTTTTTTCATGGAAATGATGCGAATGCCGGTAATGTCTGTCCCCAGCTCCTCCGCTAAGGCGGCGGATACGGCGGCCACCAGTTCCGGCGTCACCGTCTGCGGCAGTGCATCGGCACTGCCGCTTGCAGACTGCGCCGGCTCCGGCTTTTTCCCCAGCACCGCGCTCATCAGCTTCGTCAGGATAATGATGCAGACCAGTCCGAAAAAGACCGTCCCCATTCCCATGAGGCAGACAAACCAAAGAGAATAGTCCATAGCGTCCTCCTTTTTCAGCCCCCGCGGGGCGATTTACCGGAAATGCTCCGCCGCGCGCAGCGTCCGCAGAACGTTTTCCAGCGTATATTGATAATTGACCCGGCTGAAGGGCTTGGATTCCGAGTAATCCATGGCCTGACGGTTAATGGAAAACACAGCGGCGATGCCGGAGGCCGGGTCGGCGCTGACGCTCTCCATTTCCTTATCCACGCTGCCGGCGATGACCACCACGGGAACATTTTTCTCCCGCGCCCGCTTGCTTACGCCGCTGATGACCTTGCCGCGGATGCTCTGGCTGTCGAACCGGCCCTCGCCGGTGAGAACGAGGTCGCAGTCCGTCAGCTTCTCGTCAAATTTCACCAAGTCCAGCACCGCCTCGATGCCGGGGCAGAGCTTGCCCTTCAAAAAGGCAAGGATGCCCGCGCCGAAAGCGCCGGCGGCGCCGGAACCGGGGACCTCCGCCACAGACACGCCCAACTCCCGCTGAATCGTCTGGTCCAGCACCTGCAGGCGGTAGTCCAGAAACTCCACCATAGCGGGGTCCGCCCCCTTCTGGGGGCCAAACACGTAGGCCGCGCCGGTGGGGCCATACATGGGGTTATCAATATCGCACATGGCGGTAAGACTCACATCCCGCAGCAGCCGCCGCGCCCGCCGTGCGTCAATATGGGCGATTTTATCCAGCGTTCCGCCGGTGGGAATAAACTCCCGGCCCTCTCGGTCCGTAAAGCGGACGCCCAGCGCCGTAGCGCAGCCGCAGCCGCCATCGTTGGTAGCGCTGCCGCCCAATCCAAGCAGAATGCGGGTATTGCCCCGCTCTACCGCGTGGCGGATAAGCTGGCCCACGCCGTAGGTTGTGGTGATGCGGGGGTCCTTGCAGTCATTGGCCAAAGGAAGGCCAGCGCAGGCCGCCATTTCGATCACGGCCTGCTTTTCCTCCAGTTGGAGGTAGGACGCCTCCATGCTCTGCCCGAAGGGGCCCTGCACCCGGACTGTCACCAGTTCGCCGCCGCAGACCTCCTGGAAGCAGGCCACGGTGCCTTCGCCACCGTCCGCCACAGGGATGCACACCAGCTTGCACGCCGGGAACACATTCTGAAAGCTCTCCCGGGCGATCTCACAGATCTCGCCGCTGGAAAGGGACCCCTTGAACGAGTCCGAGATCACAATGCACTTTTTCATGGCCTTACGGATTGACAACGTTCTCCGGCTTTCCTGCAAGGAACGCCTTCACGTTGTTCACGGTGCAGTCCATGATGCGCTGGCGGCTCTCCTTTGCGCCCCAGGACATATGCGGCGTGATGATGCAGTTCTTCGCCTTCAGCAGCGGGTTATCCGCGCGAATCGGCTCCGTGGACACCACATCCAGTCCCGCAGCGGCCAGCTTGCCGCTGTTCAGGGCGTCGGCCAGGTCCTGCTCCACCACCATCTGTCCGCGGCTGTTGTTGATGAGGATGGCACCGTCCTTCATTTTTGCAATATTTTCCTTGTTGATGATGCCAACGTTGAACGGCAGCAGCGGCATCTGGAGACCCAGCACGTCGGACTGGGCAAACAGCTCGTCCAGCGTCACATACTCAACGCCCAACGCGTGGCCCGCGTCCGACTCCCGTGCGTCATAGGCAATGACCCGCATCCCCAGCGACTTGGCAATCGCGGCGGTATGGATGCCGATGTTGCCGCAGCCAAGCAGACCATAGGTCTTGCCGGCCAGCTCGATGAGGGGATAGTCCCAGTAGCACCAGTCCTCGCCATTGGCCCATCTGCCGGCATAGACCGTTTCGCTGTGGTGGCCGATGTGATGGCAGACCTCCAGCAGCAGCGCGATGGCAAACTGACTGACGGAGCGGGTGCCGTACACCGGGACGTTGCACACAGGGATCCCCTTTTCCTTTGCGTAGGCAATATCAATGACATTGTAACCGGTGGCCTGCACCGCGATGAGCTTCAGGTTCGGACAGGCGTCAATGACCTTTTTAGAAACAACGCCCTTGTTTGTCACCGCGATGTCGGCATCACCGATACGGCGAAGCATCTCTTCCTCGTCATCCGGAGCGACGCGGTCATACACCGTCAGCTCGCCAAACGCCCGCAGGGGCTCCCAACTCAAATCACCGGGGTTCTCCGCGTATCCGTCTGTTACTACAATCTTCATCATAATAGTAGCCTCCTTATAATTATAATACCCGCAAGCGAATATGCAAGTCCATTTCGCCGCTCCTAATCGGTATCTATACTATAACAGGGCCGGGGCTGTAATTGTAGTAAAAATTCTTTCGCTTTTCTGTAAATTTTACAAACGCTCCCACTATCCGGGTTGTGAATCTCCACACAGGACCGGGCGGTGAATGCGTGGAAAACTTTTCCGGTTTTTCAAATGTTGACAAAGCGGATAAAAGATGTTACAATTTGGTTACAATTTTTTCAAGGAAGTGTTTGCATGGCTGAAACGAAAACCGAAGGCTTGATTTATAAAGGCCATCCGCTGCGCCGGATCGACAATCTGATCTACTACGGCACGATGGCTGATAAATATATTGTCATGATGCAGGTGTTGGAGAGCAAAAAGGAAAACGGACTGGATATGGCCACCAAGGTCTCCCTCCAGCTCCAACTCACCGACCCCACCGTGCGGGCCCGTGACCGGGTGATAAAAAAGAGCGAAAAGAGCAGCTTGTACGAGGCGATGGACTTTGCCTCCATCTGGCTGGAGCGGGCGCTGGCCGGCAAGTAAGCCCCGCCCCATCCCCACACAAAGGAAAGGAAGCGTTTCGATGAAGCTCAGCTTGAAAAAAGCCCTGCGGGCCGCCGTTCTGGCCGCCCTTACCACCATGGCGCTCACCGCCTTTGCCTCCGCTGAGGGGCAGATGGCCATCGGCGCCGGCTGCACCACCGGCAGCTCCCTTCGTCTGCGGGCGGAGGCCAGCACCTCCTCCGGTATTGTGACCACGCTGAATAAATCCGTGGCTGTGGCGCTGCTGGATGACAGCATTCCCGGCTGGTATAAAATTGATTATAACGGCAGCACTGGCTACGTGTCCGCCGATTATCTCATTATCGATCAGGATAACATTTTCACCACCTATGGCCGTGTTCCCGAGGGAACGGTCCATGTGCGCTCTGACCCCTCCACCGACAGTGAGAGCCTTGCCACCATTGACGCAGGCACCATTGTCACCGTAAACGGCCTTGTGGACGGTTGGTACTCCGTGACCTGCCAATACGGCACCGAGGGCTACATCCGTAGCGATTTGCTGGTGCTGACCGACAATCCCAGCAGCTCCAACGGCTCCTCTATTGTGGACATCGCCATGCAGCATCTTGGGACCCGCTACGTTTACGGCGGTTCCTCCGCCGGCGGCTTTGACTGCTCCGGCTTCACCATGTACGTATTCAAGCAGGCGGGCTATTCCCTGCCCCACTCCGCTACCAGTCAGTGGCTCAGCGGCATGGGCACGAAAATTTACAGCATTTCCGAGCTTCAGCCCGGCGATCTGGTGTTTTTCAACGATCCCAGCCGCAATAAGGGCAAGGCCTGCTCCCACGCCGGTATCTATATCGGCAACGGCAAGCACATCCACGCCTCCTCCGCCAACAGCGGCGGCGTGATCATCAGCGATATGACCTCCGGCTATTACAATACATATTTTGTCGGCGGCCTCCGTCTCGGCTGAGCTTAATGGGCTGCAATCAGTACGGCACACGATTTGTGTGCCGTACTTTTTTGTTGATTTGTTCCAAATTTTCGCAGAAAAACGGTCCTTGGCGGTAATTGGACTTGCCTTTTGCGTGGGCGTCTGCTATATTCATACAAGTATGAAAAATATGATGAAGGGCGGCGGTACGATGCCTGCTGGCAAACACGTTTTGGGACAGGGGAAAAACCGGGTCTTCGGCACTGCCAAGGTCGGTGACCGGGGCCAAATCGTCATTCCGCAGGAGGCCCGCCGGTTTTACGGTATCTCCCCGGGAGACACGCTGCTGATTCTCGGCAACGAGGCCAGCGGCCTTGTGGTGACACGGCCGGAGATTTTGAATGATCTGGCGGATAAGCTATTGGGAAAAGAGGAACAGGATACATGAAAATGGAAGCGATGTACGAGCAGCTTGGCGTCAGCCGGGCTGTATATGAATACGGCGAGGAGGTCCTCGCGTCACTCCGCCCCCGGTTTGATGCCATTGACCAGACCGCGGAGTACAATCAGGCAAAGGTGCTGGCGGCCATGCAGAAAAACCGGGTAAACGCCGCCCACTTCGCCGCCACCACCGGCTACGGCTACGACGACGAGGGCCGGGACAATTTAGAGCGGGTCTATGCCGATGTGTTCCACACGGAGGCAGCGCTGGTGCGGCCTCAGATCACCTGCGGCACCCACGCCCTGACCGTGGCGCTCTCCGCCAATCTGCTGCCGGGGGACGAGCTGCTCTCCCCCGTGGGCGCACCCTACGATACGCTGGAGGAGGTCATCGGCATCCGGGAGAGCAAGTGCTCCCTGAAGGAATACGGCGTGACCTACGCGCAGGCGGACCTGAAGCCGGACGGAACCTTTGACTATGACGCTATCCGCTCCAAGATCAATCCGCGCACCAAGCTCATTACCATCCAGCGCTCCAAGGGCTACGCCACCCGGCCCAGCTTCTCTGTGGACCAGATCGGCGCTCTCATTCGCTTCTGCAAGGAGATCAAGCCGGACGTCAAGGTCATGGTGGACAACTGCTACGGCGAATTTGTGGAGCGCATGGAGCCCTCCGACATGGGCGCCGACATGGTAGTCGGTTCCCTCATCAAAAATCCCGGCGGCGGCCTTGCCCCTATCGGCGGGTACATCTGCGGCACGAAGGAGTGCGTGGAACGCTGCGCCTACCGCCTCTCCGCCCCGGGTCTGGGGCAGGAGGTCGGCGCCAACCTTGGCCTGATGCCCGCGTTTTACCAAGGTCTGTTCCTGTCCCCCACGGTGGTGTCCGGCGCGCTGAAGGGCGCTGTATTTGCCGCCAACATCTATGAAAAGCTGGGCTTTGCCTGCGTTCCCAACGCCACAGAAAGCCGCCATGACATCATTCAGGCGGTAACGTTGGGGAGCCGGGAGGCCATGGTGGCCTTCTGCAAGGGCATTCAGGCCGCCGCCCCGGTAGACAGCTACGTGACTCCGGAGCCGTGGGCCATGCCCGGCTATGACAGCGATGTCATCATGGCTGCCGGTGCTTTTGTGCAGGGCAGCTCCATTGAGCTTTCCGCCGACGGTCCCATCCGTGAGCCCTACGCCGTTTATTTTCAGGGCGGCCTGACATGGTATCATGCCAAGCTCGGCATCCTTATGAGCCTCCAAAAGCTGGTGGAGGCCGGAATCGTGACTCTGTAAGTCCAATTCTAATTTTTCAATTTCAATAAGGAGACCTTCCCCATGTGGCTTTGGCTTTCCCTGACTGCCCTCCTGTGCTGGAGCGGCAGCGACCTCTTTTCCAAAATCGGCTGCCGGGATGGCAGCGACCGTTACAGCCATTTAAAAATGGTCATCGCCGTAGGCGTGGTCATGGGTCTTCACGCCGCTTACGAGATTTTCGTCGGCGGCACGGAGATCAGCTGGTCCGTCATCTGGACCTACCTGCCGGTGTCCCTGCTGTATATCAGCTCCATGGCCCTTGGCTATCTGGGCCTGCGGTATATCGAGCTGTCCGTTTCCTCCCCCATTTGCAATTCCTCCGGTGCATTGGTGGCGGTGCTGACGCTGCTGTTCGTGGGCGGCGAGGACTACTCCCCGCTGGCCCTGCTTGCCATCGCACTGGTGTGCGTCGGCGCTATCGGCCTCGGCGTGGTGGACGCCACGGAGGACCCGGAGCTTCGGGCGGAGCGGCAGAAGGACGGTAACTACAAATACGCCAAGAGCTTTTTAGCGCTGGCCCTACCGGTGGCCTACTGCATTCTGGATGCCGCCGGCACCTTTGCCGATAACCGCGTGCTGGAAACGCTGGATGAGGGCAGCGCCAACTGCGCCTATGAGCTGACGTTCCTCGCCGCCGCCGTATTTTGCTTTATCTATGTGGTGCTCATCAAAAAGGATCGGCTGGTGCCGAAAATGGAGGGACCCAAGTATCTGGGCGCCATCTGCGAGACTGCGGGCCAGTTCGCCTATATCTATGCCATTGCGGATACCTCTCACCTTGCCATGTCCGCCCCCATCATTTCCTCCTACTGCGCCGCCTCCGTACTGTGGAGCCGGCTGTTCCTGAAGGAAAAGTTATCTTGGAAGCACTACGGCATGATCTGTCTGGTGGTCATCGGCATTGCCATCATGGGTATTTTTGACCTGTAAAATTCTCTAACTATCAAAAACAGCTCCCTCTAATGGTCGGGGGTCATAAGAAAGTAATATCGTATTTTCTCTGGAACGGCGTGGCTTCGGTCACGCCGTTTCCTGTTTCAGCAGTTCTTCCACAGGAATAAAGCCCACAAGGTCATAGGAAATGCGGATGCCCTGATACCGCTTGCCGCTGGACTTATCCGGGGCTTCAATGTAGATCGCCTTGACAAGCTCCCGCAGCGCATACGGGGTAAGCTCATCTAAGTCCTCATATTTGCGTACCCGCTGGATAAACTGCTCCAAATTTTCAATCTGTCGTTCCTGTACTTCGATTTCCTGCTGCAAAGTCTGAATTTCCTCTTTAAGCTGTGCCTGTTCGTCCTCATAGGTCTTGCTCATCATAGAAAACTTTTCATCTGTGATGCGCCCCGCCACATTATCCTCGTAAATGCGGATAAACAGACGGTCAAGCTCTCCCAGCCGCTTTTCAGCCTGTGCTAATCGCTTCTTGTGTCCGCGGATCGCGGCTTCGCTGGACAGCCGGAGCCTCTGCTCCATGACGGCACGGAAATGATCCTCATACCGGCTGACATAGGAAATGACAGTTCTCATGTGCATCCAAACCAATTCCTCCAGAACAACCGCACGGATAAAGTGTGCCGAACAACTTCCCGTATTGCTGCGGTAGTTGGCGCATACAAAATGATCCTGCCGCTTTTCAAAGTAGTTGGTGGTGCAGTAGCGCATTTTTGCTCCACAATCAGCGCAATAGACCATGCCGGAAAACAGGCTGCTTTTGCCCGTCTTTGTCCTGCGGTGCCGCTGCTGGCGAATCTCCTGCACCTTGTCAAAGACCTCCTGCTCAATGATCGCCGGGTGGGTGTTGTAGAAAACTGCCTGCTTTTCAATAGGCGTTTCTCTCTGCTTCTTGTCCCAGATGGAATTGGTGTAGGTCTTGAAATTGACGGTGCAGCCCGTGTATTCCCGCCGTTCCAGAATGTGAACGACCGTGTTGGTGTTCCAATGGTACGGATCAGCGGTTTCCGTGCTGGGTGTCTTGATGCCCTCGCGCTTTTTGTAGGCGGTAGGATTAAGTACCTTTTCCTCCTGCAAGAGCTTTGCGATCTGCATCGGGCCTCGCCCTTCCATGCACAGCTTGAAAATGCGCTTGACTACCAATGCCGCCGCTTCATCCACGACCCACTTTGTCTTGTCCTCCGGGTCTTTACGGTAGCCGAATGGAACATTGACGGTCAGAGGAACGCCACGTTCACCCTTTGCCTTATTGACAGCACGGATCTTGCGGCTGGTGTCTTTGGCGAAAAACTCGTTGAACCAGTTCTTGATGCCCGCAATGTCGCTGTCGGTGCTGTTGGGGTCAATGGTATCGAAGTGGTCGTTGATGGCAATATAGCGCACATTGTACTTCGGAAATGTGAAGTTGATATACAGCCCTGTCAGCGAGGAATTACGCCCCAGTCGAGACAGGTCTTTCGTACAGCAAACCGCCACTCTGCCCGCTTCGATTTCCGCAAGCATGGCTTGAAAGCCGGGACGGTCAAAGTTCGTGCCACTATACCCATCGTCCACGAAAAAGGTCGGGTTTGGAAAACGGTGCTCCTTTGCGTATTGGAGCAGGATCATTTTCTGATTCTGGATGCTGTTGGATTCGTCCTCTTTGCCGCCCTTCTT
>OOCB01003476.1_pt1 | contig 15207 bp, 19 predicted proteins | sample 1671351 | NCBI WGS metagenome assembly OOCB01 (sample SAMN06348148, study PRJEB24527) | human gut metagenome | biome: human gut; feature: ankylosing spondylitis patient; material: feces | host: Homo sapiens | place: China | collected 2015-10
GATATTGTAAATCTCATACTTGAAAACATGGATTCACAGCTTAGGGATATAATTAGAAAATCAAACAAATCAAATAAATTGTACTCCGAATTAAGTGACGAAGATGAGAAAAAGACTCTCTCAAAATTTGCTTTCATATGTATGCTGAGTTTTGATGTATGGGTCAAAAAAACTATTATTGAAAATCTTGTCGATGATACACTTGGCAAGAAAAAAAATACTGTTTCGTCAAACTCCTCAAACACAAAAGCCAAAAAAAACAAATAAACAGATTAAAAAACTCCAAAAAACATCTGTGATAATATTTATCACAGATGTTTTTTGGAGTTTAATTTTATGTGCAGCCTATATTTTATCACACGGGTACAACATTCATCACAATCCGCTTTGCGTTCTTCCAGTGGTGGTTTATCCCTGTTCAAGTTCTAGCCGAAGCTGAACTTCGTCCTCGGCTTCAAGTTTAAAATCTTCGATTTTTTCCGGATTTACAACCGGAAGATCTTCAAGAGACTCAATTCCAAAATTTCTCAAAAATTCTTCCGTAGTTGCAAAAAGAATAGGTTTTCCCGGAGCATCAAGCCTGCCCGCTTCGCACACGAGATTATATTCAACAAGTTTATTTACGGCATGATCGGTCTTTACCCCTCTTATATGCTCTATCTCCATCTTTGTAACAGGCTGTTTGTATGCTATAATAGATAAAGTTTCCAATAAAACATCAGTGAGCACATGTTTTTTCGGTACATGAGCTATACGGACAAGTGATTCATATGTCTCAGGTTTTGAACACATTTGAAAAGCTCCGTCAAGTTCTATTATCTGTATTCCTCTGTTTCTCTCTGAATAATTGTCCATCATATTATGTATAACTTTGCGGCAGGTATCTTCATCCTGTCCGGTCGCAAGTGCTATCCTCTCTAGTTCAACTGCCTCACCCATTACAAACAAAATTGCTTCTATATTTGCCTCCAACTCCGGCAAAGTCATTTCTACAGCCATATTATCCCTCATTTCTGCACACATTTTTTACATAATGTGAAATATAACATATTTCACATATATGGATTTTTCGCACCAATCTCCATGCCTGTTAAAGTGCAAACTTACCCTGCACTTGACGGTATATATTCAACATCAGGTGCAAGACTATTGTATGTTATCTTTATATCGTCAAAAATCCTTTCCTGAACGATAAGCAGCTTTCCAACTTTCATAAGCTCAAGTATTCCAAGAAAAGTTACTATCACCATAGTCTTGCCCGGATTTTTCTCAAGCATTGTCCTGAAGCTGAAACTTTTATGTCTCATAGCATACTCCTCGATATAGAGCATCCTGTCCTGCAAACTTACCGTCTCTTTTTTTATCTGCCCAAACTTACTCCTTATAGGGTCTATCTTGTCTATCTGCTTCTTCATAACATCATTAAATATGCTGCGAAGCCTTGCCAGAGTAACATCTCCTAAAAGTTCAGATACATCTACTGTCTCCTTATAGTCTGCTATTCCCTTTGGAATCGTAGATTTTTTATAAAGTATTTTTTCTGCGTCCATCTGTTTATCTTTAAGCTCATATGACGCATATTTAAATGTCTTGTATTCCAAAAGTCTTTCGACAAGTTCTGCCCTCGGATCTATCTCTTCTCCGTCCTCATCAACTTGAACCGGAAGAAGCATCTTAGATTTAATCTTAAGAAGTGTTGCCGCCATAACAAGGAAATCACTCATAACATCCATATCATCAGTCTCTGATGCCGACAATATCTCCATATACTGTCTTGTTATCTCTGCGATAGGTATGTCAAAAATATCTATTTTATTTTTTTCTATCAGATGTAATAACAGATCAAGAGGTCCGTCAAACACTTCCAGTTTTACAGATATACTACTCATTTTCTCATATCTCCTTTTAATACTATAGACAGTTTTACTTTTCAGTCACAAAACAGCTATAAACAGCGACAAAAATTTTATAAAACCCATATAGCCTGCATTTATCAGATTAAGGAAAAGCGTCAGGATTAGAAGAAGTTTTATCTGAGTATCAGCTTTTATTATCCCAAGATATATCCTTGCAGATTTTCCGGCTATGATGTGCCCCATATCAAAGGTCGATACCGGAAACAGATTTACGATAAAATAATCAAAACTGAGCATCTGCATATACTGCCAGAACAATATGCCTGCCCTGCGATTTCCGGAACTATTTAGTGCAGCGGCGGCATTTGCGTTTGTACCGTAAATAATGTGAAGCATCTGAACCGACCCGAAAAATATTACTGCAAGAAACACCAGACCGCTTATTCCTATTATAAGATTTGTTTTCTTATCCCTTATCCTGAACATAAACGGCTTAGAAACCGGAACATAGCAGGTAACAGCCAGCACAAGTCCCACTGGGTCTATATAACGCCACAGTTTCCATATTCCTCTGTGTTTTATGATTTGCTTATTGTTTTCTTTTACACGCAGCAGTACAAATATGACAGCCTTAAACAGTTCGTGTAAGACCATCAAAAGTACTGCAGCAACCAGACATATCACAATCTCCAATATCAGTCTTTTCACATTCTACCTTCTTATTTATAATAATCAAACTGAAGGTCATACATTGCAACTGTATCGCCCTCCTCAATTCCCATGGCTTCAAGGTCATCAAGTATTCCGCTTGTTTTAAGGAATTTTTGGAAGAACTGGAAACCTTTCTCAGAATCAAGATTTGTATATCCGAGCATTTTCTCAATACGAGGTCCCTCAACATTGTAAACCTTATTTTTCTCATCATAAGTTACTGTGTATGGTTCATCCTCAAATTCCATCTCATCAAATGAAAATTCTTTTTCAAATACAGTCGGTTCATCAGGCATCTCGTCAAGAAGTGATTTGACATAATAAAGAAGTTCTTTGACACCTTTGCCGCTAACGGCAGATATAGGAAATACTTTTATTCCCTTTGGCTCAAACTCCTCTTTTAGAAGAGAGATAACAGTATCTTCTTCCGTACCGTAAAATACATCACACTTGTTTGCTGCGATAACCTGTGGTCTTTTTATAAGTTCATCATTGTATCTTGCAAGCTCGTTGTTTATTACATTTATATCATTGAGAGGATCCCTGCCCTCTGTCGAAGCTGCATCCACCATATGAATAAAGACCTTTGTTCTCTCGATATGCTTTAAAAACTCGTCACCAAGACCGATTCCGTCTGCCGCACCTTCGATAAGTCCCGGTATATCAGCAATAACAAATCCATCTGCACCCTCAAGATCTACAACACCCAAGATAGGCTGTAATGTAGTGAAATGATAATTTGCAATCTTTGGCTTTGCATTGCTCACTCTTGAAAGAAATGTTGATTTCCCAACATTCGGAAATCCCACAAGTCCCACATCAGCAATAGTCTTTAACTCAAGTATGACTTCAAGCTCCCTCGCAGGTTTTCCCGGCTGTGCATACTTTGGCACCTGCATTGTAGGTGTGGCATAGTTCATATTTCCTTTGCCACCTCTGCCGCCCTTTAATACAATTTCCCTCTCGTGTCCGAAAGACATATCAACAATGACTTTTCCGGTACTTGCTTCCTTTATGACCGTTCCCTCAGGCACTTTGAGGATAATATCCTCACCATCTGCACCATGGCATCTTCTTCTTCCGCCCTGCTCACCGTCTCCGGCACAGAACTTTCTGCGGTGTCTAAAATCATTCAGAGTGTTTATACCTTTGTCCACCTGAAATATAACATCCCCGCCGCGTCCTCCGTCACCTCCGTCAGGTCCTCCGGCGGCAACATAAAGCTCACGCCTGAAACTTACATGACCGTCCCCACCTTTTCCGGAACGAATATATATTTTGGCACTATCTGCAAACATCATTCCACCTTCTTTCTAAAGTAATATCTGCTATTTAAGAATAATTTATATAATAGTATTCTATAATTACGCATAATTTCTATATAATAATCTTTGATTGTATGCTAACATTCTATCTATATAACATTTTTAATGCAATAATATCAAGATGTTTGGATCAAAAGGTATTTTGCCACTAACTAATGTCACGGATTGCTTCATTGCTATCTGCTTTTGACCCTTGCATTATATCAATGTAGTACGATTCTTCTTAACTTTAATTATAACATTTCTCTCTATATAAAACAAAGAGAGACTGTCTTAGAAAGCCTCTCTTTGTATAGGTTTATCAGTTCCGGCAACAGCCGGTTAAATACCGATTATAGACTATTTAGCTTCTACAGGATATACTGAAGCCTGCTTCTTGTCTCTACCTTTTCTCTCAAAACGAACAACACCGTCAACTAATGCGAACAATGTATCATCGCCACCACGACCTACATTAACACCCGGAAGAATCTTTGTTCCACGCTGTCTGTAGATAATGTTACCTGCAAGTACAAACTGACCGTCTGCTCTTTTTGCTCCAAGTCTCTTTGACTCTGAGTCTCTACCATTCTTTGTAGAACCCATTCCTTTTTTATGAGCAAATAACTGAAGGTTCATGTTTAACATAGCCTTACACCTCCTGCTTTCTCTTTTTTCTAATCTTAATATACTTTTTTCCATATTCCGCCTGTATGCCTTCAAGACCAAGTACAAGCGAATTAAGTAACAGTTTAGCAGATTCGCTAACCTTTTCAGATTTTATACCAAATAACACTATGTCTTTTTCCTCATGGACTGCACTGTTAAATTCGTCATCCGTGAATTTTTCAACACTGTTTATCGTGTTTATAACAAGTACGGAAACAGCCGCACAAACTATATCACTGCCATACTCAGCATACTCAGCATGTCCTGTCATACGAAAACCGACATAGTCTCCACTATCATTCTGAAATAATGTCACATCTATCATATACTGTCACCTTTTCATCAACTAAGCGTTGATTTTTTCAATCTTTACCTGTGTGAAAGACTGTCTGTGACCGTTTTTCTTATGATATCCAGATTTTCTCTTATATCTGTAAACGATAACCTTCTTTGCACGGCCTTCCTTAACTACAGAAGCAGTAACTGTTGCGTTTGCTACATCGTCTCCAGCCTTCATAGTTCCATCATTTACAGCAACAACCTGATCAAAAGTAACTGTCTCTCCTGCGGAAACAGCAAGTTTTTCTACGTTAATGATATCACCTTCGGATACTTTGTACTGCTTTCCACCTGTTGCAATAATTGCGTACATAATCGCACCTCCTATTTATCATTACTCGCTAACTTTGGCGTGACAAAAGTCATCTTCAAGGAGCCTCGTTAAGCGGCATCTCATATATCATACATATATTTTTACGGGTTGTCAAGCGTTTTTTGAATTTTTTGGATTAAAAAAGTAACACCTCATTTGCAAAACTAATTTCCACCCCTATATGACTTGTCGTGGAAGTTACTACTTCCGAATATCAGATGTGGAAATTACTTATTCTTAATGTTATATTATTCCTGTTCATCCATCTCTAAGCTCCGGACGGAACAGGAGATATATATGAATATGAATAAGAATAAACATTTAATTTTAGATGAAAGATATGTAATTAAACATTCCCTTAATGAAAACATGAGTTTTAAAGCCATTGGTAAACAGATTCTTAAGGACTGTACTACTGTATCCAAAGAAGTGAAATCCCATATCGTATTCGAAAAGAAAGGAGCTCCTTATAAACCTTTTAACGACTGCCTTAACAGAAGACACTGTTCCCATCACGGTGACGTTTGCATCTCTTGCGAACGCCACAAAATCCGCAACAAATGCAGCGTCTGTGGTCATTGCACAACATCTTGTGTTGATTATTCCAAGGAGGAGTGTCCTAAACTATCTAAGGCTCCGTATGTATGTAATGGATGTGATATGTTAAACAACTGTACCCTCGAGAAAAGATTCTATAAAGCTCTTGTGGTTCAAAAAGAGTATGAGTTGGTGCGGAGCGAATCACGTTCTGGCTTTAATCTCTGCGAAGATGAATTGAAACAGCTTGATTCTGTCATAAGTCCTTTACTTAAAAACGGTCAGTCCATTCATCACATAATTGCTAACAATCAGGACAGGATTTCCTGCTGTGAAAAAACAGCTTATATTTATGCCGATAATGGTCTTTTTTCTGCCAAAAATATAGATATGCCCAGAAAGGTCAGATTTAAGCCCAGAAAGAAAAAGGCAGTCCCTCTTAAAGTTGATAAATCTTGCAGAATTGGCAGGAATTATGAAGATTATAAACTTTACAGACAAAACAATCCTTCGCAGCCTGTTGCTGAACTTGATTCTGTAGAAGGTATAAAAGGCGGTTCTGTATTACTTACCATTCACTTTGTACTTCCCAAGCTTCAATTAGCATTTTTAAGAGACGCAAATGACTCTAAATCTGTTACTGACATATTTGATGCTCTTTACAAATTACTTGGTTTTGAGAACTTTACCAAAATACTTCCCATATGTCTGGCCGACAACGGAACTGAATTTTCTGATCCTTTCGGTATTGAAGCTGACTCAGACGGAGTGATAAGGTCTCGGCTGTTTTACTGTGATCCATCTTCTCCCAGTCAAAAAGGAGCTTGTGAAAATAATCATGAATTCATAAGAAGAATTATTCCAAAATCCACTGACCTTGGGCAGTACACCCAGTCACAAATAGATATTATGATGGACCACATCAACTCATATGAAAGACCTGAACTTGGTGACAAATCACCTTATGAAATGTTTGAATTCTACTATGGCAAAGAAATATTAAATTTGCTCGGCGTTCACAAAATAGTACCAAACGAAATCATCCTTAAGCCGGAATTACTTAAGAACAGATAATAAAGCCGGGTTCCCCCTGCTCTTTATCTTTGTGCATCGCACACTTCTGGTCTTATTTTGACTGATTAATACTATTTTGATGAAAATCAGCCAAGCAAAGTAAGAATAAAGATTTCTGTATCAGCAGAAATGTCCTTATTAACAATAAAAAGGCCGGAGTCCTACGCAGTTGTGATGAGCTCCATAACACTCTCTTTAGGGGTGGAATTCACTAACTCTTATCATGAACATGTGCATTCGACTTCTCATTTTGATGCGCATTTTTCCAGCTTTTGATATATTATATAGCATTTTTGATAGAAAACCATACTTTTGGGAATAAAAAACTTCCACCTCATGGAATTTAGTTCTACAAGGTGGAAGTAAGTCTTACAAAGCGGAATTAACTTTTACAATTGACCTTTGCAAATTTGTGATATAATAGAAGAAACTATTGTGACAGATGTATTTTATGCTAAAAGCAAATGATGAGTAAGACAAAATTACTGGAAGAATTACTTTGCTAGACTGCTAAGGAGAAAAGATGACAGATAATGAAATGGAATTTATAAAAGATATATTTTCGGGAGACAGCAGTGGACATGACTATTATCATACGATACGAGTATATAAACTGGCTGCTAAAATCGCAAAACAGGAAAATGCAGATGTTAAAACAGTGCAGTTGGCGGCTCTGTTACATGATGTGGACGATATTAAGCTTTCTCCGGACACTTATGTTACCAAGAAAAATGCAGTTGATTTTATGACAATTAACAAAATAGATGGTAAAAGGATAGAGGTGGTATGCAAAATTATAGATGAGGTTTCATTTGCAGGAGCTGATTCAGTCGTACCTGATACCATAGAAGGAAAATGTGTGCAGGATGCAGACAGACTTGATGCTATAGGAGCTATTGGAATTGCCAGAACACTTGCATATGGTGGTAGTAGGGGAAGAAAGATTTATGATCCGGAAATAAAACCTAAAATGGGAATGAACAAAGAAGAGTATCGGAATAATCAAGATTCTACAAGCATCAATCATTTCTATGAAAAGTTGCTCTTGTTAAAAGACATGATGAATACGACTGAGGGAAAGAAACTTGCAGAACATAGACAGGTTGTAATGCAGGAATTTCTGAATGAGTTTATGCTGGAATGGGAAGGGGAAAAGTGATTGAAGTAAAATTTTATGATACAGTTAATGATGAACTATTGAAATTTGCAGTGATTATCTCAAAGAGTAATGGCAAGTGGGTTTTCTGCAAACATAAAGAAAGAGATACATATGAAGTGCCGGGAGGGCATAGAGAAGCTGGGGAGGATATTTTTGAAACAGCAAAAAGGGAGTTGCAGGAAGAGACTGGAGCTATCAAATTTGAGATAAAACCGATATGTGTATATTCAGTAACCGGTAAGAACAGAGTAAATGAGACTGGAGAGGAAACATTTGGACTGCTTTGTTTTGCAGAGATAACTGAATTTGTGAAAGAATTACATAGTGAGATGGAGAAAGTTGTGCTTATGGATGAGTTGCCTGAAAATTGGACATATCCGTTGATATAGCCGAAATTGATAGAGAAGTATTTGCAGGTGAAATTATAGCCATTATTCGGAGAAAAGATGATATAGATGAAACTTGGACAAGATGCGGTGGATTTAGGAATTATCGGACTAATTTCTATACTTCAATAATGGTAATTGGTATTATAAAATTGTTAATTGCAAATATATTTCGCCTACCTCTCCGAAACAACAAGTTGCTTTCCCGCCCTCCGCTTTTCTGCTATTATATCCCTAACGGAGGTGATGTGATGGAAACAAGGGAAATTATTTTGGAACTTCGTACCCAAAAAGGATTATCGCAGGAAGAGCTGGCTGAAAAGGTTATGGTTACGAGACAGGCAGTATCCCGCTGGGAAAATGGAGAAACGATTCCAAATACGGAGACATTAAAATTATTATCAAAGGAATTTGATGTTTCTATTAATACGCTTTTAGGTGCACCGAGACAGCTTATCTATCAGTGCTGTGGAATGCCGCTTCAAGATGATGCGATTATAAGCCGAGACAGTGACGGCTCGTTGAATGAGGACTATTGTAAATGGTGCTATGCCGATGGAAATTATACTTACAGTGATATGGACGATTTGATTGATGTATGTGCAAAAAATATGGTAAATGAAAACTTCACTGAGGAACAGGTGCGTGCGTATATGAAAGAAATGCTTCCAAAGTTAGATTATTGGAAAAGATATGATGAGCTCAGTGACAATGGACAGTTTGAGGAGTTTAAGAAGCAACTGATAACAGAAATAAACGAACTTCATATAGAGGGGATGCCGAAAGTTGAGAAATTAAATGCACTTGTTGGACGGGATATAAACCTTGAATACCCGTTGCCAAACGGAATGAGGGTGAAATTTTTGGATAATCAGAAAACATATTTAGGAAATCAACTGGAGTGTGAATTTGGTGGCGAACGATATTTCGGAGTTCTTGCAAGTATGGATTTTGTTATGGTTTGCACATATGATGCAGATTTAACAAATCCGGAACTGATTCTTTATAAAAAAAGATAACATGGCTGCAAGCCATTAAATGTTGGAGTTACGATACCCCTTAAGCAGAAAAGGTAGATGAAACCAAATCTGTTTATGGGGTATTTTGCTGCGTTAGTTTTTGTTGTATAATGCAAATAGGAGTCTTAGAATTTATATTTTTTAAGAAAGGATGACAGAACATGGAGATTAAAAGTTTATTGATAAAGGATACAACAAAAGAAGAAAGAATTCGTATTGTTCAGGAAGGGCTTAATCAATGCGGTGGAGCCTGTGATTTTTGCAACGGCTGTGACAATTTAGGCGGCGGTTCGGTCGATGCATTTTATGAGCCGTATATTATTGGAGAAAAAGAGCTGCGTCAGTTAAACGAGGAATACAGAAGTAATTCAGGCATGGTGAAGTAGGTGATATTTTATGAGAGCACCGGATTTAAAAAGTTCTACGATAGAGGAAAGAAGGCAATATATTAAAAATACTTTCAAGTGCATTGCCGATTGCGATATGTGTGGATTTTGTACAGTGCTTCGTGGGAAAGACCCCGAACTTGCATATGCGGATTATATCAAAGGCAAGCGTGATTTTATGGATGTGTCAAAAGATTATAAGTAGTTAGAAAATCATGGAATGATGCAGATATATTGAGAAAATAGTGTGGGCAATTTTGCTTTTAAGAATAGTATTTTGACAACAAAATTGTAGTATTAAACAGGTGAGGAGGTTTTTAATGGAAATAGGATTTGTGTATATCTTAACAAATCCATGTCTTGACGGATGGGTTAAGATTGGAATGACAGAGAGGGATGATATAGAGAGTAGATTAAGGGAATTAAATTCTCCAACTAATATACCTCTTTCATATAGGTGCTATGCAACTTATTTACTAAAGACGGTATGTCTTTAAGTGAGCTTCGTGACAGTATAGAAAATGTGGAAAACGATGATTAGAAGTAGTTTTAGATAATGGAGAGTTCAAAGGAGGTGCAAATATTAATGCAAAGTTCAGTTATAGGAAAAATAGTGACTGTGACCGTTGACAGACCAATGGGAAGTTATCACCCGGAACATAAAGATATGTATTATCCGGTCAACTATGGTTATATAGAAGGAATTATCGCACCTGACGGGGAGGAACAGGATGCTTATATATTGGGAGTTGATAAGGCTGTAGATAAGTTTACTGGAAAAATCATTGCAGTTGTTCATCGAATAGATGATGTGGAAGAAAAATGGGTGGTTGCACCGGAAAATATGACTTTTACAAAAGATGAGATTAACAGACAGATTTATTTTCAGGAACAGTATTTTAACAGTGAGATTATTATGTAGGATGTTTAAAAATGCAAAGAGGGTATTAAACAAAATGGGATAATTTAAGAAGTACATGAGAAAAATATGTCAAGGAGACAGCGATGGATATATCAAAAAAAGATTGGAAATTATTTCGAGAGAAATTGCCGGATTGGCAGGAAAATTATATGGATAAGTTGAATAAACAGTATATAGAGTTATTGAGCAATGAAAAAGAGACAGCATCGGATAAATTCTGGGAACTTGCCAAACGAATAAAGAACGACAGAAAAAATCCTGGTGTTATTATGGATATGAGAAAGTCGGAGGCAATATGGAATATTATTAATCTTATTAGGTTAAATGTGATTACACACGATGACTTAGAAGATTTTAGTGATGATTTGAAACAGGCAGTTGATTTTGTACTTTGGAGAAGTATGGATTGATTATTTGAGAAAAAGGAGAATTTATGAAAATAGCAGTTTTATCAGATATACATGGAAACTATAAAGCATTAAAGAAATGTTTAAAGCATTGTAAAACGCAAAATATTGATGCGTATGCTTTTTTGGGAGATTATCTGGGAGAATGTCCGTATCCGCAAAAAACGATGGAAATCATTTATGATATGCGTGAAAAATATCAATGTTTTTTTATTAGGGGCAATAAGGAGGATTATTGGATAAATCGTCGTAAAAATATTAATTGTGATTGGAAAAATGGTAATCGCAGTGTCGGAGCCATGATTTATTGCTATGAAAATCTTACATCAAAAGATATTGATTTTTTTGAAACTTTGCCAATATGTGAAAGTGTTAAATTTGATGGTTTTGAAGATATTTTATTGTGCCATGGAGAACCAAATGATAATAGGGGAAAATTGCTGTCTGATGATGAAAAAACAAAAGAGATTGTTAATAGTTATGTAGAACGCTATATAGTATGCGGTCATACACATATTCAGCAGGTGATTTTTAATGACAGTAAAATTGTTTTAAATCCCGGAGCGGTAGGAGTTCCACTTAATAGTGAAGCTAAAACGCAATATATGATACTTGAGTCTGTCGGACGGGAATGGAAGTATAAATTTGTTTCTTTAGATTATGATGTTGATGGTGTGATAAATGAAATGCACACATCCGGACTTTGGGATATTACACCGTACTGGTGCAGGATTACAAGACATTTGCTTTATACAGGAAAAATATCTCATGGAACTGTTTTAAATGAAGCAATGCGGTTAAATGGATACAAAGATGCATGGTATAATGTTGATGACCAATATTGGGATAATGCATTAAAAAATTTAGGGATTGAATAAAAATGTATAATGTTATTTGGAACTAAATTAAGATGGTTAAAAATAAATAAGTGATTGTTAAAATGATTATATGTTAAATTATTTTTAGTCGCATATTATAATAATATTGCCATCAACTAAAATAAATTCAGGAGGAGAAATTTATGGAGCATAAAGGAACTATCCGTTTAGAAACTGACAGATTGATACTTCGTCAGTTTAAAATAGAGGATGCAGAGAATGTTTTTAATAATTGGGCGTCAGATGATGAAGTGACAAAATATCTGACATGGCCTACACATTCCAGTGTGGAAATGTCAAGAAGTTATATGGAATTTTGCATAAATGGATATAATGAAAAAAATGTATATCAATGGGGTATGGAGATGAAAAATTCACATGAACTTATCGGAAATATATCTGTTGTAAAAATCATTGATGAAATTGACAGCGTAGAATTAGGCTGGGTTATAGGTCGTAAATGGTGGGGAAATGGTTATACGGCAGAAGCAGCAGAACGATTGCTGGAATTTTTCTTTACAGAAGTTAGTGTAAACAGAATTTGTGCCGGACATGATATAGATAATCCTAACTCGGGGCGTGTTATGCAGAAAATTGGCATGAAATATGAGGGAACTTTGCGGCAGTCAGGTAAGAATAATCAGGGTATAGTTGACATGGCAAATTATTCTGTATTGAGGGAGGAATGGAAGCTGCAACAGCAAATGTAATAGATGTAAAAAGTATAGAATGAAGAATGAAACAGCATTAGAATAACATAAAAATAAAAGACAAAAATGCCGAAAGCCTGTGCTTATAAGGACTTTCGGCATTTGTTTTGCTAAAGTAATTTTCTTATTTTGTTAAAGTGTTAAAATTATTGGCTAAATTATCACTAAAAAATATTACAATATCAATACTTCACTTTTTTCACGGAACTCCATTTGCCATATACTTTTTTTCCGCGTACCCGTGTATATGCACGGACACGGATATAGTAGGTCTTTTTTTTCAGCATTTTTTTTAATGTCACATAGGATGGCGTAGAAAAATATTTTTTCACGGTTTTCAGTTTCTTTTTGAAATTTTTGCTCTGTGCATACTGAATTTCATATCCTTTCGCCTGTGATGGTTTTTTCCACGATACATACAATCTTTTTCCTGACTGCCTGCTGGTTTTCAATTTTGTTATTTTTAAGAGCGGGACTACATTTGCTGTTGAAGATGGTCTCGCAGACGGTGTGGCTGCAGGGGTATTGGCAGGTGATTTTGTAGCAGTCGGTGATGGTGTTTTAGTTGGTTTTGCCGTATCTGCAGCGGCAGGTGTATTTTCCGGGGCTGAGGTTGGAGCTGCAGATGCAGATGGCGTCTGGGTTGGTTTTGTCGTACCCCACCAGTTTGGCATTTCCCATGTGTTTTCTTCGGCGGGCAGGATGGTAAATGCCGTTTTATTCCATCCGCTGAACACTCCTTTTCCGGTGATTACGGCATAAGCGGTTCCCTGTGTATAGTTATCCTCATAAGAAAGTGTATAATCTTTGTCCGGGGTCAGTTTTTCTCCTTTATAATAGACTTCAACATCAGGTTTGTAGGCATGAGTCTTGCCGTCGTTTATATCTGTATAGGTGTCCTGAGACAGTTTCATTGTTGTTCCGGATAAAAGGATATATCCTTTGCCATCAAAACAGATGTCATCAAGACGGGCAGGCTCTACATCGTAAAAGACCGGGGAACTGTCATTAGTCATATACCAGACAATATGCCCTTTTTTTGTGAGAATTGGTTTGCAGTCGGTCAGTCGACCGCATATTTTATATATTTTTCCATCGAGCGTGCCGTCATTTTTAATTTTTGCAATTCTTGTGAGGACGGCATAGTTATCGCTATTCTCCTGATCCCAGTATCCCTCCTCCCACAGAACATACATACCGTCATTGACGACAACCGTATGCGGGGTATGGACAAGGATTTTATCATCGGCGGTGTAATTGGTAAGCCATAAAGTTTTTGTGCTGAAAGTGTCTTTGTCGGTCAGGTTGACAAAAACATTTCTCCATTTCACCATATTCAATATACTATCGGTTGTATTTGGATCAATCGAGTTTCCGACAGTGAACAGTGTATTACCGATAAGCTCAAAGCCACCGATAGAGACACCCGTGTAAATCTGTCCTTTTCCGCAAAAATTAAATATATCCTTGCGGTCCTCTATATGATTCATATCAATGCCTTCATAGTATTTCTTTTGCTTGGAAAGAGAAATCGCACGCGGGTAAAAATCGCCTTGATCCAGCCGATAGATATAATTATCATCCGCCTGGATAAACTGATTCCAGGAATGGCTGACATACCCTGTCTTTGGATTGCTTACTGCAGTCATATCGGCGACTTTTTTCATGGTAGCTTCATCAATTTCAAGTGTCATATTTGCCTGGTGGTGTGCATCATCCGTAAGTGAACCCGAAGAGTACATGGTATGAGCTGCATGAATATATAAAATACCGTCACTTTCCAATATTCTTACACTGCCGGATGAAAAAGCTTCATAGGTGTTTATTGCTGAAATACTGCATCGACCGAGAATATTCCAATTGTCATCGTACTTTACAACACGCACCACTTCTTTTTCATCAGACTGTTTGTAATTATTCTGCTTATATACTATGTAGCGGGCATCTTTTCCCTTGAAATATCCTCTGGCTGTCCAAATCCCTTTGGTAAGCTGCCTTGAAGAAACAAAGTTAAAATCTGCATCATAGGTTTCAAGAAATACGCCCTCATCGTCAAAGAAAGAGATGCGAAGAAATGTACCGTCTTCATTTTCTTCGAGAAAGGTATTGCTTGGATGTGCGTGCCATCCTTCTCCCCATGCCTCTTTGCTGTAGTCATTGCTCGACATGGTCTGGATTTTTTCCCTCCTGTCGAACGGTGGATATACGAGTCATCAGGTTTTCGTCCGTAATCGCTTGTGTTTTCGGTTTGTGTTGTCGTATCTGCTGCGGTATAGGCAGCCGGACAGCCTGCTATGGCAACAGAGAGAGCAAGTAATATGCTCATAAATTTTCTGTTCTTTTTCATTTAATCACTCCATTCTGAATAAAATGCATACAATGGTTTTCATACTTGTAATTGGATTATACCATGCAGTGTAGAGCGAGTAAATAAAGTTATTTTGATATCACATCAGTTTCTGTAACAGTTCAGCCTTTCATTTCTTACATTCATAAACCTGCCAGCGAGCTGTCAGTCGCTGCTTTGCAGCTTTTGT
>OOCB01003479.1_pt1 | contig 15190 bp, 16 predicted proteins | sample 1671351 | NCBI WGS metagenome assembly OOCB01 (sample SAMN06348148, study PRJEB24527) | human gut metagenome | biome: human gut; feature: ankylosing spondylitis patient; material: feces | host: Homo sapiens | place: China | collected 2015-10
TACCTGAAGTCCACCGGCATCGCCGACACCGCTTCCTTCGCTCCGGAAGCCGAGTTCTTCATCTTCGACAAGGTGCGCTTCGAGAACAGCATGCAGCGCTCCTTCTACGAGGTCGACTCCATCGAAGCTCCGTGGAACTCCGGCGTCGACACCGAAGACGACGGCACCCCGAACATCGCATTCAAGAACCGCGTCAAGCGCGGCTACTTCCCGGTTCCGCCGATCGACCACACCCAGGATCTGCGTGACGACATGGTCGCCAACCTGCAGAAGGTCGGTCTGATCCTCGAGCGTTCCCATCACGAGGTCGCCGGCGCTGGCCAGCAGGAGATCAACTACCGCTTCAACTCTCTGCAGCACGCAGGCGATGACCTGATGAAGTACAAGTACGTCGTTCACGAGACCGCCGCTCTGGCAGGCAAGGCCGCAACCTTCATGCCGAAGCCGATCGCAGGCGACAACGGCACCGGCATGCATTGCCACCAGTCCCTGTGGAAGGACGGCAAGCCGCTGTTCTACGATGAGAAGAACTACGGTGGTCTGTCCGACCTTGCCCGCTGGTACATCGGCGGCCTGATCAAGCACTCCTCCTCCGTGCTGGCCTTCACCAACCCGTCCCTGAACTCCTACCACCGTCTGGTCCCGGGCTTCGAAGCTCCGGTCAACTTGGTGTACTCCGCACGCAACCGCTCCGCCGCCATCCGTATCCCGCTGGCCGGCACCTCCCCGGCTGCAAAGCGCATCGAGTTCCGTGCTCCGGATCCGTCCTGCAACCCGTTCCTCGCCTTCTCCGCACAGCTGATGGCAGGTCTGGACGGCATCCTGAACCACATCGAGCCTCCGGAGCCGGTCGACAAGGATCTGTACGAGCTGCCGCCGGAAGAGCACGCAGGCATCAAGCAGGTTCCGAGCTCCCTGGCAGAGGCCATGGATGCCCTTGAGGAAGATCATGACTTCCTCACCGCAGGCGACGTCTTCACCGACGACCTGATCGAAACCTGGATCGGCATCAAGCGTGGCGAAATCGACCAGGCCCGCCTGGCTCCGACCCCGCTGGAGTACGAGCTGTACTTCCACATCTGACGGCCGCATAGGGCGGAACATAGCCGGCAGTAGGGCTTTCGCGGTATCCAGAATAGCCCACTGCACCTATGGTGCACCTATGGTGTTCTGAAGAACCCCACTTCGTCCACAATCGGACGCAAGTGGGGTTTCCTTATGCGTGCCAGGCGGGCAGCGCGTCGAGCCAGGCGTCCAGGTCGGCACGGCGGATGCGCATGGTCGTGCTGCCCGCCATGCGCGCCTTCAGCAGGCCGTTGCGTACCTGGGCGCGGATGATCTTGGCCGGCACCCCGGTAAGGGCCTCGGCCTCCGGCACGCCCAGCAGGGGGCGGTCGGTGATGGGGACGTAGGGCTCTTCTCTTTGAGGTCGGTTTCGGATGGTTGCTTCGAATCTGTCATGCCGGCGGCTATGCGTCGCGAGGATTCAACGGCGTTACGCCCCGACATCTCCACGGCGCCGGCGTACCCGGCCGGATTGTCGCGACATTCGGACGGCGGCATACAGGAACGCCCCGTCCACATCCTGAAAGACGGGGCAGGCGTGTTCGGATGCTCGGCGCTAGTTGATGCCGCTCCCCACGATGTTCTGGCCGGTCAGGGTACCGGTACAGGTAATCGGCACCCCTTGGCCACAGCTCCGAACGCATTAGTGATATTCGCTTCGAACGAGTAGGATCAGTTCGTATCGTCGGAGAACACCACGCCGCTATTATCCGAGAACAGCGGCACCTTGAACCCGTACGGGTGGGCCTGCTTGCCGGCGGCTTCGCACATCGCGGGAATCTGCTGGCTGGCCAGCTCCCGATTATGGTGGGCCACCGTGTCCACGACCAGATCGATTTTTCCGTTGTCGACGATGGCATCGGTCACGATGTACGCGGTGCCTTGGGCGATGCTGCCCCTGATGGTGTCCGCCATGTCGGCAGGATCGTTCGAGCTTGTCTTGATGGTGCCGGTCAGCTTGTCGGCATCCAGTCCCGCGATGACCGTAGCCGCGTCCTTATCCTTGCAGTCGGCCACCCGTTTCGATAGTTCCTGCTCCTTCTGCTCTTTCGTCTTGCCTTGCGGGTCGAGAGTGACGGTGATCCCAGTGGAGTGCGACACCTTCGCGCCCGCCTTTGGGCTCTGTTTCGTCGCCACGCCGGAAAGCGTGGGATTGCCCTTCAGGTCGATGTAGTCGACGTCGTGGTAGTCGGCGAGCGCCTGGTGTACGTGCGCGTAGGGCGGATTCTAGTGGTTGTTGCAACATGTCGTTGTGATTGTTTGCTTTATTGAGCGTATTGCATGGTGTTGAACAGCTCGATGATTCTTTCGGCGGGTTTGGCCCAGTCGAGGGTTTTTCTCGGCCTGTCGTTGAGTTCGTCGGCGACGGCGTCGAGGTAGTCCTGGCTGTATCCGGAAAGGTCTGTGCCCTTGGGGAAGTATTGGCGCAGCAGGCCGTTGGTGTTCTCATTGGTGCCGCGCTGCCATGGGCTGCGCGGGTCGCAGAAGTAGACCTGCATGTCCAGTGCGGCGGTGATCCTGCGGTGCAGGGCGAGCTCGGCGCCCTGGTCCCAGGTCAGCGAGTTGAGCAACGGCCTTGGCAGCCGTCCCATCTTGTCGATGATGGCCTGCTGCACGTGTTCGGCGTCGTGGCCGTCGGGCAGGGCGAGCAGGATCGTGTAGCGGGTTGCGCGTTCCACGAGCGTGCCGATGGCGCTCCTGTTGGCGGTCCCGCAGATCAGGTCGCCCTCCCAATGGCCCGGGGACCGCCCGGTCGGCGACGTCGGCGGGCCGTTCGCTGATCATGACCATCGGCTCGCGGAAGCGCGGCCGGCGGCACTGACCGTCGTTTCTGGGCCGTCTGGCCGCGCGTCCCTTGCGTAGCGCCTTGGCGAGGTCCTTGCGCAGCTCGCCCCTGCCTTGCACGTAGATGGCCTGGTAGATGGTTTCGTGACATGCTCTCATGGCCTCATTATCAGGGAAGTCGAGGAGCATGCGCCGGCTGATCTGCTCGGGGCTCCAGTGGCGTCTGAGCCCTGCGGCCACGTAGTCGTAGAGCGCGGTGCCGGGTCGGATCTTGCGTTCCTTGGGCCGCGGCCTTCTCGACCGGGCGATCTGGTGGGCGCGCCGGGGCCGGTAGACGCTGTCATGCGGGTGGGCGTTTCGCCGAAGCTCGCGGCTGATGGTCGAGGGGCTTCGCCCCAGCCTGCGTGCGATGGCGCGCACGCCCTCGCCGGCCTGCACCAGGTCGGCGATCTCGATGCGCTCGTCCTCGCTCAGATGGCGCCGCGTGCCCGCCTGCCTGTCTCGTTCTGGTCCCATGCGGCCAGCGTACCAATCAACCAGTGGCCCCTCGTTACGCCCGGTCGAACGGGTGAGCCCGTTGCGCCACACCTTGCCCGTGCGCTTGGAGACGCCGACCGCGTGCGCGGCCTGCGTGAAGTTCATGCCCGCCTTCAGCAGCTCCGCATAGCGGGCTCGCCTTGCGGCCTGCATGTCACGCAGCCGTTCGTACACGACCCCCTCGAACTCGTAGCCCATCGCCGCAACCTCCGATTCCTCAAAGTGTTGCGACGACCACTAGAACTCGCCCGGTCGTCTCCAGTGTACGCGGTGAATCGTGCGATGCGCCAGTGGTGTCCGCGCTCCTGTGTGGACCTATCTCGTCATCTTTGGGTGCCTCTTCGGGTGCCTCACACGCCATCTGGCCCCAAACGCGTCCTATCTCGGTATCTTTGGGCACCTCGAACACCCAAAGATCACAAGATGGAGGCCTTTTCGCGCGGGAATCCCTCCGAGTGGCTTCTGGGCGCACCCAAAGATGGCCGGATAGGAGCCGACAACGGCGCCGCCTACGCCGCGTCCGGCGTGAAGATGTCCTCAATGGTCAGGTCGAAAACGCCGGCGATCTGGAACGCGAGCGGCAATGACGGGTCGAAACGGCCCTTTTCGATCGAGATGATCGTCTGGCGGCTCACGCCGAGCATCGAGGCGAGCGTTTCCTGTGACCACCGCCGTTCGCGCCGCAGCTCCGGCAGCCGGTTCCTCATCGCCCGCCGGCCTTGCGGATCAGGTAGCTCGTGCCGAACGCCGCGGCGGCGAAGGCGAACACGGCGGCAAGCGTCCATGACACCATCGGCGGCAAACAGAATCCCGCAATCGCGGCGCCGAAGCCCGTGCCTACGAGGAGCAGATGGAAGCTGTCCTTCGCGGCCTGGTCGTACCAGCTGTTTTCCACGCTGTGTTCGGGGTGTGCGATGGCGCCCGGGATCGTCGAGCGATCGACGAGCAGCACCCAGGCGAGGGCCACCATGACCGGAGCGAAGCAAGCGCCGGCGACGGCAATGCCGATCCACGCATTCGTGCCACCGTGCATCTGCGGGAACGCGAACCATAGTGCGGCGCCGATGCCGGCCGCGGCCGCCACCCCGATGGGTGCCGCGAGGCGCAGCGCCGGCACCCCGTCCGGTTTGATGCGTCCGAACCGGTTCTGTCGCTGTGTCGTCTTCTGATGCATGGCTCCTCCTCCGTATCCGGGTCGGTGTGCAGATGGATGAGCCGATCATATGTCAAGTACACGGTACTGTCAAGTTTGCTTTACATGTCGCTGAGGTCCCCGCCGTCCCCGGGTCCCCGGTGGTGGTCCTGCGGTCATCGCAGGTGGTCCCCGACGGCGGCCATGCATTCCCCGAAGATCGACGACCGGTTGCCCAGCCGCGGATAGCGTACCGAGATCCTGCCGAACAGCTCCTCGTTGATGTGTTCGTTGATCGAGAACTGCGCGCTTTGCAGGAACAGATCGTCGATGATTTCGTGGTCCCCGTCGATGACGACGTCGTCGATGTCGTTCATCGCGATCATCAGTGACAGCACGCGTCCGAGCGACGCGCCCGCCTGTGTGATGATGCGCTCGCGCTGCGAAGGGTCCGCTTCGATGCGCGCGCGCAGCCGCTCGACCGACGTGAGCGTCTCGAGGCATCCGCGCTTGCCGCACCGGCACATCGTCCCTTGTTCGTCCACGACGACGTGTCCGATCTCCCCGGCCGCGAACCGGCTCCCCTCGACGATGCAGCCGTTGACGATCGTGCCGGCGCCTACGCCGCGCGCGAGGCGAATGTAGGCGAGGTTGCTCGTCAGGTCGACGAACTGCCATTCGCCGAGCGCCGCCACGTTCGCGTTGTTGTCCACGCGCGTCGGGATGCCGTACAGGTCCTCGACCATGTCGCCAAGCGGTACATTGTGCCATCCGAGGTTCGGTGCGGCGTGGACGGTGCCTTGGCCGTCGACGATGCCGGGGGAGGAGAGGCCGATGGCGAGCAGCGGCGCGTCAGCCGTGTCGCGCAGCCGTCCGACCAATGCCAGCACGTCGTCGGTGGTGATCTGTTCCACGTGGAACTCGATGCGCTGCTGGATGTCACCGACGAGGTTCGTGAGCGCGCCGACGAGTTTGTGCTCATTGGATAGGTCGACGATGATGATCTGCCGTGCATCCGCGGCCAATTGGAAGGCGACCGCGGGCTTGCCGGGCCCGTGCTTCTGCTTGACGCATTCCTCGCGGATCAATCCGTCCTCGAGCAGCGCGGAGACGATGTCCGAAGCCGACGATTTGGAGATGCCGCTGAGTTTCGCGATGTCGGCCCGGGACAGCAGCCGCCGCGGATAGAGCAGCCGCAGTGCGCTGCGGCGGTTGCGTTTGCGGATGTCCTCGGGGGAGAACGACCGCACGCTTTCGTAGCCCGCGTGCCGTGGCGGTTCGTACAGTCTGCAGTCGATCCGGTCCACACTGTCCGCGCTCGGCTGCTTCCCCCGCGCGCTGTGGTTCGTTGATGTCGTCATGATGGGTTCCCCTTCTGTCCCGTTGGTGATGTTGGTTGAGTGTATTGCATGCCTATTTCACCGATCCTTCGACCGATCCCTTCATCAGTCCCCGCTGCACCAGCATGAAGAAGACGATGACCGGCAGCGAGAACAGCAGCGAGGCCGCCATCTGTGCACCCGCGTCGATGCCGGTGGGGGTGGCGAACGAGGCGAGCCATACCGGCAGTGTGTATTTGCCGGGGTCCTTCATGAAGGTGTAGGCGATCAGGTAGTCGTTCCATGAATGGATGAACGCGAGCACCGATGTCGATATGACGCCGGGCAGCGCGATCGGGAAGGTGATATGCATCAGGATCTGCCATTCGTTGGCGCCGTCGACGCGCGCGGATTCGAAGAGCGCGGGCGGCATCGCCAGGAAGAAGCCATGCATGTTCCAGATCGCGACCGGCAGTACCGAGGCGACATAGGCGAGGATGAGGCCAGTGTAGGTGTCGAGCAGGCCGAAGTGGTTGAACACGATGAACTGCGGTATCAGGATCGCTATGCCGGGGATCATCTGCAGCATCATGACGACGCCCATCATCGCGCCTTTCGCGCGGAATTGGCTGAGTGTGAGCGCCGCGCACGCGAGGAACGCCAAGACGATCGCGATGAGCACCGCTGTGACGGTGACGATGAGGCTGTTGCGCAGATAGATGCCGAAGGAATCCGAGACGAGCGCCGTGTGGAAGTTGCGCCATGACAGAGACTTCGGTATCAGCGCCGGACGTGGCGAGAACTGCGTCTCACGTGTGCCGGTGGCGGTGACGAACATCCAGTAGACGGGGAAGATCCAGATGATGATGAACACGATGGCGAGCAGCGGCGGCAGCCAGTGTCGGCGTGCGGTGTGCGGGGTTGCGACGTGCATGATGCGCTCCTTAGCGGTCGTGCTCCGAGGCGAGACGCCTCAGATACGCCAACGTGAGTACGAACAGGATGACCATCGTGACGACCGAGATCGCCGACCCCTCGCCGATGCGGAAGCCGACGAAGGCCTGCCGGTAGGTGTAGACGCCGATCGTCGCGGTCTGCGAATCTGGGCCGCCCTGCGTGAGCAGCCAGATCTGGTTGAAGATGTTGAAGTCCCAGATGCACGACAGGATGCAGATCGTGCCGAGATGCGGCGCGAGCAACGGCACCGTCACCTGCCAGTAGGTGCGCAGCCGTCCCGCGCCGTCGAGCGCCGCGGCCTCCGCGAAGGACGGGTCGAGCTGGCTTTGCGCGGCGTAGGTGGTGATCGCGATGTAGGGGACCGCCTGCCAGACGACGAGCAGCCAGATGACGACGAAGGCGGTGGGTGCGCTCGCGAGCCATGCGGTGTCGCGCACATCGCCGAAGAGGCCGAGCGCACTGAGCGTGGTGCCGGCGATGCCGTAGCCCGGCTGGAACATCCAGCGGAAGATCAGCGACGATGCGACGTTTGGCAGCGCCCACGTCATGACCAAGGTGACCATCATCGCGGTGCGCGGCACCGGGCCGAGTTTCGTCATCAGCTGTGCGGCGCCCATGCCGATGAGCATGCTGCCCACGACGAGCGATGCGGTGAACAGGATTGTGATGCCGAGCGCATGGTAGAACGGGCCGCTCGAGAACAATGCGGCGTACTGCCGGAATCCGACCGGTTCGAAAGTGCCGGTGAACAGCGAACGCGCGTTGAAATCGGTGAACGACGCGACGATGAGCATGATGAGCGGCAGGCCTACGAGCACGGTCAGTGTGATCGCGGCCGGCGCAAGCATCATCGTGCGCGCGGTGTTGGGTCGATGGGTTATCACAGTTCCTCCTGTGCTTCGGAGAGGACGGCGTCCGTGCGTTCGTCGAAAGCGTCGGCGATGTCCTGCGCCTTCGAAGGGTCGAGCGCGGCCTTCGAGAACAGTTCCTTGAGTGAGCCGTCCGCCTCGATCGTCGCCCAACCTGGGGCGTTCGGTGTGGAGCGCGAATGCATCGCGGCCTCGAAGAATCCGCGCTGCACGGCGCTGAGCTTGCCCGAAGCCAGGTATTCGGCTGTGAGCTCGCGCGTATTCGGCAACCAGCCGTCATGCTCGACGATCCATGCGCGTTCGACGGCGGGGGATGTGGCGATCGAGATCCACGCCAGCGCGAGCGATGGAGCCGCGCTGCGTGTGGCCACGGCCCATCCTGATCCGGACATCATGGTCGGCTGCTGCCCGTCGCCGCTGACGCTCGGCATCGGGAACGCGCCGAAATCGTCCGCGGACAGCTGCGGGTTGGAGGCGACGGCCTTCGTAACGGCCGAGGCGTTCCAGATGATCGCCGACGTCTTCTGCTGGCCCAGCAGCTGCGCCTGGTCGGGGATCAACGTGTCCGCGGTGCGGGACGCCTTCGACGAGTAACGGTTCTGGAAGGAGGCCCACGCCTGGAGCCCGGCGATGCCGTTGGATGAGCCAAGCGTCGCGGTCCACTGTCCGTCGCGCAGCTCGGCGGGCGAGGCGCCGGCGTCCCAGAGGAACTGCAAGCCGGCGAACCAGTTCTGCCCCGGCAGATACAGCGCGCTGAAGTCGGCGTCGCCGGCATACGCGCGTTGGACGCGGTCGAGGTCGCCGCACAGCTCGTCATAGGTGGTGGGAGGCGTGGTGATGCCGGCCTCGCGCCACATGCGCCGGTTGTAGATGACCGTGCGCGCGGCGCCGAAGGCCGGCGCCGCATACAGGCCGCCGTCATAGGTCATCGGTTGTTCGAGGCCGTCGAGCCATGTGCCGCCATGCGCGAGTTCCTCACGTTGCGCGGACAAATCGAGCAGCGCGCCCGTCCTGGCGAATTCGAGCACTTTGGTATTGCCGATGTCGATGACGTCCGGCGGGTTCGACGTGGCCAACGCGGTCATCAGCTTCGTCGCGATGCCGTCCCACGGCTGCGTCTGCACATGGACCTCGGCGCCGGTCTGCGCGCGGAATCGTGTGTTGATGGCGTCGATCGTCGCAGCGGAGAAGTCGTCCTGCATGACCCAGACGGTGATTTCGTCGGTGCGCGCCGCGCGGGTGACGGGCGCCCCGATCGAGCAGGCGGCCGTCGCCAGCACCGTGGCGACGCTGAGCGCGAGGGCGAGCGCGTGACGGAAACGATGTGCCATGGTACCTCCTCGCGTCTTGTCCTCCGTCGGCGTTGACAGGGGAAGCGACGACCATCTATAAGTTTGGTTATCGTACGTATTCCTTCAACAGTCTATCATAATTTTTTGGCGTTTGCGACGGTGTGTAATGAATGGGACACGCCGTTAAAACCCACTTATTCCAACGAATATGTTGATTAGTGCAGTGAACGCAACGGTAGTGTGCGATACTTGAACTGCTGCTTCATAATAAGTAAGCAAACCTTACTAAATAAGTTCGACGACGAACGCATTCATGAGGAGGATATGGTGGCACGGACGGCATTAATGGACTTCCTGGCCAATAAAATCGCCCCATTCGGCGAGAAAGTGGCGGCGCAGCGGCATCTGAAGGCGCTGCGCGAAGGCGTGCTGATGGCGATGCCATTGGTACTGGTAGGCTCGATCTTCACGTTGATCGGCAGCTTCCCGATCGAGGCGTGGACCACATGGCTCAACAAGCACGGCGAGCTCGACGTACTGCTCAATACGATGGCGAACAACACCTTCGGCCTGATCTCACTGGCGACGGCCTTCGGCATCGCGTACAGCCTCGCGAAATCCTATGACACCGACGGACCGTCGGCGGGCATCATCGCGATCGGCGCGTTCCTGCTCGTCACGCCACCGCTCAAGACCGATGACGGCTTCGGCATCCCCTACGGCCTGATGGGCGGCAAAGGCCTGTTCACGGCGATCGTCGTCGCGATGATCACGGCGGAGATCTACCGCCAGTTCATCCAGCGCGACTTCACGATCAAGATGCCGAAGGGCGTGCCGGACGCGGTCGGACGCTCCTTCGCAGCCCTGATCCCCGGCGCCGTCATCATCATCCTGTTCGCCGCCGTCATGAAGGTCCTCCAGGTCACCGGCGTCGGCAGCCTCAACAACCTGCTCGCGCTCATCATCGGCACGCCGCTCGGCCTGATCGGCGGCACGCTCGGCGGCACCTTTGTCGCCGTGCTGCTCAACTCGGTGTTCTGGTTCTGCGGCGTCAACGGCGGCCAGGTGGTCGGCTCGGTCATGAACCCGATCTGGCTGCAGCAGGCGGACGCGAACCGTCTGGCGCTGCAGGCCGGGCAGGATCTGCCGAACATCATCACCGCGCCGTTCATGGACCTCTTCGTCTACATCGGCGGCGGCGGCGCGACGATCGGCCTGGCGCTGTGCCTGATGTTCCTGTCGCGCAGCCGTGAATACAAGACGCTCGGCCGCGTCTCCGGCATCCCGGCGCTGTTCAACATCAACACGCCAATCCTGTTCGTCTTCCCGACCGTCCTCAACCCGATCATGTTCGTGCCCTTCGTGCTCACGCCGATCGTCAACGCCGTCGTCACCTACCTCAGCATGGCCACTGGCCTCGTCCCCTACACCACCGGCGTGGCGCTGCCGTGGACGACGCCCCCGATCATCGGCGGTTTCCTCGCCACCGGCAGCTGGCAGGGCGCCGTGCTGCAGGCCGTGCTCGTCGTGATCTCCTTCCTGATCTACCTCCCGTTCTTCAAGGCGGCCGACGCGGCCCATGTCAAGGCCGAGGCGGCGGGTGTACAGGCCAGCGAATCCGTGGACGAGGTCGCCGAACTCAAGGAAGTGGCCGAACACTCCGAGGAACGCCACGAACACCGTGACAAGGCCGAAGGCGCCGCGGCGCCGCAGGACGCCTCGCCATCCCCGGCGGGACCGTCCAAGCGCACAACGCATCGTCAATGAATATGGAAACCACACAAGGAGCATCGATCATCATGTTGGTACACATCGACGCAGGCGCATACGCCTCGACATTCATCACCGAGGAACTGACACGGCTGATGGACCGGATGTTCGGCATCGACGTCCGCGAAGCGGCCGAGGACACCGGCGCACAGCTCGTCCTCACATCGGCGGGGCTGAAACAGGACGCCGAGCTCAAGGACGAGTTCCACATCGCGCTCTCCGGCGGCAGGCTCACGATCGACGCGAACACCGACGTCGCGCTGCTGATCGCCGTGTACCGCTTCGCCTACGAATTCGGGGCGCGCTTCCCGCAGCCGGGCGCCGCCGGCGAACGGCTGCCGAAGCTCGACCGTGCGGTCTTCGACGACGCCGACCTTGACATCCATGAGACCGCCGCCTTCGCGCATCGCGGCGTCTGCATCGAAGGCGCCGACAGCGTCGGGAACATCATCGATTTCATCGATTGGCTGCCCAAGCTCGGCTTCAACACGTTCTTCGTGCAGTTCGAGAATCCGTACCCGTTCCTCAAGCGCTGGTATCAGCACGAATTCAATCCGTACATCAACGCAGAGCCCTTCGACGCGGACATCGCGCAGCAGATGAGCGACCGCGTCGACGAGGCGATGCGCGCACGCGGCATCGTGCAGCACCGTGTGGGACACGGGTGGACCGGCGAAGTGCTCGGCTATTCGTCGAAGTACGGATGGGAATCCGGACTGACGATACCCGAGGAGAAGAAACCGCTCGTCGCCGAACTCGACGGCAGACGAGAGCTCGTCGACGGAGCGCCGATCCTGACGAGCCTCGATTTCTCGAACCCCGAAGTGACGCCGCGCATGGTCGAGCTCGTCGTCGACTATGCGCGCAAGCACCCGGACGTCGACTACCTGCACGTATGGCTCTCCGACGCCCGGAACAACATCTGCGAATGCGACGAATGCCGCAAATGGCTGCCTGCGGACCAGTACGTGCGCTTCCTCAACGCGCTCGACGAACGCCTCACCGAGGAAGGGCTGGATGTGCACATCTGCTTCCTGCTCTACCATGAGCTGCTGTTCGCCCCCGAACACGAGACGATCAGGCACCCCGAGCGCTTCACGATGATGTTCGCGCCGATCACGCGCACCTTCGAACGCAGCTACGCCGACGTGGACCTCGACGATCTGCCACAGCCGGCGCCGTACACGCGCAACCGGATCGTGCTGCCGAACTCGCTCGAGGACAACCTCGCGTACCTGTTCGCATGGCGGAAGATGTTCCAGGGCGATGCCTTCGTCTACGACTATCCGCTTGGACGCGCGCACTACGGCGACTTCGGATACCTCGCCATCAGCGACACGATCCGCCGCGATATCGCGAAGCTCAGGGATCTTGGCCTCAACGGCTACATCTCCTGCCAGGAGCTGCGCGCGGGCTTCCCGCATTACCTGCCGAACTATGTGATGGGGCGGATGCTGTGGAATCCACGGCTCGACTATGGGCAGCTCAAGGACGAATATTTCGAGGCGCTGCTCGGCGATGGATGGCGCGATGCGCTGCCGTGGCTCGAGATGGCCTCCGAACTGTCCTCCTGCGACTACTTCAACGCGATCGGCGAACGGCACAATCCCGAACAGGCGAAGCGGTACGCGGAACTGTCGGAGCAGGCGCGCGCCGTCGCGGACATGCTCGCGGATCATGTGGCCGGCGCGGACGATGGGCATCGCGCGGCCTGGCTGGTGCTGGATTGGCACTGCGGCTACGTCGAGCGCATCAGCACGGCGCTCGCGGCGATCGCCGATGGTGACGACGCACGCGCGAAGTCGGCGTGGAGCCGGTTCCTTGATTACATACGGCGCGGCGAAATAGACGTGCAGCCCCAGCTCGACGTGTACCGCGTAATCGAAGTGGCGCGCAACTACGCCGGATTCTCGCCGAAGCGGGGCTTCCGGGAGTAGTACTCAAGGCATCTGCCTATCTTTGGGTGTTTGGGACACCCAAAGATAGGCAGATACGTCATAGTGATGATGCAACGGTCAGTCGATCAGATGCGAACGCATGAACCACTGGAACTGCTCAAGCTTCTGCACGTGGTCCTGGATGATGTTCGAGCTGATGACGTCAAGGTCGTCGAGCTCCTTGATCGCGGTGCGGTCATCCTTGATGAACGCATCGTAGTATTTGTCCGAGCGCGCGCAGATAGTCGAGCGTGTTCTGGCGTTCGTCAAGGTCGAACTTGTCCCATGTGCGGAAGCGCACGATGTCGTCGGGGCGTCCGGACGGCGAACCACCGAGCGCGGCGATGCGTTCCGCCGTCTCGTCGGCCATCGCGAGCACTTCGTCGACCTGCGGGTCGAGCATCTCGTGCATGGCGATGAAGTTCGGGCCCGCCACGTTCCAATGCGCGCAGGCTGCTCGCCGCGGAGCTGGTGCTTGCCCGGCTTCGCGGCGAGGGAGGATTCCCCGCCCCGCGCACATCCAATCACGGTCGCGCCCCATCATCGCGGGTCGGCTCATAGAAGCCCCAGCGTTCACCACTGCCGCACGGGCCTTTTCCATGGAGCGGAGCGGATGATATGGATCCAGACGCGTTCGCTGTGGATGTCGATATAGGGCATTGAGGCTCCTCCCTTCCGCCGTGGTTTCCACCTTGACTCCCGCCATGCCCGGAAACGCACCCTCGGTGTGGTCGTTACCGCTCAATACCGCTTCGGGACGCATGGGCGTCGGCATGGAGGTACCGGAACTGATGACGGCCCAGCAGGTCGCCCGCCTGCTGGGCGTATCCACGGAGACGTTGCGCAAGTGGCGGGCGAAACGCAAATGCCTGCCATACGTGCGCGTGGGACGGCACATCCGCTACAGGGCCGCCGACGTGGCCGCGTTCGTCGAACAGGGGACGGTCATGCCCGCCTAGCCCTCGATTGCCCTCTCCACACCGTCGGTCGCGGCGACCAGCCGGTCGAGTTCCACATGCGTGTAGATCTCGTTCGTCGTGGACACGCGGCTGTGGCCCATGATCGCGGTGCGGGTCACATCGTCCAGTCCGAGCCGGTTCAGGATGGTCGCGGTGGTGTGACGGGCGGAGTGCGGCACATATTCGTGGCCGGCTCCGATGCGATCCAATGCCCGGTGCCAGCTCTGCGTTCCACGCCGCCGGTCAGGGGCAGCCCCCGGTCATCATGGAACACGAGCCCGTCGCGGTTGATGCCGTGGCGTTCGATGTAGGCGAGCAGCTGGGCGGCAAGGGCCTCGGGCAATGGTATGGCGCGGCGCCCTTTCTCGGTCTTGGGGCGCGTGCGGTACATGCCGTTGCCCACCGGCGTGCATGCGACGCCCTTGGGCAGGTCATCGACCTCGCGTTTCGTCAGGTGCTGCGCCTGCCATTCGACCAGGACGACCAGCCGGTCGCCGTCGCGGCGCAGTTCGTCCCGGGTTAGGCCGAGTCGTTCGCCCTGGCGCATGCCGGTCATGAACGCGAGCATCCACATGAGCCTCCACGTGTCGTCCGTCTCGGCGGCGATGAGGTCGGCGGCCTGTTCGGGCGTCAATACGGCGCGTTCCTTCAATGCCACTCGGGGCGCGGTGCCCTTGACGGCGGGATTCCTTTCGATAACGCCCTCCAGCACGGCGTCCTCCAACGCCTTGTGCAGGGTTCGCCATGCGCTGCCCGCGGTACCGGAGCTCTGCCCTGCTCGACGGTGATGTAGCGTTCCATGCGGCGGAAGTGGGCGGGCTTCAGCTCATCGAGCCGCAACTTGCCGATGGCGGGGATGATGTCGTTCGCGCCGACGGACGCATACGTGCCCCAGGTGCGGGGTTTGAGGTGGGGTTTGCACACGTCGGTCAGCCAGTGGTCGCACCATTCGGCCACGGTGGGCGGCTTCGTGTAGCCGAGCCGTCCGACGCGCTGGAGCTCGGCTATCTTTTCGTTGAGCCTGCGCTCCGCCTCGGCCCTGGTGGCGCCGAACGCGGTGGCGCGCCGGCGGTTCCCGGTCGCGGGGTCGGGCGGGAGCTCGCGGAACGCCTTGACGCGTCCACGCTCCATGGTGAATCCTCCGGAGCCCTGCACGCGCCTGCGTTCGGGCGTGGGGTCCAGCCGTTTCGTCAGCTGGCGTATGATGGTTCTGGTGGATTCGGCGGTGAGCACAATCGGCGGGGTCTGGTTGGTGGAGTCGATGAGCGTCAGCGTGTATCGCGGCATGTTCGTCTTCCGGTTCATGCCCCGTGGCTATGCGCGCACGCGCTGCACCTAATACTGCACCTAGTTGGCAGGTCCATGTCATCGCATGTCACGAAAAAGGGCGGCCGATAATTGCCGCGAAAGACCGCAAAAGCGTTGTCCCGCAACGCTTTTGCGGCTATATTACGCAGTTTCGGCGCGTCAAGCGGAAGACGGTATCCTCGGCTTCCACATCTGAGGCCTATACCCAGTTTCCCTTGAAATCAAGCTGTTTTGGACTCCAAGGGTAATCAGAAGGTAGC
>OOCB01003488.1_pt1 | contig 15142 bp, 18 predicted proteins | sample 1671351 | NCBI WGS metagenome assembly OOCB01 (sample SAMN06348148, study PRJEB24527) | human gut metagenome | biome: human gut; feature: ankylosing spondylitis patient; material: feces | host: Homo sapiens | place: China | collected 2015-10
AGTACATTGAGTTCTATTACAACCGCAAGCGAATGCATGGCGCGCTAGGGTATCTTTCCCCTGCTCGTTTTGCGATGAAATTTACGGACAAATCCGCAGCGTAGTGTCTACTTTTTTGACATAGGTCCATCAGACACGTTATTTCCGGAAATTCCCTAACAAAAACCCTATAAAAGTCCAAAAATTCCGATATAACGTGTCTCAGATTCCTTAGATTTCTAAGAGTGCTTCAAATCCTTGAATAAGACGCCTCAGATTCGTTACCGCTCATGGGCATGAGTATGAGTATGAGTTATGAGTTATGAGCATGAGCATGAAAATATACTCTCAGCTTATGTTCATACTCCCCATGGTGGTCGGCTTCATGCTCTGCTCGATCCGCAAGCCAGAGGACGCCCTGCATTCCACCTGGAGCGAAGCTTTACATCATAAATGAGCAATTCCCATTTATGTTGTCTCAATCGCTTGCTCGTACGTGAAGAAGGCATTAACATCACACGTTAAGGACACAGTGCCCGTGCCCTTACCCGTTCCTAACATGTTCAGATTCGCTTAAGATTAGCTTCAACCATTGCTCCGTTTTTCAGTAGGTTTGAAGACACAGCTATCTGCCTCATTCCTCCATAATCTACAGACGATAACCGCCAAATGCGTGCTGAAACGCATCTTTTAATGGTTCAACGTCTACTTCCCACATCGTGGCGATCTCTGCACTGACATCTGTGTTCCACCACTCACATAATTTCTTGCGGTTGTCGCGATTCTCCCCAATCCAGAGCAGATTTGTAATCACCTTACCGTAATAATATTCTTCCGCCTGTTTCATTCGTTCGGGAGAGACATATACTTTTAGCCTTTTGGCTGTCCGGTACAATTCCTTGCTGCATGCTCTGCGAATTCCTCTGGCGGAAGGAAGGTTTTGACCAGATTGCTTATGTTTGACCGGCGGAGAACCGGGTATTGACTTGTGTGACATCTTCTCACGCTCCTCTCCCCATACCATATGCGGACTGCTACGAACGGGACACTATCCCAACCTCGTGAAGTAGCAACGTCCACAGCCCTGTGATAAAATAGGGACGAACATCCATGGTGCGGAGGGGCACCGCCAATCAGGATGGAGAAAGAGGGTTGAGATGGACTTTATTCATAACCTTGTTGGCCAATTGTTCGATTGGATTCAAAGTCTTGGGTACTTTGGAATCATGCTTGGATTAATGTTGGAAGTTATCCCAAGCGAAATTGTGCTGGCGTATGGAGGTTTTCTCGTTTCACAAGGTAATATCAACTTCTTCGGTGCTATGATTTTTGGTACTGTGGGCGGTGTGATTGCCCAGTTATTTATTTACTGGATTGGCCGTTATGGCGGCAGACCTGTACTTGAACGCTACGGTAAATACATACTCATCCAGAAAAAACACATCGACCATTCCGAGGAGTGGTTCCGCAAGTATGGTACAGGTGTCATTTTCACAGCGCGTTTTGTTCCGGTGGTAAGACATGCAATCTCCATCCCGGCTGGCATCACGAAAATGCACACAGGCAAATTCATCTTGCTTACTACACTCGCTGTTATACCTTGGACTGCATTGTTTATATATTTAGGGATGATTCTTGGAGATCAATGGAAGCATATTGATGAGAAAGCGGCACCATATGTTATGCCTATTTTGCTTGTCGCTCTCGCCCTTATGATCGTTTATGTACTTATTAAATGGATGAATGTTCGTAAAAAGAAAGGAAGTGTCTAGTCATGGGTAAACCCAACTTGTCTCACAAATTCGGTAAAGGTCTTCCACCGAAAGATTTTATCGAGAGTATGACCAAGAACCAAAGTGAATTCCAGGCCAACTATGATAGCTTTACTTGGTCGAACGAAGAGGATCGTGAGTTCTTTGAGAGCCTGAACCATCGCGATGATCTGCGTGTGTTAATTTTGGCTGCTGACTGGTGCGGGGATGTTGTCCGTAATATTCCGGTTGTGTTCCAGGCGCTTGAAATCTCAGGAATTCCAACAGAAGTTCTGATTATGGAGAACCATCCGGAAGTGATGGATGAGTTCCTGACGATGGGTGGCCGTTCCGTGCCAGTCGTTATTTTTGCAGATACAGGTGGTCATGTGTTAGGTCAGTGGGGACCTCGTCCGCAGCACGTACAGGAAGTCATGATTGAATTCAAACGCCTTAATCCGGATCGTGAAGCAGCAGATTATCAAGAAAATTTGGCTGTAGCGCGTCAAGAGATTGGTAAACGTTATGGGGAAGGAACGGAGTCACATGCGGCCATTATCCGTGAGCTGCGTGAACTGATTTCGGGTTACTAAGCCGATATGCTTAACATTCGTACGTTTACACTAGGCCCGCTTCAGACCAACGCCTATCTTTTACAAGGAGATGATCCGGGCAAAGCCGTCATTATCGATCCAGGCATGAATCCAGGGCCGCTGCTTAAGGCGATCCAAGACTTGGAGATCGAAGCCATTCTCCTCACTCATGCTCACTTTGATCATATGGGTGGGGTAGATGAGATCCGTAAATTGAAGGGATGTCCCGTTTATCTTCATGACTTGGAGAGTGACTGGCTGACCACCCCGAAATTAAATGGATCTTTGAATTGGCCACAGGCGACACCACCGCTTTCGACAGATCCTGCTGAATATGCCATGGACGAAGGGCAGAAGCTGAATCTGATTGGTCATACGTTTAAAGTGTTCCATACACCTGGACATTCACCAGGCAGTGTAAGTTTGCTTTGTGATAACGACCTGTTTGCCGGTGATGTGCTGTTCCGCATGGGTGTGGGCAGAACGGACCTGACAGGAGGGCGTGAACGGGATCTGATTGATTCAATCCAGAACAAGCTTTACACCTTTGCTGATGAAGTGAAAGTATATCCAGGTCATGGTCCCAAAACGACCATTGGTTATGAGAAACAGAACAATCCTTACGTGTCCGCAAGATAATCCGACATGATATGTGAAGAAAGTCTGGACAAGTGACAACTTTTTCATTAGAATAGCAATTAGTTGTTACAAGCGTTAAGGCATCATCTAACTGAAGCATTACCAAGAAACACCCAACCTCGCGAAGCACGCAGACTGTGGTCTATACCCGGTTTGCGTTCTTTTTTTGTTTTCAGCCCCTTTTTATCACAGAATTAGCCTTTTTTACGCTACATAGAGATGCAAGATGCGCTTCATCACAAGCCAGTTTTAGACCAATAGCAAGTACAGATTGATTTAGAAATGATGAGTTTAAGAAAAATAGTATATAAGTTGAACTAATCATTTACACAATAACGGAGAGGGCAGAAAAAACCTGTAAAAGCGAAGCTACAAGCTTTCTGCAAGAAAGCAACTTCGAAAGCATAAGCTATCACCGGATTTCCCCTTTAAGAAAAGGGAATCAAAAAATCTGGGGATAACAGCGATTGGAAGGTTATTCCGTCATCGTAGTGTCAGTGTAAATAATCTTTAGTTCAACTTATATAGATCATGAGAGTGGGGAATATCAAAGTGGAGAAAACAAGAGTTATTCCGTTGAATCAGCGTGTCGAGTATCCGATCATTGAAGAAAACCGTCGCATATTGGAAAGTGGGAAAAGAGAAACAGGTACTGAGCGAGCTTTAATACATAACCCTAGCGTGACCAATGAAGTGGTTAAGTCTCAGCAGAATATATGGGCAAGCCGTGTTTTAAGAAACGGAGCCCGCAACCAACCGTGGTTCGACAAGCTGCAAGATTACCGGAATCAAGTCTGATTGCCCGGGAAATTGTCGGGTTTAAATTTTTTTTTGATTTCATTGAACGTTTTTGCAGAGCCTGTCGTATTAACTCCAGATTGAACGGGAAGCAGGTGATTTCATGATAAAGGTAGCTGAGCTTGAAGAGGTACGCAGAGCAGTATCGGGAGACGATAGCGCACTCGCAGCGTTGTTGCAACGTCACTACACGTTTGTGTATAAGTATCTTGTGAAAGTGACAATGGACGCTAACCTCGCAGAAGAGACGGTGCAAGATACGATGATTCGTTGTATGGAAAATATCCATCGATATGATGGCACGTCTGCCTTTTCATCATGGATGATCACCATTGCGACCCGCATCTATATCGATAAGACAAGACGTAAGAAGAGAGAACAGAACTGGCTTGCTCTCATTCGGGATCAGGCTGTACGTCGATTCCGCTGGCAGCTTGAGACTCGGAATGAAGAATGGACAGATGTCATGGATGCGATGACAAGACTGACACCCGAACATCGTGTTGCAGTGTTACTGAAGCATTATTATGGATACGGATATGACGAGATCGGGGAAATGCTGGGTATTCCTGCGGGAACGGTGAAGTCACGCACAGCTTATGGTCTCCGTCAGTTAAGAAAGGAGCTGGAATAAGGATGAGCAGATCAGATGATGCACAAGAACAAGAAGTTGTAGAACGATTGCAGCAACACATGAAAGTGCTCGATGATGCATTTGAGCCGACAAGTATTCCTTCTTTGGGTGCACTTGAAGCCCAAGTCAGGGAACGGAGACAGATTAGACGTCGAGCCAATTGGATCGAGATGATATGTTTCTGGTTGGTTGGATTGCTTGCCATAACCTTTGGGGCATTATTTTTTGTATCTGCTCCAGCTCTTTATCTGGGAATCCAGGCTCTTGGTACAGCTGTTGCGGTGATTTCGGCTGTGATTTGGGCCGGACGGCGCCGGAAGGAGGTTCATCATGAATAAAATACATTATTCATTGGATGAGATTTCTCCACTGTGGCTGGCATTGCTTGGCATTTTCCTTCTGGTTCAGGGCACATGGATCTTTCAGGACGCACGCAGACGTGGACGTTTCCCTTGGTTATGGGGATTATGGGGAATCACAGGATTTCCCACGCCACTTATAATATATTGGTTTGTCGTGATTCGATCACAGCGCAAGCCAGGTGCACGGAATCAGAAATAACATCATTTTAAAAATGGAAAAAAGATTTTGCACAAATATGTTGTTTAATTCTAGTATTCCTAGACATCGTTATTCTTTTCTAGTAGACTATACAAATAAATATTAATGATAGACTACCAGGAGGTTAGACGATGCTGCGATTAGGAGAGAAGGTTGTCATCGTCGCGGATGCGTTTGAGCAGAATCTTCCTGTGGGGGAATATGGTTTCATCATCGCTTATGACCGGAATCCGGACAATGCGTTCGATTACGTGCTTCGAGTGCCGCAGGTGAACCGGAACTTTTTTGTTCCATCCGGCGACGTCGATCTGGAAGAGGTTCTGCTGAAGCAGGAAGCTGAGCGGGTCGAGCGAGAAGCGTTGATAGATTACGCCCTTGCGACACACAATGAGAAGCTGTTTCATCATCTGATGAACGGAGATTTTCAAGCTGTGGAAGAGGAAGAGGAAACCGCGAACGATGTTATGTCACAGGCGGATTTTATAAAGCAGGTTAATCTGCGTGCATGGATTTAGAATTTTAAGAGTCGGCTGATGCCGGCTCTTTTTTATTTTATAAGTTTGATTTTAGCTTCCCGGAAGCCTGTCAGGTCATTTGCATTGAATTGTCGAACTATCTCACCTATAATGAAAAAAGTTATCTTGAGACTTTAGCCCGTTAAACGAGCGATTCGTTTCAGGTCGTTTCGGGAATCAGAACGAATGAAGGAGGCATCCGCTAATGAGTATTTCGAATAATGACGTTCAGCATGTGGCCAAGCTGGCCCGGCTCAACTTGACTGCTGAAGAAGAACAGACCCTGACAGGTCAGCTGAACGCGATTTTAAAATATGCAGAAAAGCTGAATGAGCTGGATACAGAAGACATCGAGCCCACCACTCACGTTCTGCACGTAAGCAATGTTATGCGTGAAGATGAGACCAAAGAAAGCCTGTCGATTGAACAGGTGATGCGCAATGCACCGGAAGAAGAAGACGGGCAGTTTAAAGTGCCTGCAGTAATGGAATAACGGATAACCGGAAGGAGGACAAAAACTGTGAGTTTATTTGAACAATCGTTGCCTGAGTTACATAACAAGCTGCATGCCAAAGAGCTGTCGGTCAGCGATTTGGTGGATCAGGCGTATCAGAACATTGGCGCGCATGACGATAAAGTTAAGGCATATTTGGCACTGGATGAAGAACAAGCACGCGCTCGTGCACGTCAACTGGATGACCGTCTGGTTAGTGGCGAGGAGAAAGGTTTGCTTTTTGGTCTGCCAGTAGGTATTAAGGATAACATCGTTACGAACGGACTGCGCACGACGTGTGGTAGCCAATTCCTTCGTAATTTCGACCCGGTGTATGACGCGACAGTTGTCGAGAAATTGAAAGCTGCGGACACCGTAACTATTGGTAAACTCAACATGGACGAATTCGCCATGGGCGGCTCCAATGAGAATTCAAGTTTCTCCCCTGTACGTAATCCATGGGCACTTGATCGTGTTCCAGGAGGTTCCAGCGGTGGTTCTGCAGCAGCTGTAGCTGCGGGAGAAGCATACTTCACGCTTGGATCAGATACAGGTGGCTCCATCAGACAGCCTGCTTCGTATTGCGGTGTTGTTGGATTGAAGCCGACGTACGGACTTGTTTCCCGCTTTGGATTGGTTGCATTTGCATCATCCCTGGATCAGATTGGTCCTTTGACGAAAAATGTTGAAGATTCTGCTTATGTATTGCAAGCCATTGCTGGTTATGACGCCAAAGATTCGACATCTGCAAAAGTAGAAATCCCGGATTATTTGAGCGGACTGACAGGTGATGTCAAAGGGCTTCGCATTGCCGTTCCGAAGGAATACATCGGTGAAGGCGTAGATCCACAAGTGAAAGAGACAGTTTTGTCTGCATTGAAAGTTCTTGAAGGGCTCGGGGCAACATGGGAAGAAGTATCCCTTCCGCATACCGAATATGCGGTGGCTACGTATTACCTGCTGGCATCTTCAGAGGCTTCTTCCAACTTGGCTCGATTTGATGGTGTACGTTATGGCGTGCGTGCTGACAATCCGGATAACTTGCTGGATCTGTACCATCAGTCCCGCAGTCAAGGTTTTGGTCCGGAAGTGAAACGACGTATCATGCTCGGAACGTATGCACTCAGCTCGGGTTACTATGATGCCTATTATCTGAAAGCACAGAAGGTACGTACATTGATCAAACAGGATTTCGACAATGTATTTGCCAAATATGATGTGATTATCGGACCAACTGCGCCAACTACGGCGTTCAAACTGGGTTCACAGGTGGATGATCCACTTACGATGTATCTGAACGATATTTTGACTATTCCGGTTAACCTTGCTGGTGTACCTGCTGTTAGCATTCCATGTGGATTCTCGGATGGATTGCCTGTTGGCCTGCAGATTATCGGTAAAGCCTTTGATGAAACAACCGTATTGCGTGTAGCGCATGCGTTTGAACAAAATACAGAATTCCACAAGCAGCGTCCGCAGCTGTAGACTGCCCGGAACGGAGGAATATAGAAATGTCCGCATCTAAATATGAAACGGTCGTTGGACTTGAAGTCCACGTGGAGTTGCATACCAACTCCAAAATTTTCTGTGGCTGCTCCACAGCTTTTGGAGCTCCGCCGAATACGCATACCTGCCCGGTCTGTCTCGGACATCCGGGTGTACTGCCTGTATTGAATCGTCAGGCGGTAGACTACGCCATGAAGGCAGCGATGGCCCTGAATTGTACGATTGCTGATGTAAGCAAGTTTGACCGTAAAAACTACTTTTACCCCGATTCACCAAAGGCCTACCAGATCTCGCAATTCGATCAACCGATTGGTGAGAACGGCTGGATTGATATTGAAGTAAATGGTGAAACGAAACGAATCGGCATCACGCGTCTTCACTTGGAGGAAGATGCAGGGAAGCTTACACATATTGATGGCGGATACGCTTCTTTGGTGGACTTTAACCGTGTCGGTACTCCACTTGTGGAGATTGTATCCGAACCTGAGATTTCTTCTCCGGAAGAGGCACGTGCGTATCTTGAAAAAATGCGTGCAATCATGCAGTACTGTGATGTGTCGGACGTGAAGATGGAAGAAGGATCACTGCGTTGTGACGCCAACATCAGTTTGCGTCCACATGGACAGGAGAAGCTGGGAACAAGAGCCGAGCTGAAGAACATGAACTCCTTCCGTGGTGTTCAGCGTGGTCTGGAATATGAACAATACCGTCAGGCTGAGATTCTGGATGATGGCGGTGAAGTGGTTCAGGAGACGCGTCGCTGGGACGAAGCTCAAGGGAAAACACTGTCGATGCGTGGTAAGGAACAGGCGCATGACTATCGTTATTTCCCGGACCCGGATCTGGTGAAGCTGCATATCGATGAAGCCTGGAAAGAGCGGATCAGAGCTACCATACCTGAGCTTCCAGACGAGCGCAAGGCGCGTTACACGGCTGATTATGGATTGCCTAGTTATGATGCAGAGGTTATTACCTCCTCCAAAGCTGTGGCAGATCTTTTTGAAGATAGTCTGAAATACACTCAGGATGCGAAGTCCGTATCCAACTGGATCATGGGCGACTTGCTGGGTTACCTGAATACGAGCAACCTTGAAGTGACTCAAGTTCCACTGACAGGTCAAGGCTTGGGTGAGATGATTGGCCTGCTTGAGAAGGGCACAATCAACAGCAAAATCGCCAAAACGGTATTCAAGGAAATGCTGGAGAGCGGCAAGCTTCCACAGCAGATCGTTGAAGAGAAGGGTCTTGTGCAGATTAGTGATGAAGGCGCCATTCTTGCCATCGTTGAGCAGGTTGTAGCGAATAATCCTCAATCCGTGGAAGACTATAAAGCTGGTAAACAAAAAGCCATTGGCTTCCTTGTTGGTCAGGTTATGAAAGAAAGTAAAGGCAAGGCGAATCCCGCTCTAGCCAACCAACTGCTTGCAGATGTACTGAACCGCTAATCCTTCCGGTGAGGCCGGACAGAAAGAGGCTCGTCCCTGTGACAGCCTCTTTTTGGTATTGATAGATACAAATGTATTTCGGACGGGGGAACGGATATGAACATTCAACCATTGTCACTGAGTGATCTGGAGACGTTGGGACAGTTATGGAGACTACAACATGTAGCTTATCGATTGGAAGCCGAAATCATCGGATTTCAGGAGATTCCTCCTTTGATGGATACGATGGAGACACTTCGGGATTGTGGAGAGAGTTTTTATGGCTGTATCCATGATGACGGAGAGCTTATCGGGGCTGTCGCTGTAGCGGAGGAAGAGGAGAATACACTGACCATTACACGAATGATGGTGCACCCGGATCACTTTCGCAAGGGAATTGCGGCATCTTTGATGACGTATGTGTTGGAACAGCATGCGGATCTTCCGCGTTATATCGTCTCCACAGGAACGTTGAATCAGCCCGCAGTGAATCTGTACACCAAATTTGGTTTTAATCCCGTGGAGGTCACACAGATTGCACCTGGAGTGGAATTAACGACTTTTCACAAGAATAAACTTTAATAATATTAACAACTTGAGGAGGAATACCGACTTTGGGCGATCCCTGGTTCATTGATGAGTGGCACATTTTATTACGATTATTGCTGGCTATGCTGCTTGGAGGGCTCGTAGGCCTGGAGCGGGAACGGTCCAATCATGCTGCCGGTTTGCGTACCCATATCCTGGTATGTCTTGGCTCTGCACTGATTATGATGTTGTCTGTTTATGGCTTTAAAGATTTTGCTAATGAATTAAACGTAAGGATTGATCCAGCGCGTCTGGCTACTGCTGTAATTACTGGTGTCGGATTCCTGGGAGCAGGGACAATTCTCTTCACGGGAAAATCCATTACCGGACTGACTACAGCAGCTTCAATCTGGGTTGTTGCAGCCATTGGGCTCGCAGCAGGTGCGGGATTCTTTTTTGCCTCTATCGTATCCACCGTTCTGGTATTGCTTAATCTCTGGGTATTTAACAAATTAGAGCTAAGGTATCTACGAGGGAACAAACTACATGTTGTTACACTTCATACCTTGTCAGAACCCGGTTTTCTCGAACAACTGTCTTCATGTATGGAACAGGAGAAGATCAAAATTCGTAAAATTACCGTGAATGAACAAGACTTGGCTTATGCAGAGATGGTGTCGGTTGAACGTAAAATTGAGATTGTGTTACATGTTCAGGTACCGCATGATTTCCAAACGGTAGGCTTGGTATCCAAGTTAAGACAATGGGAACACGTTACCAAGGTGTCGATCGAATAATGAATTACAACCCTCCCCAGGCCAGTAGTGCCGGAGGGTTTTTGGTCATATCCATATTTCTTCCAGTTACTCTCCTTGCTCTTTAGGGTACTATCTAACCAAATGCATGAAGAGCGGAAGGTCAGATCAGAAGAGAGGAGTATGTTATGAAACGGAGACGTCAATTAAACCAAAAGACTCGTGCAGTTCAGACCAAACCGGTCAGAAATCGGACTCACAAGTTTATTGCGGGATTACTGAGTGCCATTATTCCTGGTCTGGGTCATATTTATCTGAGATTGTACATGAGGGGTTTGACCTTTATGCTGCTTGTTTTGCTTGATCTGTCAGCAGTGTTGTACTTCTCATCTATTGGTATACAGATCAATGTGCCATTGCTCATCTTGCTGGCTTTGTGTATTCCGGTTATTTACTTTTACAATGTATATGATGTGTTGCAATCTGCAGATTGGGTCATGATGCGCAGACGTAGAGCAGTAACCCAGGCAACTTCGGACAAGCCGATAACCAATGAACGTTCTACACGAGATGCAATGATGGTCTGGGAGAGAGGCATATCGTTTGGATTACTTCTGATTGTGGGAGGATCTTTAATGGTACTTTTTTTCCGCAAACCACGTTGGTTTCAAGAGCTTCTCGCCATGTACGGCGGATATTCATTTGCGGTTCTCATGATCGTAGGCGGTTTGCTTCTGTTTGGTCGTGAGTTCTGGGTGATGTTGAACAAGAAAAAAATGTAGTGGAAACAATACAAGGAGGGAACGTGATGAACCGTAAAGTCCGGGTTGGCCGCTATACGGCTGCCGCCTTAATCATAGCGGTCGGTGTGCTGTTGATTTTGGATAAACGGTGGGGAACGGACTATGTATATGAGATGGTGGACTGGTGGCCATTTTTGCTCGTTGTTTTGGGTGTTGAATATATTGTGCTGTTCCTGTGGACACGCAGAAGAAACAAGGTGCAATCGGATAACCCGAGCAATCCTGATGAGCAAATCAAAGTACGTTTCAGACCCGATGCCAAAGGCATTCTAACCTCACTGATTTTGGCAGCTTCCGTATTTATCGTCACCGAGCAGGATCATTACATGCACTTATGGAATAGAGTGAGTCTAAATCTCGGAGCGGCATCCATGGACTACAGTCAAGCGGCAGGATATATGGAGGATAAGGGCACGATTCGTGTACCTGTTCGCATGGATACGTCAGACCTGGTGGTTGAAGGTGTCAACGGAGATATCTCGGTACAACGCGGAGATACGGATGAGATTGAAGTACGGACGGTGATCTGGGTAGATCAGACGACGGAAGTACAGGCAAAGGCCGTTGCAGCAGCCTCTTTTGTAGAGGCCGATGGTACAAAAGTGATTTATATCAAAGCTACAGGCAAGACGTATGGAGACAATGAAAAAACGCAGCCGCGTATGAATCTTACCATAACGATCCCGGATGATCGTCGTTTTAATCTGGATATTCGAACTTCCAATGGAGCCATATTATTAAATCGTCCGGAAGCCATTAGTACCATACTGGCCGAAACGGGTAACGGACGTATCCGGATTACCAATGCTGTTGGAGATATCTCCGGGAAAACGTTGAACGGAGATGTCATTGTAGCCAACGCCATAGGTAATGTCGATCTGGACAGTAACCGTGGAGATATGAAGGCTCGCGGTATTTCCGGCGATGTAGATCTTGCTACACAAGTAGGAAGTATCAGTATTGCGGACTCCGTTGGTGAATTCATCGCAGAGACACGCAACGGCAATATTACGCTGGATGGAGCCAATCTGGGAATCAAAGCCCAATCACTTAATGGCAGTATTAACATCGTATCTACCAAAGTCGGAGGGGACTGGGATGTGTACAGTGCGGTGGGAGCCATTAACGTATTACTTCCTGATCGTGGAGACTACAGTCTTGCGGGTTCCAGCAGTTATGGAGATCTAAGTACGGATCTGCCGTTCAAAGTACAGAATAAAACCATAGAAGGCCAGCTCGGTGAGGGCGAGTACAGGGTGAAAATTGAAGGCAACAGTGATCTCACCATTCAGAGTAACCCGGCTGTATCTACGCCTGAAACAGTTACACCTGATTCTGAAGATACGGCTGAGAATCTGGAACAGACTACCGAGGACGGACCAAATTCCCAGGAGGATTCTACAGAGGTTCCTTGACTGCCGCGTTGACAATAAACTTGTAATCGCCGTACAATAAATGTACACTGGCAAGATTACACGGCATGAAAGATGGATTGTCGTTCTTAATGGCCGGGAATCAACTCTGAGCGAGGAGACGGTAACTTACTCTTCACCAGAGAATGAAAGGTAAGGCGGTGGGTTTTATGGCAACACGTGTCCAACATGCGTTGGAGCATCTGAAAACGACCGGTGTCCGTATTACACCCCAGCGTCATGCCATATTGAACTATCTGATGGAATCCATGGGGCATCCGACAGCCGATGAAATTTACCGAGCCCTTGAACCCCAATTTCCCAGTATGAGCGTGGCAACGGTATATAATAATTTGAAGATGTTTCTGGAAGCTGGCATGGTCCGGGAATTGACATACGGAGATAATTCAAGTCGCTTCGATGCCAATGTGACGGATCATTATCATGTTATCTGTGATCAATGCGGCAAGATTGAAGACTTCAGCTATCCTTCACTCAAAAGTGTAGAGCTTCAGGCGGAGTCTAGTACAGGATTCGAAGTACACGGTCACCGATTGGAAGTATATGGTGTTTGCAAAAGTTGCAGGGATTAAGAGAGTTGAATTACAATATTAACGTGCAGAATTCAGTATGGATTCTACACGTTTTTTTTTAGCATTTATGCAAAATGCTCATTTTTATAACAACTTATGCGCACATCCTTATGATCAGCATAATTAACGGAGGTAGACGTTTGGGTAGAAAAAGCAGATATACACGTCAGAAGCGACGTTCATTTTGGCCCGGTTTTCTCGGGGCTTGTCTGATCGCCGGGGGGGCTTACTGGCTTATAACAAATGTATGGTTGAACCAGACCCATGAAGACCCCGACTGGGTAGGAAGAAGCCAGCCTATTTTTGTAGATGGCCAACTGATGGATGGAGACGCTCTGGGTACAGGAGATCAACTCAAGTTGCCTGTAGATGTGCTGCAAGAAGCGATTGATGCAGGCATACGTTATGAATCAGATTCGGGAGATATCATTATTGCCTCTCCTCAGCGAGTCCTCCATATGAAAGATGGAAGCACACAAGCAGAACTTAATCACAAAGATTATCCTATGACAGTTAAGCCTGAGGTTAAGGACGGAGAAGCCTATATTCCGCTCAAACCTTTGAAAGAAGTATATGGCATAACCGTACAGGAAGATTCAGTAACAGGTGCTGTGTTGCTGATGCGTGGTGGAGACATGATACAGTATGCAGAGATTGATACGTTATCATCCAAAGCCGACAAAACGGTGCCGTTATATAAACGTGGGGGAGAATCCTCACCAATCATTGCCGATATGGAGAAGGATGCACGGGTACGTGTATGGCAGACGGGGGATAAACAGAGTTTTGTTCAACTCGATAATGGATATGCCGGATATGTAGATAATGATTATATTGTCCTCACTGAGAAAAAGAAGGTGGACTTGCCCAAGTATACGCTGACTGCAGCAGAGAAGAAGTGGCAGAATAAACCGGTAAATCTGGTTTGGGAAGCCGTGTACAATCGTCAGCCTGATGTGGGTTCTATCGGTAAAATGCCCGGTGTGAATGTGGTCAGCCCTACATGGTTTCATATTACGGATGGACAAGGCACTGTGAAAAGCAAGGGAAACCAAGCTTATGTGAACTGGGCTCACCGTTCGGGTATGGAAGTATGGGGACTCATGGATAACAGCTTTGACCCGGACGTTACAAAAGAAGCTGTAGCTTCTTACGAGACACGCACGCATATTATCGAGCAGATGTTGGAGTATGCACAGACGTATCAACTGGATGGTATAAACATCGACTTTGAGAACGTGTATACAGATGACGGGCCGAATATTACGCAGTTTGTGCGCGAGATCAAGGCGATGGCTCGTATACATGGATTGATGTTATCAATCGATGTAACACCGAAATCAAACAGTGAGATGTGGTCTGCCTTTCTGGATCGCCGTGCATTAGGTTCTTTTGCAGACTATGTTATTGTGATGGCTTATGATGAACATTGGGCGGCCAGTCCCAAGGCAGGTTCGGTAGCATCTCTGCCTTGGACCGAGGCTTCCATGAGACGCATACTTGAGGAGGATGAAGTCCCTTCTAACAAGTTGATCATGGCGGTTCCGCTCTATACCCGGATATGGACGGAAGAGACGAATGATCAGGGTGAGGTTAAAGTGTCTTCCAAAGCGGTGGGCATGAATGCCATTGTGGAGCTGATCCAAGAGAAGAAACTCAAACCTGAACTGGATCAGGCAAGTGGACAAAACTATGTGGAATATAAGGAAGACGGAGCTACCAAGAAAATATGGATCGAAGATGCCGTGTCCCTTCAGGCGCGTGTGGATTTGATTGCTTCGCTGAAGCTGGGCGGAGTAGCTGCGTGGAATCGGAGTTTTGCTAATGCTTCTGCATGGGAGGTATTAAAGCAGTCTGGTTACAAGAAATAATTTACTCGAACTCAGAGTGTCTGCGTGCTCCAATTTATTTTCACTAAGTTCAAAGTTTCTCCTTAGGTACCATCATACGTGCAGTCTACCGTTTTATTGGTCGTAGAACTTATAACTTAACTTTATATCTTAGCTATTGATAACAGCAACAAGAGCTCACTTATAAGCCAAGTCCAAAAAGGTCCGGTAAACATACCGGGCCTTTTTTTGTTATGGCTTTAGCCAGTTGAGTGCGTGAAACGCGCGAAACAAAAAACCACCCGCTATGCGGGTGGAGGGATCGAGGG
>OOCB01003501.1_pt1 | contig 15115 bp, 7 predicted proteins | sample 1671351 | NCBI WGS metagenome assembly OOCB01 (sample SAMN06348148, study PRJEB24527) | human gut metagenome | biome: human gut; feature: ankylosing spondylitis patient; material: feces | host: Homo sapiens | place: China | collected 2015-10
CTGGCGCTGACCCGGATCGAGTTCAATATGCTGCTGCTTCTCGCCAGCAATCCGGGAGTCACGCTTTCCAAGGAGGACCTGTTTTCCGCCGTGTGGGGCCGGGACAGCGCGGACACCCTGAAGGTCGTGGCGAATACCGTCTCCAATCTCCGTCGGAAGATGGGCGGCAGCCAGACCTATATCCGCACGGTCCGGGGCGGGTACGTGTTCTCAGCGGTCTCCGTCACTGCCTGAAGTGATCCCCTCAAAACAAATCGAAGCAAGAGCAAAGCCTGCGGAACTCGCTCCGCAGGCTTGCTTTTTGAGGTTGCGCAAAGGTGCAAATTATCGCTCCCGTTCTGCGTTTTTTGGTCGGATCCGGTCGCCTTCGTCCGGCTCATCCGCCATGACGGGGCGATCCTGCTCGTTAAGATTCAGCAGCACATTCAGCTCGTTCAGCCGCCGCGTCTTTTCGGCCAGTTCTGCCTCCTTCGGAAAGGGTGCGGTCATCTCTGTGCGGGCATTTTCAAGCTGCTCGGTGGTATGGGCAAGCTGCGACCGGGCGTTGGCCAAGTGCTCCGTGATCTTTTCCAGTGCGTTGTCGATACGGGTGACATTGCCGCCTGCATCCGCTCCCAGTACAGCCGTATGGGACAGCTTGCCTTTGAGTACCATGCGAAACTCGTTGGCAGCACCGTCGTAGGAAAGCAGCATGGAAAATCCGCGGTAGCTGCCGATAGAAACGGTCTCTGCGCCATTCATGTGCGTGCAGGCTTCAATGATCGCCTTACCGGCGTTCTTACGCTCGGCGTAGGTGACATCGTTTAATACCATCGGTGCAATGCCCTCAGCGGGCTTCGGATGCTCGGCCAGCCGTGCGCTGTCCTGCTCATATCCGGCGATGCGTTCGCTTAGTTCCTTGATCTCTGCCGGATACTTCCGCAACACCAGCTCCTCCAGCGCATACCGCTGGCTCAGATGGCTGGCACGGAGCATATTCAGCTTGCTGACCTCCATATCTAAATTGCATTTTTCGATGATCTGCGGGTTTCCTGTGGCCAGTGCCTTGATCTCGGCATAGGACAGTGCCGTCTCGTCCACATCCTCCGCCGCACGGGCCGGTGCTTTGGAGGTCATGATCTGGGCAATAAACCGCTGCTTGGATTCCACCAGCTGATAGAGGTAGGCATCGAATGTGCCCTCGGTAACATAGCGGAAGATCTCCACCTCCGGATTTTGGTTGCCCTGCCGCACGATGCGCCCAAGGCGCTGCTGCAAGTCGCTGGGCCGCCATGGGCAATCGAGATCATGCAAGGCGATGAGCCTGTCCTGCACATTGGTTCCGGCTCCCATTTTTGCGGTGCTGCCCATGAGGATACGCACCTCGCCGCCGCGCACCTTGGCGAACAGCTCCTTTTTCTTTTGCTCGGTGTTGGCGGTGTGGATATAAGCGATCTCGTTTTCCGGAATGCCCATCTCCAGCAGCTTTTGCCGCAGATCGTCATACACATTGAAGCTGCCGTCCGCTTTGGGAGTAGACAGGTCGCAGAAAATCAGCTGCGTGCTGCGCTGTGCGGTACTCTCTGCCCATATCCGATAGACATTCCGGGCGCATACGGAAACCTTGCTGTTTTCATCGTCCGGTGCCAGAGAGCTTAGCAGCCGCATATCCAACGCCAGCTTGCGTCCGTCGTTGGTGATGCGCAGCATATTGTCGGTGCTGGGATCGACCACACGGGCGCGGACGCGCTCGGCACGCTCCGCCAGTCCTGCAACAGCTTTCTTTTGCAGCTCGCTGGGGTGGATGACCTCGGTGTGGAAGTTGGCCTTTGGGACGGGCAGCTTCAGCATATCCGCCGTTTGCACATCCGCCACCATTTTGAAGGTCGCCATCAACTCCGGCAGATTGAAGAATTTTGCAAAACGGGTTTTCGGGCGATAGCCGCTGCCCTCCGGGGAAAGCTCGATGGCGGTAACGGTTTCACCGTAGTCGCTGGCCCAATCGTCGAAGTGGATAAGACCCATCTCCTGCAAGGTTTGATATTGCAAGTACCTCTGCACCGTATACAATTCCACCATACTGTTGGAGATCGGGGTGCCGGTGGCGAAGATAACACCGTGGCTGTCGGTCAGCTCGTCCAGATACTGACACTTGGCAAAGAGATCCGAGGACTTCTGCGCTTCCGTCTGCGCGATACCGCCGACATTGCGCATTTTCGTCATCAGAAAGAGGTTTTTGAAATTGTGGCTCTCATCGATGAACAGCCGGTCGATGCCCAGCTCCTCAAAGGTCACGGTGTCGTCCTTGGTGCTCTGATCATTGAGCTTCTCCAGCCGCGCCTCCAATGACTTACGGGTGCGCTCCATCTGTTTGATGGTAAAATTCTCTGCTTTCTGCCGCTTAGCGTCGCTGATGGCCAGCAGCACCTCGTCGATCTGCCGCTGCAAAATGGCCTGTTGCCGTTCACGGGACAGGGGGATCTTCATGAGCTGACTGTGGCCGATGATGATTGCATCATAATCTCCGGTGGCAATACGGGCACACAGCCTGCGGCGGTTGCGCTTTTCAAAATCGCGTTCGGTAGCTACCAAAATGTTAGCGGCTGGGTAGAGCTGAAGCCATTCTGCCGCCCACTGTTCCGTGATGTGGTTGGGCACCACGATCAGCGACTTGGTGCATAGCCCCAGATGCTTCATTTCCATAGCGGCGGCAACAATTTCAAAGGTTTTCCCTGCACCCACTTCGTGTGCCAACAGCGCATTGCCGCCGTACAATACATGGGCGATGGCGTTCACCTGATGCTTTCGCAGGCTGATCTCCGGGTTCATCCCCACAAAGCGGATGTGGCTGCCATCGTACTCCCGCGGTCGGATGGAATTGAAGGTGTCGTTATAGATGCGGCACAGCCGTTCGCGCCGGTCAATGTCCTGCCACAGCCAATCGGCAAATTTGGACTTGATCAGCTCCTGCCGATCCTGGGCGATGGCAGTTTCCTTCACATTCAGCACCGGCCGCTCCTTGCCGTCCTCCACAACGGTATCGAACACCTTGACTACCCGCTGATTCAGTGTCTGCTCCAGGATGTGGTATGCCGTGATACGCTTGGTGCCGTAGGTGGTGACGGCTTTGATGTTGCCGCCGTCCATGCTTTTGTTGCTGATGTTCCATTCTCCGCTGTATTCGGAGCGAACGACCCGCATTCTCTGCCTGGCGTATACGCTGGTACCGAACAGCTCGAACATAAACTGCTGATAGACATCGGTAGGCACCCATGATGCACCGATCCGCACACCGATCTCCGCAGCGGTCAGCTCTGTCGGCTGCACAGCTTCCATGGCGGAGAGATACCCGGCAAGCTCCTGCTTCTTTTCAGCCGGTAGCGCTGCTTGCAGCGCCTGCAGCATACGCAGCTTTTTCCGCACATTGCCGGACAGAAATTCTTCGGCGGTGACATAGGGATATGCCGCCAGATCAAGCTGCACCGGACTGATCTCCTCCGGCGTAAGACCGCAACGGACATTCCGGTAAATGACCCCGGAAAGCTCCTGCACCAGCTCGTCCTCACTTTTACCGGACAGCTCCGACATAAAGCCGAGATCCACCTGCGCTTTTTCGGAGAGAGATACCGCCAGCGCCTCCGATGCCGTATCCACCTGCGTGACCGGCTCATGCGGGCGAATGGTGCGCTTGGTGAACATATCCGCCTTGCGGGCGAAATTGCCTTCGTTGTCCAGCACCTCCAACGAGCACAGCAGCGGATAGCTGCTGTCATCCGAAAAGGCAAGGTTGTTGCCGCGGGTGTAAAGCCGCCCGTATTTTTTGACATAGGCATCGTACAGCCCGTTCAGCTTCTCCTGCTCGCGCCGGATGATCTCATCGGGATGGTTCTCCGCCTGGTACTCGATGAGCTGACGGGTGCAGTCCCGCAGGGCGATCATGCCGCGCACTCGGTTCTCGGTGGTCAGCGGCAGTTCGACCGGCTCCATGCGGCTGTCAATGCGGAAATACAGCTTGCCGTCTACGCTGGTAAAGCTGTAATTACGCACATTCGGGTCTGCGGGAATGGATAAATCTTCCTCCTCCGGCCCGTCCTGCTCATAGGTGGGGATCTGTGCATGAAGCCCCGATACCGCTTCGCTCAGAAGATCGGCAAGATCGGCATTTTCATAGGGCTTGCACACGCTGTCCATGCCGTATTGAGTACTCTCCATGACCATCTCGCCCAGCACCATTTCCGGATGCCGGACGAAATAGCTGTTCATGCGGATACCGTTTTCATCCGCGTCCAGATGCACCCAATCCGGCTCAATATCCACGATCCGGTCACGCTTTTGAAGAAAGAGGATGTCACTGGTGACCTCTGTTCCGGCATTGGCCTTGAACGCTGTATCCGGCAGACGGATCGCTCCGATGAGGTCGGCCCGCTGGGCCAGATATTTCCGCACGGCAGGGCTTTCCTTGTCCATCGTGCCCTTTGAGGTGATGAAGGCGATCACGCCGCCCGGACGTATCTTGTCCAGCGTCTTTCCGAGAAAATAGTCGTGAATGAGCCAGTGATGCTTGTCGTAGCGCCGGTCAACGACCTTGATATTTCCAAACGGCACATTGCCCACAGCAGCGTCAAAGAAGCTGTCCGGTATCTCCGCCTTTTCATAGCCGGTAACGGCGATACGGCTGTTCTGGTAAAGCTGCCGGGCGATGCGGCCGGAAATACTGTCGAGTTCCACGCCGTAGACCTTGCAATCCCTCATGCTGTCCGGCAGCATTCCCATAAAGTTGCCAATGCCGCAGGCAGGCTCCAACAGGTTGCCGCTTTCCAAGCCCATCTGTGCCAGCGCCTGGTAGATGGCGTCGATGAGAACGGGCGGGGTATAAAAAGCGGTCAGGCTGCTGGCACGGGCGGCGGCATATTCCTCCTCGGTGAGCAGCGCTTTCAGCTCGGCGTACCGGCTGTGCTTTTCATCGAAGCAGTCGGCAAGGCCGCCCCAGCCCACATAGCAGGAAAGGGTTTCCTGTTCCTCCGGCGTCGCCAGCCGGTTTTCGCTTTCCACTGCTTGCAGAGTGCGGATCGCCGCCACATTGGACGCATACTTCTCCGCCTTGCTGCCCACGCCCAGCTCCCGATCCGTGATGTGAAAGTCGTGTCGCTGCCCGGCCGGTTTTTCCGGATAGAGCGGTGCAAACCGCATACGCTCCCGTTTGGGCTGCGGCGCTGTGAGCACAGCTTTTTCTTCGGCAGGTAATGCCGGTTCTATCTCTGTGGTTTCCACTTCCGCTATGGGCGGTTCCGGCTCCGATACCTCCGGTTCTGCTGCCGGCCGTTCGGAAACGGCCTCGGTCGTTGGCATTTGCAGGGTTTTCCCAAGGCCAAACACGGAATAGGTGCCGTCCAGATAGGCACGCATGGCTTCTATGCCCTGCTTGCGCAGGGTATAGTGCCGATCCTCCTCTTTCGTGGCTTCCCAGGCAGGGAGCATATTCTGATAAATTTCCTGCACGCAGTCGGCGTCGGAGAGCTGAACGGTCACAGCCTTTACGCACTCCCAATAGTCCGCAATGGCGTTTTGCGAAAAAGGCCGCACCACATCGTCCGGTGTATCCATGAAAAAGTTGACGATCTTCCGGGCCAGCTGTTTCCGCTCATACTCCGGCATGGTCGCCCAGTCGGCATCTGAGAGAAATTTGTTCTGGGAGATCAGCTCCCCGATGCGTTTGGCCGCCTCCGGCCATTTCAGCGTGACCTTGGCATAGGGGGGCCGTGATACTGCCGTGGCTGAACTCAATGCCCTTGCCACGGGTGTGGGTGAGATTGTCATTCCCGCCGCTATGACCGCTGTACTCGCCGTGATAATCCTTGAGGTATTTTTCACGCTCGGTCTTATCCTTGTGCGTGGCGTAAAAAGCGTACACGCCAAGGCGATAGTCGGTGCTGCCGTCCCATCCACGCAGCACCTTGTCGATCTCATCGGCGGAAATAAAAATTGCCGGTCGGGAGCAAACCCGTCGGCAACGGTAAAATGAAGCGGCTCCCGTTGTAGATCACGGAGCCGCTCCAGTATCTCTTTCGGACGGTAAAAGCGAAAACGCAAAAGGTCTTGCCCTGCATCCAGCGCGGCGTTGAACGCCGTCCATTCGTCCACGCACTTTTGCAGCGTATCCGGCGCACAGAGAAGCTCATAAATTTGCTTCTGCGTTTCCGGATAGCCGCCCTTGACGGATTGCGCCAGCATGGCCAGCGGCAGAAATCCCGCGTATCTCGCTTCCGTTGTCATGTCCCGGCTGGTGTAGGCAATGCTGTCAGCAAGCCGCATCCGCTCGTAGTGATCGACCTCATCCAATTCACTTTGCGGCATATACCGCCCCAGCTCCAACAGCTCCCGGATACGCTTTGCCGCTTCCTCCCAGGAGATCAGTGTGGCATTGCTCCGCTGCGCCGTGCTGCCGCGGGCAATACGCATCCCCTCGGCGTCATACCAAAGCGAAACTTTCTCTCCGCCAAAATAGAAGCCTACACCGTTCTCGCCGTAGTGTTTTTGCAGGAATGCGGCGTTGTCCGGCTTATCCTTCATAAAGTAAGCGCAGATGATCAGCCGGCTATGCTCATCGTTGGCTCCTACGCACAGGGCTTCATCCATGATCTGCTGCGGCAGCTTCGGATGGGAGAACAGTGGTGCGACCGGTGTATCCTCCGGTTGGTCGAACGCAGGCATATCAAACAGCGTAAGCTGCTGTGATTCCATCGGCACAAACGGTTTGATCTCGGTGTTGACATAGTATTCCCGTTTGTCAATGAGCTGTGCCGTAAAGCCTGCCACAAGCCCCCACGAAAACACGGTTTCGCTGGTACGGGAAAGATATGCACCCTCCCACATGAGCAGACCGTTTTTCTGCGGACGATACCCCAGCCGTGCTCCGTCTGCAAGGATCTCGGTGAAACGGTCTTGATATGCCGAGCGGAGATATTCGGCACGCTCGGCCTCGTCCGGATGTGACCGGAAAAACAGTTCGATCTGCGCCTTCTTGTAGATCAGATCATCATTGCGGTTTTCAATGATGGCGAAAATTTTCTTTTCATCCAAAAAAGCGGGCAGCTCAGAGGTTGCTTCCTCCGCACTGTCCGCTTCTTCGGGTTCGGTGTTCAGCTGTAGATCAGCTCCGCCAGCACTGTCCCCTCGGCGGCGTTTCTCAGGTTGTTCATCAGCCCCACCCACTTCATCGGGTCGGCGGCTTTCAGCTCCTCCGTCACGCCCTCGGCCTGAGCCATCGCCGTCACCGTCTGTTCCACGCGCTGCCGCGCCGTCCGGTCGATCTCCGCCAGATGCTCGTTCAGCCTGCCCGATGTCAGCAGGTTCGTGAACAGCACCTTCCGGTGCTCCTTCAGATACCTCCGGCGTAACAGGCCGTATTTCCCAAGGGCTGTTTCCGGCTCCTGCGGCGGCAGCAGATCCGGCAGCCGGTAGCCGTCCTTTATCGTGTATGTCAGTTCCATGGTTTTCGCTCCTTTCGGTCGGTGTTTCTGTTTGCTTGTCTATAGGATACTCATTTTCCGGTACCTGCGCAATTGTGCGAATTTGCTTTTGACGGCTTCGGACGGTCAATGCGATGGCGCTCAAACCGCTTTCGGCAATATCCCGTGTGGCCACGCCCAGGGCATTCAGCGTTTCCGAGGTATTGAAATTGAACACCTCAGAGAAATCCTCCGGATCAAAATATTCATCCGGTTCCAGCCCGCAGCGGCACATCATCATATACGCCGTACTGTTCTCCAGCAGACGGCGATAGAGAACTGACAAATTCAGCTCGTCCAGTTCTTCCAGAAGGCTGTTGTCCCGGCAATTCTGCAGATCATCAAGATAGTCCGTCATATTGTCCGCCGCAGCGTTTTCCATGGCGGATACTATGGCTTCCTCCAATGTGCCTTTATCGTCCAGCGCACCGAATCGGTTTTCCAACGCTTCGATCACATCCGGCTCCTGCTCGGCAGGCACCTGCCAGAGCGGCACGGGGCGGGACAAACGGCTTTCGTGGGTGTCGGATATATCAAAATAATACTTGAGGCGCGTGCGCCCCGGATAGTCCCGATCAAATACGGCAATGCCGGTAGCACCCTTATTGACCCATCGGCCGAATTGACGGTTCCAGCGCTCTATCTCCAACACAGCCGTTGCGTCCGGGCGCTGTGCGTGTACCAGCACCTGCTCCTCAAAGGGCAGCTTATAATTCCGGCAGGCAGAGCGCAGAAATGCCGTCCACCGGTCTGCGCGGGCCAGTGCGGCGATCTCCTGCCGGTAAACCTCCGTGATCTCCTGAAATCTGCGTGCCATGGGCAGCACCTCCTATCTTTCCTTTGGTTTTTCCCTGTCCTTTTTCAGCAGGTATTTATCCATATATTCCCTGGCCGAACACAGATCGCCGGTGTAGTTCCAGTCGTTTTCCGGGTCGATATGGCGGTAGGCGTTGTTATTGTACCGGTTCGGCTCCAGCTTGATGGGTGTCGCAGACAGCAGCGTTCCCCAGTGGTTAACCATGATCCAGCGGCCGATCTCCACGGGGATCCCGCACTGATCGTCGTCATTGCGTACCTCATAGAGATACAGCCCCTTGGGCACCGTGTTTCGGTCTACCCGCAGGCAGGTAAAGAGCATGGGACGGTCAAACACCTCCACCAGCTCAAAGCGTTCTTTTCTTGCATCAACAGACATACCGTTTTCCTCCTATCTTTCTCGCGCCGCTTCCCGGACGGGCGGAAACCGCCAGCCGTAGACCCGCCCGATCTCGTCGCCCAGGCGCTTTGTCACACGGGTCACATCGGCGCGGGTGGCGGTGCCGCTGTACAGCTTTTCTTTCAGCCGGTCGATCTGTGCTTCGCTCACATTCTCCTTGTAGGCACGGTAGAGATAATGGTTCGTGCCGTCGTGATGTACGGCATCGCAGCGCAGATCGCCCAGCCGGTTTACATACCATGTGGAATAGTCCATCTCAGAATACAGGCAATCGCGGATATTGCCGCTTTTGATCTCGGCATAACCGGGATACCGCCCATCCCATCGGCCGATGTCTGCGATCAGCAGAATGGGGCGGGAGAGCTGAATGTTCAGATTGCACCGCTCGTCATCGAGATAGTCGTTGTTCTGCTCGACCATCAATTCCATCCGTTCCTGCTCGGAAAGCTCGGGGTACTGTTCCTCCAGATCGCCCCTCCAATCCTCGTAGTCCGGATCGCTGCTCCAGATAATATGTTTCTGCTCGGTCATCTTGTGTCACCTCGGTCTTTCTCCCGGCGCTTTAGCGGCTGTCCCTGTGCATCGTAGTTGGCGGGGTCGGCAATGGGCTTGTCAAAGCCGAACATGGAGCCGCCCTTCATGGCCTCCTCCTGGGCACGGGTCACGCCCAGTTTGCGGTTATATTCCTCCACCAGCGCACGGGCTTCCTCCTTTGAGGTGTGGGGAATGTCCGTCTTGTAATAGCCGGTTTCGCCCCGTTTCAGGATCACCACATTTCCGGTATCCAGCAGGAGTGAGTAGCACTGCTTCGGGAGTGACGAGCGAAGCGGCACGAAGGTGCTGCCCGTCTGCTCCATCTGCTGGGCAAACTGCGCCATGCCATACAAATGCCCGCTGCCGATTTCGGCCCGGTGGTCGTCGATATACCGGCAGGCGTGGTCACGCTGCGTGCCATCCGGCCGAATTACACGGATGCTGTCCCCGTCCGGGATGTGGAACAGGGTCTTTCCCTGCGGGTTCACAAAGCAGATGCCACGCTCGGCGTTTTTCAAATGCCGGTCCAGTGCTTCCCGGCGATAACAGTAGATATACAGGTTATAATCGCCCTGCATGGGATTCAGCCGCAGCAGATAGGCATACTCCGGCGTATCCACCCGGAATCCGTACTGCGGAATAAAATCCTCGGCAAACACACTTTCTTTGTGTTCATAGCAGTATCGGGAAAGGCTGCTGCGGTTTTTGAAAATGCCGTCATAGCGCTCGTCAAAACGCAGGGCATTGATAAAATCATCAAACTCATCCTTGAACGCCTGTGTTTTCAGCTCCCCGCAATGATCCTCCCATGAGGTGAAAAAACCTTTCCCGCTTCTGTCCATATCGCCCCGCAAATGACCGATGCAGCCGGTCTGTTTGTCGAGTTGCTGGCTGCCGGTATAACAGTAGCTGCGCTCTGCCTGGGTCATGATCTCGATCTCAAAGTCCATTACCGTTCACGCTCCTTTGTCGCTTTTGCCGCCTGTACAGAGAGCCGTTTCTGCCGTGCACGCCAATAAGCCGGGTTCCAGCGCTGCAGGCTCCTGTCAATGCAGGCTTCATACTCGCCGGGGCGGAAGTAGTTATCCGTCCGGGGTGCGATAATGCCGCTGTCCACCAGTTCCCGTAGGACCACCGGCGCATCGCAGTCCTCTTCAAAATTCAGATACCTGCCTGCCTGAAAGCCGACGGCCTGGGCCTCCGGGGACAGCAGCCGCCGAGCTGCGTCGGTTTGGACCATAATGCCGCCGTGGCCTGCCGTGGACACGCTATACACACCGGTGCAAAGGGTATCGCACCGCACAACAACGCCCCAAGGGGAATCACTTGGTTCTCGATACATCATCGTTCACGCTCCTTCTGTAAGGATGAAATAGAAAGCTGCTGTGTTTCCGCTGCAAATCGCTGCTCCAACCGCTCAACGGTCCAATCCTTTTTGAACTGTCCCAGCGGGCCGGGACCGAACTGTGCCAACGCACGTTTGTCCATTTCCCGCAGCCGCTCCCATAACTCCGGGTGATACTGCCGGGGCTTTCGCAGCTCCCCAATGCCCTGCAACGGGCAGCACCAGCAGGAGCAGCGGTGGTAAATCTGATACAGCCCACCGAAGTCATAGCCCCGGTCATAGCAAATTTGCAGGGCTTCCTTCTCCGTGATTCCCCAATCCACCAGCGGATAGCGCTCGCTTTTGATGCGCTTCGGCTCATCTGCGGCGATACCCACATAACTCACGGCCCGGTATTGTCCTTTCAGCCGGTTGATCTCCTTATGGATGAGATGCGTTTTCAGCTGCCCCGTACACCAGCGCACACGGGGACCGGGCCAGCCGTTTCCGTATAGAGAAACACCCAGCCGCTGCCGGTTTTCAATGCTGGCTGATCGCTGCTTCTTTTCCTCAAACATCAGCCACTCAAAGCCCTTTGGGTGGCGCAGCCACGTCAGATGCAGCCCTCGCTCTGCAAACAGATAGTCGTCCAGCTTTTGCAGATGCTCATACATTTCCGGAAATTCCATGCCCGTATCTGCCGTCAGGACCGCATGGATCGGCAGCCCTCGCTCAACCATGAGCAGCAGCATAGCGGTGCTGTCCTTACCGCCGGACAGGGATACCGCATGGAACAGATCCTTTTCTTCCGTTTGATTGCTCATACCCATTCCGTCTCCTTTCAATTCGGTATGTAAAAGAGGGGCGGCCAATCCGGCCGCCCCCTTGGGATTCGTTCTTTGGAAATGCAGGAGTGCAAACACAAGACCGACACTGCGACGATTTGTTCCACTCCATGAAACTGCCCCCACACTGAATGTTCAGCATGGGGGCGGCGCTTTTATTCTGTAATGTACATTTGACTATAAATATCCAGAATAGAGTCTTTCGAGCGGCGAATACCTATATCCGTTAAACGAATGTCCTCCTGCCGCATTTGTGCTATAAACCGAGTAATATCCTCCATTATAGACTGCGGGACAGGTATTCTCTGATTTTCCCGTACAAGTTGGAACAGGCGAAACACATCCAGACGGTGTTTCTTGATGTCACGTGCGTTTACATGGATTCCTTCTGCTTTCTTGCTTTTCAAATCCAGCCAAGCTCTCATTTTCAGCGGAATAATATGTTCAGCATCTAATATGGAGATACCATCTGTAACTGTTCGTCCATCCAGAAGAAAGTGGTAATAATCATCATTGAGCAAAATCGCTGACAAGCTGGAAACTTCATCATCAATATGCAGCGGCATCAAGTGTGTATCTGGCTGCAAGACCACATTGCTTTGTGGCCTTGAAAATAATTCAATCATCTTGGGGTAAGCAGGGTTCGTTGGGTCCACAAAACGATAGAACTCCGGTTGACCGTTACTGCGTTGCCTGGCCTGATAGCCACCAGCTTCAATAAAAGCCCAAAAGGCTTTTGCAAAGTCTGTCGTTAAAGCCTCGACGATCAGCACCATGTCGATGTCAACGGTTTGCCTGAAATCAAGTCCTGCATCGTTCATCAGAAGATCACAGGCAAAGCCTCCAATTACAGTATATTGCTCCTTAAAATGATTGAAGTGCTCTCGGAATATATCTATGCCATTTACCATTTCGTTCTCCTTTATTCTTCCTCTTTGATTGGTAGTCCGTGCTTTTGCCGAATTTCATCCAAGCACGTCTGAACTCGTTCGTTTGGGTCGTTGTCCATGCTGAGCAGCAATGAAATGTCATCTACACAGCCGTCTCTCTCCAAAATGATCGGGTCATAGGACCACACTTCAATAACAGCACCGCCAAAGTCTTCAAAATACTGTTTTGTGCAGATATCTTCTGCTGGGATTTTTGCCGCCTCCTTTTTGGAAATCGCAATAGCACCATCCTGATCGTTTACCCCAATCATGGATTGCCGTGCCAGCGCCCGTATTCCACTTGCAATTGGATGCTCGATTTGGGCGGTTCCTTTTACGTAAAGAATTCGATCAACAGGCGTTTTCAGTCGCCCGTATGCTTTTTCCAAAAGTTCTGATTTGGTGTATGCCGTTGTGATCCATTTATTCGTGCCTTCTGCTGTTTGCGAGATCAGACCCGAAGCAGAGAGGTCATTGATTGCCCTTGTACAGGTCGCCTTTGAGAGCGAAAGTGCCTTTGCAATCTGTGTCAGATTTACGGACCCAGTATTCTCTGCATAGTATAAATATAGAAATACAAGCTGTGTACCGGGTGCCATTTTTGCCATAATGGCAGCGTCCGCCTTGAATTGCTCATGAAAAGCGCACCCCCAAAACGGAAGGTACACCTGCTGCGAAAGAGACACAAACGGGATGTGTTCTTCCAGCATACTCCGTCGTTGTAACGCAGACAGGTTGTCTAAGCACAGTGCACAGGGAAGAGAACAAAGTTCCTGAAACTTCTTCAACTGCTTTTTTAATGTAGGCAATCGCCAAGAAGAGCCATTTGGCTTCAAAAGAACACACGCATGGTCTCCCCAACTTAACAATTGGGGGGTATATCCGTCCTTGATATAGTAGGGCGTGTCATCCGTGTAGTCGAATCCCTTCACTGTAATATCGGGGCCGAATACTAATTTAAGGAAAGATAGCATATCAGAAAGACTCCTTCGCTTCCGCCTTTTGTTTCACTTTTTCTTAATTGTACCGTTAAAACTGAAACTTGTCAAGTGAATACGAAACAATTGAGTAGATGGCACACAAACAGTATAGCCATTTATTCACAAATACCATCCTGTTATTGTTGGTTCACGCCGAAAAACTTTTCTTTCCCATAGAAAAAAGGGGCGGCCGATCTGGCCGCCCCTTGGCGCTTATTTTTTACGCTTGCGCATCAGCAGTATAGCCGCAGCGCCGATGCCGGAAATGCCCAGCAGACCCAGCCACAGTGCCATGTGGCTGTTGTCTCCGGTCTGCGGCACCTCCAGTGCGGGCTTCTTTTCATTGTGCATCTCCACCTCCGTTACGGCTCCCTCAAAAACGGAGGCCGTCTTGTCAGCGGGGAGGAGATACCCGTCCGAAGTGCCGTCCCGCACCTCAGACACGGTGTAGTCCCCGATGCGCAGGCCCTCGATAAGAATGGCACCCTCCGCATCGGTCTGGAACACCTGGTCATAGCCGTTGGCCCCGGTAACACGGAAGGAAAAGCCCTCCAGCTTCCCATCCGAGGAGGTCTTGACGATTCGGAGCGACCCCACCTGCGCCGCATTGACAAAGCCCTTTCCGGCTTCGTTTTCCACGGTCACGGTTTCGCCGTCCTCGGTAATGGCAAAATAGTAGGCGTTTTCGTCCAGATAAAAGCCCTCCGGGGCCTTGGTTTCCTTTGCAAAATAGCCGCCGTAGCAGAGGCCGGTCAGGGCGTACTCGCCGCCGCCCAGTTCCTCCATCGTGCCCAATAGTTCGTCCTCAGCATCCAGTTCCTGATTGCGGTTGCTGTCACGGTAGACCTCAAACACGGCTCCCTCCAGTTTGTTTTCCGGATAGTCCTTGTCCACTTTCGTGAGGGCCACGCCGCCCCGGATGACCTGCTCGGTCACATCCAGCGCAATGGGATTATATTCCGCGGTGTACCGCTGCGGCTCAGCGCCTACGGGGTACACCGTGCTGTCCAGCAGATAGCCCTCGCTGGGCGTGATCTCACGAATCGTCCAATCATCCCCGCAGGCATAATATACGGTCGTGAATTGGCCATTTCCGTCCGTCACATAGGTGTCCACAAGCTGCCCGCCCTTGTATACGCCATAGACCGCGCCGGACAGCTTGGCATCGCCCTGGGGTGTTCCGGTGGCGCTGTCGCTTTTCGTAACGGTGGCGTTCCACTTTTTCAGCACATTGTGGATGCTCTTGTGCGTGACCTTGCTCCATTCCACTGCTGCCGTCTGATCCTCGGGTATCACATAGCGAACATCCGTATCCACCTCGGACAGCACATAGCCTGTGCCGATCAGCACATCGGAAAATACGGCCTTGCCCGTGCTGTCTGTTACGGCGTACTCGTCTACGGGCAAGCCCGAAAGCGAGGCGCCTGTCAAGTGAAATTTCACACCCTCGATCAAATGATCCTCCGAGGTTTTGATGACCTCCAGACTGCCCCGCTTCAGCGTATTATGGAAGGTCACGGTGGCGATCTGACCGGAGATCACAGTCACTTGACGCACCTCTTGGGGTTCATACCGGTCACTGCTCTGCTCCGTCACGGTGTAAGCGCCGGGGCGGAGATCATCGAGCTGCATTTCGCCGTCTGCATTGGTCGTCACGGTCTGCTCCGTACCGTTGCCGGAAACGGTGAAGGAGATGCCGGACACCTCGCCGTCCTCGCTGGTCTTGATGATCTTGACGCTGCCATAGCCGACCTTCAGGTGCAGGTAGGCGTACATGGGGTCGCTGACGGTATCCCGGAA
>OOCB01003521.1_pt1 | contig 15051 bp, 19 predicted proteins | sample 1671351 | NCBI WGS metagenome assembly OOCB01 (sample SAMN06348148, study PRJEB24527) | human gut metagenome | biome: human gut; feature: ankylosing spondylitis patient; material: feces | host: Homo sapiens | place: China | collected 2015-10
CTACAGTAAAGTAGTGATGTAAGAACTATTACTAGTATTCACGTCGGTAATGTATACAAGAAAAAAGGGCTTCCCTTCCGGGAAGCCCTTTTGTGTTTATTTAGTTTTGTATGTGATTTGCCCGGCGACGCACCCGCGCCAGTAAACCGCAACAATTTGGGAATCGGGTCTGGTGCCTTTTACTTTAACGGTTCCGATGACTATGTTAGTATTAGCGTTCATTTGTAAAGTCGGGGTTGCTGCAAGTGTACCGGTTACAATTGGAGCAGTGCTCCCCGCGAACGTGAGCATAAAAACCCGGTATCCAATAGAAGCATCAGTGATATTATTTGCGTCAAGGTTATAGTCAGTTCTGTCAGGAGAAAACGCGGGGTTTGCGATTTGAAAAGTAAGAGTAAAATAGTCCGTAGTTGTCTGTTCTGTGGCTGTCGGGGTCGCACCGTGCACAAGGTCTAAGTTAACGGGTACGCTTAAATTGCTAATAGCAGTGCTTGCCTTATCAGCTGCAGTCTTTGCTTCGGCAATTTTGGCATCCTGTGCCGCCTGTCCCTGATTGTAGGTGGTTTCAGTGACGAACCCGCTCACGTCAGGGATAGAGCTGCTCACATCCGTCACCGCCTGCGCAATGGTCTTGCCGGGGTGCTCTGCGTTCCAGTCACCGATAACTGCGGCGTTCGCGTCTGCTTTGGCAGCATTCGCGGCGGTCTCGTTTTCAAGGCTGGTCGCACACTGGCTGATAGTCTGGCCCGGGTGGTCGGTCTCCCAGTCGCCAATATTGGTATTGGCTTTGTTGGCGGCGTTCTGTGCGGCGGTGATTTTGGCATCCTGCGCCGCCTGTCCGGTCGTGTAGGTCTCCGTTTTCACATACCCAGAAAGAGAATCAGTTACATGCGCAATAGCGTCTTTGTTCTGCTGAATAGCGGCATCCTGTGCAGTGTCCTTGGCTTTGATGTTCTCGATATCGGTCTTGTTGGTGGTATTGTCACCTTCCAAAGCCGTGATGCGGGTGTCCTGTGCGGCCTGCCCTTCCGTGTAGGTCGTGGTATCTACTTTGTGGTTTGCAAGGTCTCTTACCTCTTCCACGTCTGCCGCGAGAGTATCACAGCGACCATTCAGGGCAGTATCAGCGTTGGCGCGTTCAAGCTCTTCCTTCTGCACTTCCTGCGCAATGGTCGTATCAGGGAAAGCATCATCCCAGTCCGACGCATTGCTTTCAAGGTCGGTCAGGCGGGCAGCGTGCTTTGCGATTTCTGCCGCGTTGTCAGAAATGTTTTTCGCGTTCTTGCTGATATTGGTATTCTGAATGGCCTGTTCAGCTTTCAGGGCATCAATGCCCGTCTTGTTGGCGGTGATGCGATTACTCAGCGCGGTATCAGCATCGGCACGGGCCTGCGCTTCGGCAGCATCTGCTGCCTTATAGGCCGCGTCAAGCTCAGAAATAGCCTGCTTGCGGTCGGCGGTCTCCTGTGCGATGGCAGCAGCATTTGCGGCATCCCCGGCTTCACGGGCCTGCGCTTCGGCAGCGTCTGCTGCCTTATAGGCCGCGTCAAGCTCAGAAATAGCCTGCTTGCGGTCGGTGGTCTCCTGAGCGATGGCAGCAGCGTTTGCCTGCTCTGCGGCCTTTGCACGGGCAATCTCAGCGTTCAGGCTGGCGGTCAGATCGGCAACGTTGGATTCAACAGTATCCAGACGTTCGCCCCATGCCGCCATATCCTTTTCCCACTGAGTGACCTTTTCGTTCCAGCCGTTAATCAGGTCGGTGAAATGCTCGTTGTCTTTCTGGAACTGCTCAACCAAACGGGACAGGTCAAGCACGGTTTTCTTCAGGTCTGCGAACTGTCCGTTATAGTCGGATGTCTTGACCCAGTATTTCGTCTGTCCTTCCGGGTACGGGGGCAGCTGTGCGCCCTTCGGCACATAGCACTTAGAGGTGTAGCAGTCGCCGTTATGGATGACAATGGTCAACGGTTCATATTCCCGTTTGTCGTCCCACTCCACGGGGTCTGCGAAAATCGGGACATATCTTGCACCGATGTACATAGACGTGCCGCCCTTGAACGGCGGCGGGGGGCACGGGTGCGGATGCGGGGGGCATCCGTGCGGATGGCAGCAGTCACCACCCGGTGCGTGAGGTGCGCACGCAATGGGGAAATCATTGCAGTTACAGTTTGCCATAATGAAAATGCTCCTTTCTTAGTAGTAGACGACCAAATGCCCATAACCCGGTTTATCGGGGTCAAGCAGGGTATCAAAGTGCAGGAACTCCCAGCTTGCGGGGATATAGGCGACAAAATGCCCGTCGTCGTCAAGGCCAAAGAACACGAACCGCACCATCTGATAAATAATATCGGTCATGTTGGTGTTGACCCATTCGATAAACGTATCTTTGGTGAAATCTCCCGCTTTCAGCTTTGCGAACAGCTGGCATGTCGCTTCCTTCAGCTGCGCGGTCAGGGTATCCAGACCATCAAGGCGGGTATCCTGCCCGATATCGTGCTTCCGCAAGGTTTCGGTATTGGTAAGGGCCTGTTTCAGCTGGTTCACCAGCCAATACAAGTCGTACTGGTAATGGTCGCCGGGTGCAGCATACGGGGGCGATGTCTGAAAAAGAAAAGGGGTGCTGATATCGGTATCCTTCGTTTCGTCAGCCATAAAGTTACTCCTTTCATAAAATCCCCCGCTTGCGCGGGGTCAGACAGTTAGTGTTTGCCGTTCAGCTGCGCAAGCAGAGCGTCAGCCTTGAGCGCATTGGTGGTGAAACTGTTGTTCTTCCACCATGCAATCAGGGCGGCGACGGTGGTAAAGCCAGCCGTTACCAGCTGTTCCAGCGTTTCCGATTCGATGGGCAGGGGGCTTTTGCCGCACGCGCTCAAAATCTGGTTGACGATGGCAAGGACAAGGACAAGGGTACGGGCAATCGTGCCTGCGGAAATGTGAAGTTCCTTCATGGTTTAATCTCCTTTCATGTGGTTGTTATGTTCTAAATCATCAATGCGATGATTTGCGACTTTGATTTGTTCTTCAATGACGGGGATTTTTTCAGCAAAGGAATTGTGTTTGCGGACTTCCCGCGTCAATTCCTCAATTTTCACGTCGGTAACGGCTTGTGATTTGCTGTTAGCAATCAGGACACCCGCAAGGGTGACAATTCCCGATACAAGGGAGGCTATAATCGCGTCCATGGTATGCCCCCTTAATACACATCCAAACAAAACTTTGCATGGTAGTCATTGGCAATCGCCATGTACACGTTAAACAGGACTGTTTCGCGTTCGGCATCAATCATCTGTTGGGTGGTAGTAACGCCGATATTGCCCTGCTTACTCCAGCCGTGATTGTACATGTCGGTGACTTTTTCTTTGCCTACCTCTTTGGCATCTTCGTGCCGGATGTCGTGGGCCTTTGTTTTCGTGTCGGTCGTGCCTTTGGTCGTTCCGTCCGTCTGGCTTCCGGTCGTCTGGTCTTGCTTCCCGTGGGTCTCCGTGTCAGACGTGCCGGTGGTGTTGGTGGTCGAATTGGCTATCGTGGTTGAATTTCCCGTAAAGTCGGTGGTCTCTTTATGCTCTCCATTTTCGGTGCTTTTAAAGGTTTCCTCTGCCACGGTGTGCGTCTGGTCGTCGGGCTGGTAGTCCGGGGCGTTTTCAGGGGAAATATCACGGGTCACAGTCTGGTCAAGCTTTTTCGTGCTTTCCGTGGTCTTTTTGTCCGTGCCTGCAACGTCCGTCTTGTTGACGGTCGTGGTGGTGCTGGTATCATCAGTTACCGATTTGCCTTCGGTCTCTGTATGTCCTGTTCCGGCTGTTTCGTCGTGCAGCTCAGTACTCCCGGTTTCGTGATAGTCGCCGGTCGTCACCTGTCCCACGGTCTGCCCGCTCTTTCCGCGATTGATAGCGGTTCTATCCTGCGTGGTGTCGCGGTCGGTAGTGCGGATATCGGTGGTGCGCTCCTGTACGTCAGTGTTCCAAATGGGATTGTATTTCAGCTGCGTTGTGCTATAGAGTTTTTCCCAGATAGGCATGCTCTCCTGCACCCAATACCGGATAGCGTCCACCATCCAATACGGGTCAGGCCGGTAAAGGGGTGCAAGTCCGTGCTCCCGCATGATGATGTGGATGGCAAGTTCTCTGTTCATGCCAGCAGGCACTGCAAAATCACGGAACAGACCTTCCGGGATATTGCACAGGAGCTTGCACGCGCGGTCAAGCGCGTCACTGTTTTGGTTCGTGCTGTTCTGGTTCGTCATGCTCCCCCAGTACATTGGCATCATCTGCACCCCCCTCTCTCAGCTCTGGCGGCTCGTTGATTTCGATGGAGATATTGGTTCCATACATATCATTGCACACTTTCACCGATTCGTCAAGAGAAATTTTCCAGACTTCCCGGCGATTGTACGTCTCAGCGTCCGCGCTGGCGCTTTCATTCGTTACAAGCCGCTCCTTTTTATCGGGCTGCACACGAATGCCCAGTTCCCGGTAGAAGTCCTGCAGCGTCTTGCGTCTCAGGTCGTACAGGTCAGGCAGGATAAAGTTTTTCGACAAATCACGGTCGAACTGCATTATTGGCAGCTGATACTGTGCGTCAGTCTTGTTCATGACGGGTTTTTGCAGCTGCCCGTTCACCACAATGGCGGGTTTGCCGTTTTCGAGCTGCTCGAAAATCGTTTCAAGGGTACGACGGTCTTTGTCGTCTTTGGCAATAGCAGCATAGGCAAAACGGCTGTTTACGACGGCCTGCCGAATAGACACCTCAAGCTGCTGCATTTCGACGGCGTACTTCTCGATGATATCCCAGACCCCGCGATAGTCGGGGGTCAGCTTGATAACGGCGCATTCCGTGCCGATTTCAAGCGGCCTGTCAAACTGGAAAAACGGGGTTTGCACCATCATGCCGCGCGGCTGGAACTGCAGCCCGAAACCCGTAGGTGCACCCGGCTGCACAACAAGGCCGTATGTTTTGGAGTTGAACACAACAGCATAGCCCATGCGCAACAGCTGGTAAAGAAACGCGTCATAATCCCAGCCGATTTGCCCGGGGCCTGCTTTCGGCAGGCCATGGATTTTATAGAGCGCTCGCATACGCTGGAAGAACGACCTCTCCCAGTAGTTGAGAACGTCCGTGCTCAGAGACGGGGGACGAAACCCGCCGCATGCCTGCGTGTCAAAGTTTCCCTGATAGCACTGATACATGGTATCACCTTTCCTTCCTTATTCAATAAAAACACCGCCGTCCATTGCGGCATTGATGTACGCGGTTTCGGCGCTGGTCGCCATAGATGCAGCGACGGAAAAACCGCGCGTCTGGCAGTATCCTGCTGCGGGGGTGTCAATTTTCATTACGGGGTGTCCGTACATGCTTTGAAAATTTGTGTCGTCCGTGGGCGGGTAGTAAAGCAGGGTCAAACACGCTTCCATAGACTGCAACGCCGTTGCGTTTCCGGTCATGCTGCCTGCACACTGCGCAACGGGGGGAATCATCTGCATCACCGCGCCGCCTAAAGACTGCATTGCAGCACCCATGTTTTTGCTTGCAGCGGACGGGTTTTTTACCAGTTCCCCGTGAATAGGGCCGATATCAATAGGAAAGCTGGCTGCGCTGCTCAGTGCACCACCGCCCACCTGTAAGCCTATGCCAATAGCGCCAATGGTCGCTGCAGCCTGATTGCCGGTCAGGCTGATATTGCTTGCACCAATAGCATACTGCGATGCAATATTAGCGCTGCCCACATATACCGTGTATGTGCCTGCATCCACCTTGACAGAAATATTGCCGTCAAGGAAAGAACAACACCACGTAACGGTCAAAGCCGCCACGTTGTTCACCTTATCGACAGGGATTGACACAGTTCCGATGAACGGCACATACAGAAGCATCTGGCAGTTCAACCGCTTCCAGTCCGACACAGGCCACGGAATCGGAATAACGGTTTCACGTTTGATTTGAGAATGCCCCATGACACCGCCAGAAACGCCGGTGTCAAAGTCTCCCAAAAAGACATTTTGACTGCTCTGCGGGATAACACTTGCCTTAATAGGAATCCAGATGCAGGAGCGGATACAATCCACAGCCGCGCCGCCGTACACAAAGTTCTTTGCCAGATACTTGATAGCCTTATCCGTGGAGCTGTCTGCACCGCTGTAAGTTTCCGTGGTGCTGCCGATACGAGAAACAACACCGCCTTTTGAATCCAGCAACGGCGGATATGTGTCCACGGTGTTTACCTGTGTCGTTTTGGTCTGCACGTCAGAAATCATCTGCCCAAAGTCGGCGGTGATATCCTGCTGAATGCTATCAATCAGGCGGGAAAGCGCCGTTTTGTTCATGACATAGGTAGTAACACCGGAACTTTTGCCAACTGCCGACAGGATGAAAGCGCCCTGTGTACTATCGATACATTCATCCGTCACATCAAGCGCCACGCTGGTTACAGTCGGACGCTGTGCGACGTTCTGGCGGCTGTCCTGCACGCGATAGCTATCGCCGGATGCATCGAACTTGTTATGACCATACACAATATACGCTTTGGTTTTCTTGATATCGTCTGCAAAGGTCGCAAGTGCATCAATGGTACAGGAGAATTGCCAGTTGTTGGCGTTCAGAGCAGTAATGTCCTCAATCCAGTAATAGGCGTGCGTTTCTTCGATGTAACAGTAGTTGTACTGCGGCGAGATATTCAGACTGTTCAGCCGCACGTAAAATACCGGCGCTTCCATGCTGCAGGCCCGTTTCATGTAAAATGGAAACTCATCCGGCAGTTCAGACAGTGCAATGCGCTTTGTGCTGTTAAGCCGTTTCGAGACTTTGCCCAGATGTGCATGATAGCCGTGTTCAATACCTTCGTTATGGTCTGCCATGTAATAACCTCTCTTTCCTTTAAAATAAAAAACAGGAGCGGCGGTGCGCCGCCCCTGTACATTCAGTTGTCGGGGTTATAATAGAACCTTTTACGGTTCGTCGGACATAAACATCAGGATTGCATTCTGCGTCGGGTTCTGCGTGTAGTTCATCTTCCAGTGGTGCTCCGTGTTGTAGTACTCACCAGAGATATTGAACGGGGTAGTGTACACGCTATCCTGATAGTAAGTAGTCGCCATGGCCTTGCGGTCATACAGCAGGCCCACAACATAGGACAGAGCGACCGCACCACCCGTCACCTGTTTGCCAGTATTCACGTCGAACTGCGACGGGATGCAGGAGATAGCGGGTTTATCGTTGATGTTCTGCCAGAAATCAACACCTTCGTAGTTGCCGAAACTCAAATAGCCGGGGCCAAAGATGGCGGGATAGACCCAGCTGCGCGCGTCGTTGATAAGGGGCTGATACAGCAGCAGTTTCTGTTCGCTCTTCGGGGTGTGACGCAAAAGGTGCAGCGCGTTGCCGCCGTCGTCGGTGCATACAGGGGTCTGGTGGTACAGCACAGAGCTGTTCTCCATCAGGCTGCTGGTAGTTTCCAGCCACGACACGAAAAAGGAAAGAAATTCCTGCAGATGGGCGGTCAGCAAGTCATGCGTGGTGTAGGTCGTACCACGGGCCGCGTTGAAAGCTTTGGTCAGGTTCACATGGCATTCGGGGCGGTCAGAGTTGTACAGCGCACCCATAAAGTTGATGACCTGTGCCCGGTTTTCTGCGGTTTTCCAGCGGGCAATATCGTTTGCGATTTCGGTAGTCATAGCAGCAAGGAACGCGCTAAACTCGCTCTCGCTGGTGAATGCGGTCTTGAGCTGGTTCCTGAAAGTGGTATAGCGCTGGTTCAGCACCTTCTGCCCACCATAGAACATTTCCAGCGGATAGCGTTTCTTGATTTTGTACATGTCAACGCTGTTGCCGTCCACCAGAATATCGGCATTCTGCGCGGTGTTGATGAACTTCGATTCATCAAAATCACCAGAGAAGAAAGCGATTTCACGGACAAACAGGCCCCATTCCTGCCGGTCGGTCTCGATGCTGGTAAACCGGCCCGAATAGGAACGGCTGGAAATGACAGTGCGGGCAATCATGTTAGAAAGCGCCTGCAGGGTTCCTTCCATGCTCTGGTCAAGGCACATCTGTCCAACCTGAATGAAACTGGCGGTGTTGATGGCCTGAATGGTAGCGGTCTGTCCGGTAACTTCTTTCACCAGCGCATTGGCAATGGTGTAAATGTCAGTCGGACGGAACACGCTCATGCCCTTCAGTTCAGGCATGTTAGTACGGGATTTTGCCATTTGTTGCTCCTTTCTGCCGTTACTTTACGGCGTTAAAGTCGGGGCTTGCAGGCGCTTCGGCAGGCTGCACCAGCCCCAGAATGATATCTTCCACGCTGGTAACGGGGGCAGGATTTCCCACGGTGCCAGCGGTCGGAACGTTTTTTGCGTTGATGGCAGCGGTCAGGTCTGCAATCTGCTGCGCCATTGCCGCCATAGGGTCAGGGGTCACAGGCTGCTGTGCCGGGGGGTCCTGATGGTCAACGCCTAACGGGTCGGTTTTGGGCTGGCCCTGCTGCGCACGTTCCAAAGAAAGCATCTGCTGCACCTGCTGTGCCGTGAATCCCATTTTGCCAAGGGCCAAAATATCGTTGATAGTCATGTGAATCATCCTTTCCACCGGCTCGAACCGGTTCTAACATCGACGTGTGTAAAAGTCTTATAAATGCCAATGCCGCCGCTGTTTCCTAAAAAGATTTCAGCAATCGCGGCGACTTCGGCGGGGGTCTTTGTGCGGACAGGCCGGTGCATTTTGTCATAGTGACCCACCCAGATATCTGCAGCCAGCCCATAAAGATGCTTGCTGTGGGGTGCGCTGCCTTTCTGCTGCCGGTTCCAGCTTGCAGTGCGGAATCCGCTGTTGATGTGCACCGCGTCGCCACATACCTTGCGTATGTTTTCCAGCAGTTCAACAAGTCGGGGGTCAACTGCAACAAAATCCTGCCCATCGCGGCACTGAAACTCTGAAAGTTTAAAATGCTCAGACAGACGGCTATTTCCGTCCACGCTCAAAAAATACACGTTTACCATGTGTTTCACCCCCTTTCTGTTTCTGAAAGCAGAACAGGAGCAGAAAGCCCCAGCTGCATAGAGGATGCGGTGTTCTGCTCTCAGAAACGCGGGGGCATGGAAAAGGAAAAGCCAGCCGCGCACCCTTCCGGGGTGTTCCTTTTGTGCGGCTCCCCCGCTCCTTAATCATACACCCTTTAATCTTTGATGTCAAGATATGTTTTGACCTTTAAGAGCGCGGGAACCGACGAAAAATCGACCTGTCCCAAATATATCATAGAACGCAATTCAGGGTGAACGGCCTGCAACTGCGCTGCTGCCTGTGGGCTGCTCCCATAATGCTCCCTGCCACTGTGCGGGGATTCGCAGATGTAGTAGTGCAATTCGTCCATCTGATACGCATACAGTCCAGCAAACGCAAACAGCGGTGTCATGCCTTTCAGGCTGCGGGGGCGCACGTTCTCAAGGTTATTATACACGAATTGGTTTTCCATCGCCATTTTGTAAAAGTCACCTTTGCCTGCAAGATGCTTCATCAGCGCGGTTTGCTTGCGGCGGTCGCTGATACGGTCGCTGTGCGGCATTGCAATAAAAACTCCCGTATCAGTCATACACCATTCTTTTCCGCTCCTTGACATTTTCGCCACAAGGTCAGTACATCCCAGCTGTTCAAGAATCGGGCTGGAAATGTCGAACGCATTCGCTAAAAGCCACATGCGCAAGGGCGGCTTTCCTTCCAGCTCTCTGTTGCCGCACACTGTAACGTATGCATTCAGAAGCGCTTCACCCTCTGCTTTGCGTTTTGCAATGATTCTTTCAGGGATAAATTCATCAAAAACAAGGTCTGAAAATACGTTACCATTAAAACCCCGGATGCCTGCAATGGACGGCAGCGCCATGCCAACGGCGCGTTTGTTGCCGATGTGCCATTTCTTCCGCCCGTCTTTGTCCTCTTCGTCCGTGTATTCAATATCCCCGATTGAATAGGAGATTTTACCCGCTTTCAGAATGCCGATATCATAACCCACGGACTGCAGAGCGTTAAACGGGTTTAAATCCGGGTCAGCGGCGACGGCCTGCAATTCGTTCACAGTGCGACGCATATACAGAAAATACTTGTTTTCGTCAAGCATGTATTTCAGCGTGCCGAACGTTTTACCAACTTGACGTTTACCGATGATGATATTGCACCAGCAACCTAAAGCGGCGACGGATGGGATGTTCACCCAGCCGTCGCCGGTATACAGGTCAAGCGCAATATCTTTGTTGCGCTTGCTCATAATTTTATACCTCTACTTCGTCCGTGTTTTCGTCGTATGCGTTACGAACGGCAGCTTCTACGGCCTGCGCGGCATCTTCGGCAAAGTAGACACGGTAATTGTCGTAGTATTTGCCGTTCTTGCCCTTGTTGGCGCTGGCGGTGATGAACGTGCTCTTTTCGCCCTCAACCAGCCGCATACCGTACAGGTCAATGCCGTACAGACGCAGCGTAAAGGTCAAACAGTTGTCTGCGACCTGCCGCACGCTGCGCACGACGGCATGCAGATTGTGAAGCATTTCCAAGGTGACGCGGGGGCCATCAGCGGCTTTCTTCGAGGTGGATGCATTGTTCTTTTTTGCGAATGCCATAATAATTCTCCTTTGTTGTCTGTCAGTTTATGTTCCATGTGGAACAGCTTACTTTGTGGTGTTTGCTGCAATGGTGCGCAACAGGTCAATCATGGTGTCTTGCTTCTGTTCGATGGTCTGCAGATGGGAAATTGCGTCGGTCTGGTTTGTCTTGACCTCTGCCATTTCATCCACGAAATTCTCGAAAAAATCCGTCAGCTTTTCGAGAATCTCTTTCAGCTTGTTATTGATATCCTGCATATGTTCACCCCCTTAGAACATCCAGCGAATAAGGAACTGCAGCCCGGCAGGTGTCGCGCGTTCCGGATAAAGCGCGGTAGGCGCTTCCGGAAAGATATCCGCAATGTGGTGATTGTAAGCCTGTAAGTAAACATGCAAGTCTGCAAGAGACCGCTCCCCAAATGCGTGCGGGTCATACGTGGGGGCGAACGGGAAAGCCTGCCGTGCTGCTTCGACCAGCGCGGGGCGGGGCAGGGGCTGCTGCGCTGCCAGATTCTGCACCGCGTTCGTCAGCTGCCCGGCAGGGTCGAACACCAGCCCGATAACGTTCCCCGCGATATCTTCCCAAAACTCAACCTTTGAAATACTCGCCATGTCAAATCACCCCGTCCATGTCTGCCAGATTCAGCAGATTCCGCATGTTCACAATGTCCGCGCTCTGAACGACCGCGCCGAACTTCGTGCGCTCAAAATCGTACAGCTTGAAACGCTGGCCCGGATACGCCGCGTTCAAACGTTCCAGCAGCTGCGCGCGGTTCTGTGCATCGACCACACAAATGGTCTTGATACCGTCATCAAACTTGCAAATTGCGGTCATGTAATAGCCTGTCAGTTTCATAATATTTTCCTTTCTGTCTGTTGTGTTGAAACCGGTCTGGTTTCTGATTATATTGTAACACGTCGGCAGCGCTGATGTGTTAACAAACTATGAACAATTTGTGAAACTATCAACACGTTAACACTGCTAACGCAAGACAGTTAGCACCACCAACAAACAAGCATTTACAAACCCACCACCCCGGAACAACAAAGCAAATCGCTAAACAAATTGCGTTGAGGACGCACAACACCCCACAGCACAGCATAATATCACAAAATTTCATATTGATACCTCACATTCCATTAAAAGGCTACGTTCATCCGATACCCTGTATTCGCGTTCGGTCATAACGACCCACGACGCGGAAACCGTGGGTTTTGCAAAGTCGGTGCGGGTGCGTATAGGTTCGTCATGGTATGCCAGACATTGACCGCCTGCGGGTGAAATCAACAAGCCATCGCGCAAATTATCAATGCTGCCATCAAGGGCTTTTACACCGGCTTTCTTGTTCACTCCCGCGATAGTGCTTTCTATCGTGCCGTCTGCATCGACACAAGCATAGCACTTTGCATGCAGGAACCTGAACGCCTGCATGCCGTACCGGTCGTGCGGGTGTTCGTCCTCTGCAACGCCAATATAGACTTTGCTGCCGTCTTTCTTTTCAACCACGCAATTCCGCAGCACACATTGCGCACGAATAACGGCATTGTAGTCGTCAATGGCAGGCTGTTTCTCCCCCTCAAACTTGCAGCTGTCGGTGTCCCAGTAGATGACCTTTTCCCACCCAACACGCTTTAGCATGTCCCACAGCTTCAAACGGGACAATGAAGCAGTCCACAGACCCCACAAGAAAGGAAATTTCTTTTCTTGTGATTTCTGTATGTCGGCATCGTCTTTACTCTGCAAGTTCATTATCCAGCTTTTGTGCGTGCATTCCAGTGTGTCAGGATCGCAGCCGTATTCATCACGCACCGTTTTCTGCGCACATGCGCCGAAAATGGTGTTGACGCAGATTTTTGCAAAAGCATAATCTGGACTGCCTTTCTCTGATTCTTTCACACGAAACTTTTCGTAAATCGTTTTGCGAAAAGAATCTGGCAAGTAGTCCAGCCGAAACGCCACGCTCTCCGCTGCGACTATTTTATCATAGGTATACCCATCAATGAACCTCTGGTAGTCGTTTGAATCACAATACCAGAAAAGAGCATCAGCCCCCAAAACTCTACCGTTATCCAGTTCATCAAGGCCCGACACGTCAGGGCATTTACTGAAAGACACACAAGGGTCAGGGCATTCAGGCTTACACCGGGGATTGATAATGCAAAGTTTAGCTATCCAGCCATACCCTGCCTTAATGAATTTCTTCAAATCCTCTTCGGGCAAGTCGGCGGGCAGCGTTACAGGCGCACCAGATGGAAATTTCCAAAGCAGCTGCTGCGACGGGTGCGCACTCTTGAAGTCATAAGAGTTACAATTGATATAGGTACGACCGGCACGCCAGCGCGTGCCGTGGGTATCACCACCCGCCATGCAGTGATATGCAAGCGCCATCTGTTCACGGTCAAGCTGCAATGCCTTAATAGCTGCCATACAACGCCTATCCGGCATGATTTCTTTGCGTACTGCTTCAATGACCATGCCTGTATTGGTGTAAGGGATTGTAGCCTGATTGTACCCGTGCTCTGCTTTCAAGCGCTCAATTGCTTCATACAGGCCCAACACGTCATTGACACAATACGCGAATTCCGTATCTGTCAAAGGCGTGTCGGGGGTACGATATGCAGTATAATCAAGGTCGCCCGCAAGCTTTGCATGTAAACATCCTTCGGTAGCTCTGGCAAGACTCTTTTGAAACAGCTTGAAACTGTCCCTAAACTCAATACCATTATCAAAGCGCAAATACAAGGGTTTTCGGCTTTTCGTGTACAAGCTATCAGCCAGACCCCAACGGGCCGTTAACAGCTGCATAATATATTGATGTTCATATCCAAGATTATGCACGTACAACACAAACCGGTTCTTTTCATTAACTCCCCATTTATCCACCAGAGTTTCAAGCATTTCTGCCCAGTCCTCAAAGTATCGGGGAACAATGACCTCACCACCAATACAGGTCTGCCAGCTGTAAGCAAAGCCGTCTGTGTCGGTGTTCGTGGTCTCAATGTCAAACGTCGCTGTTACGTCCAGATAGCTTGACATATATTTCCGTCCTTTGGTGCGCTTAACTTTTCGCGGACACACAAGACGCGGCAAATATTCAGCTAGACATTCGCTAACAAGCACGCCTTGCGTTTCTCTCATTTACGTGATTCTCCTTACATAGTCTAGCAGCGCTTGACCTTTTGTCGTCTGGTCGTCACGGTCTGCCGATATGATATCTTCCAGAACATCCGAATTGTTACCGGTAATAGCGTCATAAATTTTATCGCTGTCGAAAAGCTTTTCTGCAGCTTTGGTGAAAAATTTCTGCACCGCCATGTCCCATTGCTCTTGTGTGCCTTTGAAACCCCGCTGCACGGCGGTTTGATACCGTGCATCTTTGATTGCTCTTGCACCAGTAACGGTACTTGATTTCATTGTCATAAATTCACGCAACTGCAAATACTGGTGCTTGAGCGCCGTCCTGTCGGCGCTCTCTTTGGGCCGCTCATTAAAACGGGGTTTAATTTTGCCCGGCATCTGGCTTTCTGCGTACTTGTACGCACCTGTTTTCGCTGTGTTGATAACGTCGCTTTTTTCTAGAGCACGCAAACGTTGGTTTGCGGCCTTTGCGGCCTTGCGAATGACCTTTACAAGCTCCGCGTTTGTAAGCCGGTTCGGGTCTGTTGCGTCTGGACTGTAATAGGCCCATGTTTGCGGCGCGTACTTTGGCAAATGTTTAGCGCTTCGTGCCATTATTTATACACCTCAATTCTAAAGCCGTCTCGCGTCTCTGTCAACACACAATCAGCGACCCCCGCCGTGCATGTGCGGATACACTCATAAAATTTACGAATTTCGCGGGGGTCTACATACAGACAGCTCGACGCATACCACGCGCCTTTATTGCTCTGATATACATAGATGTGACATACTTTAAATGCCGCCTTGTTTCTTGTGGTCATACTTGTTATATCTCCCTTCATTATGCTGTAAATGCCGTAACGCATTGCGGTATTCTACAAAGCCTTTGTACGATGCATACACCGTCAAGATGTCGTGCTTTTCATCGTATCGGGCCGAACGGATTTTGATATTCTGCCCGATATCGCCCAAACGGCTAAAATAGTCGTTCAGGACTTCCGAACCCCCCCACAGCACACGGCAGCGGGTCAGATGGTCGGATGTGCCTAAAGTAAATCTGTAATAGTCTTTCAATGTCATACAATCTTCACCTCTTCTGTGTCTCCGGTTTTAATGTTGCGGCGCTTGTACCCGACACGCCAGCCAAAGCCGTTATGCGATTTCAGAAACATCCAGTATTCAAAGCGTCCATATACTACATGGTGCTCTTCGTTCAAGAATCGAATGTACTCAACTGGCAGTTTAACTATTTTCATCTTGTACACGCTCCTTTCTATGCTTATTATACCACAGTGCGGGTGCAGAGATGTTAACAAATCATGAACATTTTGCATCAGCGCTTTACTGTCC
>OOCB01003540.1_pt1 | contig 14994 bp, 8 predicted proteins | sample 1671351 | NCBI WGS metagenome assembly OOCB01 (sample SAMN06348148, study PRJEB24527) | human gut metagenome | biome: human gut; feature: ankylosing spondylitis patient; material: feces | host: Homo sapiens | place: China | collected 2015-10
GTAACCGAGGGTTACGAGCAGCATCTTAGCTGCTTCCTGAGCGGTAACGTTAGCGTCCGGCTTGAACTGGGTTGCAGAAACGCCTGCAATGATACCAAGAGACTGGCAGTACTTGATGTAGCCAGCTGCCCAGTGACCGTTTACGTCGGTAAAGGTGGTCTTGTCGTTGTTGTACGCAGAAGCGTCAGAGTTACCAGTGCGCAGCACATAGATCATCTTCGCCATCTCCGCACGAGTTACGGTATCGTTCGGCTTGAAAGAGCCGTCGGTGTAACCGTTGATTACGCCGAGGGATACCAGAGTGTCCACTACATCAGAGTCAACCTTGATGTCGGCCTGATCCGTGAACGCCGCACCGGCGAACATGGTGAATGCGCAAGCAAACGCCAGTACCAGTGCAAGAACCTTTTTGAGATTACGACGAAAATCGCGTTTTGCCGGGTTAAGTACCGAAAATCAGAGAACCAAGCCGAAAAAGCGAACTTTTCGCGAAAATTCAATCGAGGCAATAAATGGGTATTTGTAGCGGAAAAATCCTGTCCGCAATGGTTACGTGCGAGTCAGCAAAAATTTTATCATAGGAATTTTTCGTTGTCTACGGGGAAATTTCGCGCGAGATGCCCAAAACAGACTTGTAATTTATCCCAAGACCTTGACTTTTTCTGAGAAAGGGACTATTCTAACTCCTGTCTGCATGAAAATTCATCGGAATGATGGAATATCCATACAAACGGTGGTGCAGACGGAAAACCTTTCCACGAAAGAGGGAATAAAAATGAAGAAGAGAGTAGCCAGCCTTGCACTGGCGCTTTCCATGGCTCTGTCGTTCACCTGTCAGGCGGGCGCGGCCGAAGCCGCCGACACCGGCGCGGCAGACCAGACGCAGCTTTCTGCGGTCAAGAGCGTTCTGCTTGACGCGGGAATGCAGGAAAAGCAGTTCACGCAGGACAGCGACTACATCAACATGGCCAAGAGCCTCGGCATCATCGCGGACAGCGTCAAGGGGGGCGAAGCCTGCAACGATAAGCAGACAGCGGAAATAAAGGCCAAAGCTGAGAAAATCGGTCTGGCGAACGCAATCAAAAACCAGACGCCGCTTTTCGTAAACGGCGAGGCGCAGCCGATTTTCCCGTACACGAGCGGTGTGCCGACCAAGGGCGTTTACAGCAACGCAGACAGCGACATTATCCGCTACTCGGTTTACGTTGAAACCAACTACGACACCGATAGTGACGGCAAACTCGACCTTGTAAAAGCGTTTATTCAGATTCCGAAGAGTCTGGCTGAAAGCAACGGTCAGGTAGCAACCATTTACGAAGCGCGCCCGTATATCACCGGCTGCACGGATAATGGCGCTTCCCGCGACTTTGATTATAAAACCGGCAACACGAAGTACAATCTGAACGCCATTTATGCACAGCCGGCAGCACGTACACCCAACGGCGAGGTCGTTTCGACCACCGATGCGGCAAAGAATGCGTCCGCTGACGACTGGTACTATGTCAGCCCGTATGAGAGCGACATGGAGAATGAGGATTATTTCTACGACTACGAGGACCTCGATTGGTACGACTACTTCCTCGTTCGCGGCTATGCGGTCGTTGAGGTAGCCGGTCTGGGTACGCGCGGTTCCGAGGGTCTGGAAACCTGCGGCGCAGACGTCGAAACCGATGCATTCAAGTGCGTTATCGAGTGGCTGACAGGCAAGCGCAACGCATACACCGATAAGGAAAACAATAATAAAATCGTAGCGAACTGGTCAAACGGCAACGTAGCCATGACCGGCCGTTCCTACGGCGGTACAACCGACTTCGCAGTAGCCTCTACCGGCGTTGAGGGCCTCAAGACCATCGTTCCGGTTGCAGGCATCGCAAGCTGGTATGAATACACCAATTCTCAGGGTATTGCGACCGATGGTGTTGCATACAGTGATGATCTTGCGCTTGAATGCGCAGGCCGCTACATTGACGAAGATGACTGGAACAGCATCAAAGACACCTATCAGGCATATCTCAACCGTATTTATAATGATCAGATTGAGCTGAACGGCGACTACGGCACGCACTGGGCAAACCGTGACTACACCGCAGGCAACTCGGGCAAGAAAACCGGGAGCGGTATTACTTATAATAACTTCAACTGCCCGGCACTTATCGTTCACGGTCTGAACGATGATAACGTCCGCACCAAGCAGTTCCAGATGATGTACGACACGTTCAAAGATGCCGGTCAGACCGTCAAGCTGCTCCTGCATCAGGGCGCACATATCACCCCGGACTATGACTCCCACAAGACCTCGCTGCTGATCGGCAAGGAAAGCTATGACAGCATTCTGAACAAGTGGTTCAGCTATTATCTGTATGGCGATACCGCAGCTAAAAAGTATGTTGACAATATGGCAGCCGTTACCGTTCAGAACAACACGGACGGCAGCTGGAGAACGCTGAACAGCTGGCCGACCTCTGATGAGGCGCAGGCTTATGCAAATACGCTGACGATGCGCAATACGGCAACCGGCACGACTACTATTAACAGTGATATGACCGGTATTGAAAACTGGCGCGATGCATTTACCGGCGGTTCCACCTCTGCAAGCACGATGTTCACCCGCGACGTCGCGAACGACACGATTATCAAGGGCACGGTCAAGGTAAATATCTCCGCTGCTCCCATTCAGCACCCGGGTTCGGACAACGCAGAGAGCCGTGACGCACTGATGATGAGCGCAATGCTCGTAGATGTTTCCGACACGCCGTTCTCGTCCTTTACCACTAGCAGAACGGAGGAGAAAACCGGCGAAACCAACTGGATCGGCGGCGGTGCGCAGAATTACGATGTTATCAATTTCAAAACCACCGACTCCACGTACAAGATCATTGCACGCGGCTGGATCGATCTTGCAAACCCGAACGCAGGTTTCAGCTCTGCATCTGCGGCAGCAGACAAGAAGATCACCCTCAAAGATGGCTTTTACCATGACTACACCGTATATCTCCAGCCGAACTATTACACCGTAAAGGCAGGTCATAAGCTGGCTCTGGTTGTTTACACCTACGAGCCGGGCAAGGCAGAGTATGATGAAAACTACGGTATTACCATCGACAACAGCAAGCTGAACGCGGTTATCCCGGTAGAAAACCGAGAGTGGTACGCGGATGCGGTGCAGTACGTTGCGGACAAGGGTCTGATGAGCGGCACGGGCAACGGCAGCTTCTCCCCGAACGCCCCGACCACCCGCGCGATGCTGATGACCGTTCTGGCGCGCTACGCAGGCGAGGACACCACCGGCGGCGCGACCTGGTACGAAAAGGGCATGAACTGGGCGAAGGCGAACGGCGTTTCCGACGGCACGGACCCGAACGCGAATATCACCCGTGAGCAACTCGTCACCATGCTGTACCGCTGCGCAGACTCCCCGGCGGCGGACGGCAGCCTGACCGCTTTCGCGGACAACGCCACGGTAAGCCCCTACGCGGTCTCCGCGATGCAGTGGGCGGCTGCAAACGGCATCGTCAACGGCTCGAACGGCCGTCTGAATCCGCAGAATAACGCAACCCGCGCCGAAGTCGCGGCAATCCTGATGCGTTTCTGTGAAATGAGCAAGCAAACCGCATAAAACAAAGCTCCTGTCCCCGTTTTCCGGGTGCACAGGAGCTTTTTCGCGCGAAAAACCGCCGTCTGCGATTTTTACAGGCGGCGGCTTTACCTATTATATAGTAGTATACGGGTCGCGGGCGGGCGGCGCGGGCGTAAACGGCAGGCCGGTCAGGCGGCTGACCGCGACGGCGAGGGCAACGATAAAGTTTTTATTCGCCGGTTTCTCGTGGAAAACCGGAAAAACGCCGCCGCCGGAGTCTTTCAGGAGTCCTTTGTCCCACGCGGTGTCGATGGTGTGGCGCATCGCGCGCTCGACCGCACCGGCAGTTGTGCTGCGGGCCTCGGCGACATTCGGGTAAATGACCTTGGTGATGCCGACCTCAACGGTAGCGATCAGGTATTCCACCACGGCGTCGCGCAGATAATGGAAGCCGCTCTGGCGGGGATTTAAGCCGATCTGCTGAAAATAAGGCAGAAGCTGGATATTCACCAGCGAGGCGATGGACGCGATTTCTTTCGGGGAAAGCGACTTTTTATCTCGGAAATATGGCTGAGGAAACATACTTTTCACACCTCTCCATCCTGTAATTGCGGCATTTGCGCCTGTATTTGACATATTCAGTATAAACAGAAACCGCGCCATATGCAAGAGCAATCTGTAAAATTACATCGTCCCGTGAAATATTACACGGAATGTTACGCTTATATTACATATCGGTTCGGACGCTTGACCGAGGGGGTTCGCTATGGTATTATACTTAACGAAATGAGCGAAAGCTCAAAAAAATTTTATAAGGAGGAATTTCCCCATGAAGAATCTCAAAAAGGTTCTTGCACTGGTACTGGCGTTTGCTTGCGCATTCACCATGTTCGCCGGTGCGACGTTCACGGACTCGGCGGACATCAAGGTCGAGAATGAAGTCGTGGACACTCTGATTGAGCTGGGCGTAATCAACGGTTATACCGATGGTTCGTTCAAGCCCAACGACACTGTAACCCGTGCGGAGATGGCGAAGATGATCTATGTGCTGCGCACTGGTAACTCTGACGCTTCTGCGTACAACAATGACAAGACCAGCTTTACTGATGTCAACGGCCACTGGGCCGCTGGCTTCATCAAGTACTGCCAGTCTGTCGGCATCATCGCTGGCCAGTCTGCAACCAAGTTTGCACCGGACCAGACCGTAACCGCTCAGGAAGCTGCTAAGATGCTGCTCGTAACCCTCGGCTACGACGCTCAGAAGGCAGGCCTGGTAGGCATCAACTGGGCATCCAAGACCAACGCTCTGGCTGACGAGAACGGCCTGCTTGACGACGTAAACACTTCCTTCACCGGTCCGTGCCCGCGTCAGTACGCTGCTCAGCTGATCTACAACGCAATCGATACCCCGACCGTTGTATGGCGTGACGATGCTTACACCAACGTAACTCTGCTTGGCGACGACAACAAGACTGTTGGCGAGAAGTTCATGAACCTCAAGAAGACCACCGCTGTTCTGGAGGACGTTTCCAAGACCTCCGGCAAGGAGACCTTCGAGCTGACTCTCGACAAGTCCACTGTTGACGAGAACAAGACCACTGACGACAAGGGCAAGGCTCTGTACAACTTCACCGATGTGAAGAAGGACTACTCTGACCTGAAGTATCAGATGGTTACCGTTCTGTACAAGAACAACGACAAGTCCAAGGTTTACGGCGTTTACGCTACCAAGGACAACACCCAGCAGACCGGCATCCTGAAGAACCTCAAGATGGACGGCAACAAGGTTAAGCTGGACGGCACCAAGTACGATCTGGCTAAGACCACCACCGTATACGTAAACGGCTACAAGATCAACGATGACATCAAGACCTTTGTTGCTAAGTACGGCGACGACTCTTCTACCAAGTATCAGGACGCTGCTTACATGCAGCCGACCGAGGTTAAGCTGCTCGCTACCGACGGCTCTACCGATTACTCCATCCTGAACGTTAAGACCTTCGCAGTAGCTAAGGTTACCGCTGTTGGTTCTGACTACATCAACGTCTCCTTCAAGAAGGGCGACAACACCATCGCTACCAAGTCCAAGCTCGAGTCCGATGACTGGGATTGGTACGACGGCGTTAAGAAGAACGACTACGTTGTTCTGACTGCTGCTGGCAACTATGGCACCAACCACGGCCTCGTTGAGAAGGCTACCGTTGTTACCGGCAAGGTAAACGGCACCAAGTCTGACGATGGCGTTGCTATCGACGGCGAGTGGTACACCATGGCAGGCAAGAAGGGCAATATGGTTACCCGCCCGAACACCGGCGCTAACGTTGAGATGGTAGTTGTAAACGGCTACGTTTACTACACCGACACCACCGCAGGCTCCATCGACGACATCGCACTTCTGGTTGAAGCAGCTCCTAAGGGCGGCGTAAACTCCAAGTGGGAAGCTCGCATGATCTTCGCAGACGGCACCGACAAGGTTGTCGAGATCGAGAAGAAGTGGGATGACAAGGACGACGGCAAGAATATCCTCGAGTTCCATGAAGGCAATACCGAGAACCCGAACGTTAAGCTGTCTGGCGGCGGCAAGGATTGCAAGGCTGCTCCGATGCTCGTTTCCTACGAGGTATCCAAGGACGTTTACACTCTGACCCGTCTGGGCGCTGTAAACACCGATGTTAAGGACGCTAAGGACATCGAGACCAACGGCTACGATGCGTACGTAACCGCAGGTTCTGTAACCACCGATGGCTCCATCAAGGGCACTGTTACCCTGTCCGATAGCTCCACCATCTCCCGCCTGTACTACGAAGCAACCGGCGTTGTATTCGTTAAGTCCAAGGCTGACAAGAACGGCGAAGACGGCGACTACAAGGTAGTTTCCGGCAAGACCGCTTCTAACTACGACCGCACTCTGCGTGCAGTTGCAGCAGTTGCTGACAAGTCCGGCAACGGCTACTACGCACAGGCTGCATTCATCGACCTGGGCGAAGGCTCTACCGGCGGTTCTTCCGACAACTACGCAGTTGTTCTGAAGACTGTTAAGAAGCTCACCGGCACCGCTAACGGCACTGTTTACGAGATCACCGCTTGGAATGGTACTGAGCAGATCACTGTTACCACCGATGACTCCAAGGCTGCTGACATGGGCAAGGGCGACATCTTCTCTTACACCGCTACCGGCGACACCCTGGCTGACATCGAGTTCTCCGCTTCTAAGCAGGCTGATTACTTCGTAACCGCTTACGATGAAGGCTCCGGCGACATCTCCCTGTACAACCTTGACAAGGACGCTAAGTGGGTTGCAGCAGGCACGACGGATGCTTACACTGTCGTTGACAGCAAGAACACCGTAATCATGTTCGTTGACTCCGACGCAGGCAAGGGCGAGACTGGCTACACCATGGCTGATATCGACCTGGCTCGTACCTTCGACTCCGACTTCTGGAGCAAGGGCAAGCTGCCGGCTATCAACGACATCAAGATCTCCGGTAAGGATGCAGTTGATGCAAAGGATAAGGACAACACCCTGACCGAGGATGCAGTACCGAACGTTCGCGTATTCGTTGACAGCGCTTCTGACGACCAGATCACTGTTATCGTAGTTGACGTTCAGCACGACATCACTGCATGGTAATCTAACGGTTCTCCGTTAAATCTGCCATACGGCATGGCCCCCCGAGAAATCGGGGGGCTTTTTGCGCCTGTTTTGCGCAATTTCGGCCCGAAAAAGAAGTTTCTGTGGCGGGGCTCGGCCGCGCGCCGACCGTATCAGCGTCAGCGAGTCCATCGACCACGTTCTGATGGCGGTTTTCGGCGGCATTTCGGGTTCCGCGGTTGCGGACACCTCGTCCATCGGCTCCATCCTTATTCCGATGATGACCGATTCCGGCTACGACAAGGATTTCTCGGTTGCCGTAACCGTCACCTCGTCCTGCCAGGGCGTTATGATTCCGCCGTCCCACAACATGATTCTGTTCGCCATGGCGTCAATGGGCAATTAAACCTGTTTCTCCTTAATTTTCCCTCTCCCCAAGGCGTACGCACCGGAAAAGGTGCAGAAAAACGCCGAAACCGCTGCCGGTTTACTCTGGCAGCGGGTTTCTTTTGCGGTTTTATGAGGAGGAAACGCGGAACCCGCCTCGCGTGGTAAAATGAGCACCCTCGCGCGGGCGCACAGCGCGGCTGTAAGCGCAGGCTGCGCGAGGACGAGAAAGGATACAGCGAATGGGAAACGAGCGTTATAACGTGGATATGAGGGCGCACGGCGGGACGCTTTTCAGGCAAAAGGAAAACCCCGAGGTTTTCCTCGGGGTTTTCGGGGTAACATCAGGTAATGAAATTACTTGTTGATGTTTGGTGCGCCGTACAGACGGTTGCTGTCTGCATCATAGATAACAGCCAGAACGTCGCCGTAGGTGCCATCGGAGTTCTTCTCAACTACTACGTAAGCATTTGCGTAGTACTTAGCAGCGCCGCTGACCTCCTCAGCCTTAGCGATACCGGATACGGAACCGCCCTCAAGGCCTTCGTGGTCGTCGCTGTTTACAGCGATGTAAACGCAATCCTTATCCATCTTGTAGGTGCCGGTGATAACGTTATCGCTCTTGAGAACGATATGACCCTCAGACTTAGCCTCGATACCGGTAATTGCAACTGCTTCGATGCCAACATTGCCGTTCTCGACAGTGATGAACTTGTCGCCATCGTTGCTGTATACCAGTACAGAACCCTTAGCCAGAGTACCATGACCTACCTTGCCGTCGGTCTTCAGAACTACGTTCTCAGAACCGTTCCAAGCCTCGAATACGGTAGACTCATCGTTGTCCTCGCCGTCCTTGGTGTCGTACGGATCAGCAGTCAGGTAAGCGTAGCTGTAATCAGAGCCAGCGCCGCTAATCTTAGCGGTACCAGTGGTGATAACCAGAACGCGAGCAGACTCAACGCCGTTGGACTTCTTGGTAGCGTAAGCGATTACGTTGCCCAGGCCGCTTGCACCAATCTTCAGGTCGTTGATGGTCTTGCCAGTAGTAACCTTAACGTCCTTGTAAACACCGGTGGTACCAGCAATTGCATTGTACATGTTGATAACAACTGCATCATCGCTGATCAGGAACTTGCCGCTGTCAATCTTGTTCTTCGAGTCAACAGCGCCAGTAGAAACGTTAGAAGCGGAATCATAGCCAGCCATGTTGCCAAAACCCAGAGCCTTCAGGGTGTAGGTGCCGTTGCTGCGGGTAGAGTAAGTGTACAGCTTGTTGACAGAGGCAGAAGTAATCTTGTTAGTGCTGTCAACATCCTTCTCGTCAACGCCAGCGGTCGTAGACAGTTTCTCAACTTCGATGGTCTTGGAGGAGCCGTCCAGGAAGTAAGCCTTTACCTTCTGGGTGGTGGTGCCTGCCATGCCGTTGCCGGTCTGCTCGTAGTCGGTAACAACCAGAATATCAGTGGAGTTAGCCTCGGTCTCCTTAGCGTTAACAATGTAGTTGCCAACGATAGCGAGATCGTAGGTGTTGCCAGCCTTGATGGACGCGGTATTCTCGTTCGTGCTGTCGGTTACAACCTTGTACCAGGTATTGTTAACCTTTACTTCCTTCGGGGTACCAGACTTAACGGAGGTAACCTTAGCGGTAGTTACGTCAACCTTGACAACAGCGGTGTCGCCGGAAGCAACGTAGGTGTCCGGAGTAGCTACGGTCCAGTCGTCCTTTGCGTAGCCGTCGTAGATGTCGTAATCGCCAACATCGTTAGAGCCAATGCCGGTAGCATTGATGGTCAGCTTCTTGGAGCCAACGTAGGTGATCTGACCTACAACAGCCGGGGTGATAACAGCGTGATCAGCCTTGCCGTTGCCGTTAACGTCAACCAGCTTGATGGTTGCAGCAACTTCGTTCAGCTTGTTCAGGTCTTCGAACTTATCCAGCTTCTGTGCAGCCAGACCGGTGTTTACATAGTAAACCGGGGTCTTATTCTGAGCCTTGTCGAGCTTGTACTCGGTGCCATTGATCTTAACCTTCTTGTCAGAAGAAACGGTGCCAACCTTCTCGGTCTGACCCAGAGTGCCGGTAGCGATAACCTTGGAGTCCTTGTCAGCGTATACGCCGTAAACGTCGATATCGCCGTTGGACTTAGCCTTAACCAGAACCTTGACATTCAGACCAATGAGGTCGGAAACGTCGGTCGGGAGCTTGTCGAACTTAGTCTTGGTGTTAGTGCCGTCGCCGTACTTAACAGCGGTTTCCAGAGTGATCTCGTAGGTGTCCTTGCCGCTGGTCTTCTCAACGGAGAGAAGCTGAGAAGCGTCGGTCTTAACGAGATCCATGTACTTGCCGCCGATGGTCTTGTCGTCGTCAACGTCGGTAGCCGGCTTGAAGTCCTCGATATCGTTGGACCAAACAACACGCTCAACGTCCAGTGCGTTGTACAGAATCTGTGCAGCGTACTGACGCGGCAGAGCAGCGTTCAGATCAGCGTCAACGTCCTCGAAGAGGTTGTTCAGCTGGCCGTACTTCATGGTGTTCTGTGCCCAAGCTGCGCCGGTCAGACCAGCCTTCTCAGCGTTGTAGCCAGCAGCTACCAGTACCATCTTTGCAGCCTCGAGACCGGTAACGGTATCGTTCGGAGCAAACTTGGTAGCAGACTTACCAGCGATGATGCCGGTGTTCTGCAGGTAACGTACGTAACCCTGTGCCCAACCTGCGCTCTGCAGATCGGTGAACTTGGTCGGCAGCGAAGCATAAGAGTCAGCCTTATCATTGCCGCCATTCATGATCGTAAAGATCATCTTTGCCATCTCAGCACGGGTAACGGTATCGTTCGGCTTGAACGAGCCGTCAGTGTAACCGTTGATTACACCCAGCGAAGAGAGCATGTCTACAGCGGTAGGAGCCTTGATGTCGGCCTGGTCGCTGTAAGACGCCGCACCGGCGAACATGGTGAATGCGCAAGCAAACGCCAGTACCAGTGCAAGAACCTTTTTGAGATTACGGCGAAAATCGCGAAAACGGGGTTTGAGTGCAGAAATTCACCAAAACACCTGATTTTCCCGCACTTTTTCGAAAAACTGCGACCTGTTCGAAATTGGCAATTTGTGGTTTCGAGGCTGCCTTTTCTGCCGCGGACTCGAAAATTTTCATTCGGCATAATCAACAAAGTTTCACGCTGAATTTCTACACTGGAACCTCGATGATTTGGCTGATATGTCGAGAAACTTCGGTGCGGCTTGGCAACAATCCATAAATCGCCAGAAATCCTTCGCGGTTTTCACCAAAAAGCCGCAGAATATTTCATGAAATCTGCCGTTTAATTCGACATTCCGTGCGAGGGAAAATATGCTATAATGAAAGCACATAATCGTTGCGAAATATCTGAATTTCGCGCGAAATCACGCATTCTTCTGCTTTCTGGAGGTGTAATTATGGAGTTATACGACTATCTCTGGCTGCCGGAAAACAAGAGCAATACCGGGTGTTTCAGGCAGAAAATCCAGTTTGGCGAAACTGCCGTGGCGGATAAAATCGCCCGCCGGACGATGCCGTACCTCGCCGTGCTCGGCGTAACGCCCGACATGACCGGCTACTACATGCTCAGCCGCGCGGTCGCGCTGTTCATTATCGGCGGCCGTCAGGAGTCCATTCCGGTTACGATTCTCCCGAAAATCGCGGTGGAAAACGCTCTGACCACGCTGTTTGTGGAGCGTTCCTGCGAGGCTGCCGTGCATTACACATGGCACAACGGCAAGATGACGCTCAGTGCCGGGCATTCCGATGCCGACCTGCTGCATTTTACGGAAATGCCTTCCATCGTGCTGCTGATTGAGCGGCTCGCACAGGTGGTTCTCCGGAACTACGGCGATGAATTTAAAGCGTAAAAGTAGAATGATTCCTCCTGCTGTCCAGCGGACTGCTCCAGTTCGTTGCGCGGGAGGACATTTTTTTGTCTGCCTCCTGCCGTGTGCGCTGCTCGTCGGAGAAGCGCATCATTTCCACGAGCGAGAGAATGAACCGCTTGTTGGACGGCTTCTCGCGGAAGGTCAGGAAAACGCTGTTTTCGTCGTTCTTGAGACCGCGAAGCCCGCCGGCCTTCCACGCGCAGGTAATCGCGTGGCGGATAGAGCGCTCAATCGCGTTGGTCGTTTTGTTGTACTTTTCCGCGATGCGCGGATAAATGTCCCTTGTAACCGAGAAAGACGCACCCGGCGCAAGCAGATACTCGGCTACGGCGTCACGCAGGTAGAAATACCCTGCGATATGCGGCGACAGGCCGATTCTATAAAGATAGGGCGTCAGCTGAAAATTGATTTTGGCCGCAACAGAATTGCGCTCGTCCAAGGAAAAATTGTTCATCTCTCGATAATCTGTGAAGTACATCATCGAATTGTTGACCTCCGATCAATATATTTTTTCAATGTCAGGCGACACCGCGGCTCTTTTTCCTGCCGCGCTACCGCTGCTGACAAGAATATTATAACATGAAAGATTATGGAGAAAAGAGGGATTTATTTGTCAGAAATCCCAGTGTTTTCTTCTCGTGTCGAAAAATGAAGTGCAATACAGCACCTTGCACAACTCTGCTGTCGAAACACGGCTTTCGGCGTTAAGAACTCGTTGATGAAAACATTAGATGGTCAAAAGCTGTCGGATGCTCTGAGATGGGAGACGATTTCCGGCAAGTGCTGATGCTTCAGAAAATGCGTATTTTCAACCGGCTTCGCATTCAAACATTTTCCAGATATGTCGGTTTCGCTCGAAAAAACGGTGTCAAACATTTTCATCTATATTCAACGGAAAAATTTATTAAAATTCAACAAATCGAGGTTTTCGGACGGCACGGCGCTGCGCACGGCATTATTCTAATCTGCGTCTGCGATATACCGCGTATCCGGCGCATAACAACCCCGCCGCCGCAAGCAGAATAACGCCGATTTTCCTTTTCTCGAACAGCTCTTCCCTGCTGACCGGTGCTGTCGAGGTGAAATCCATGCGGAGAAACGACCGGTCGGCAGCGAATGTTTCTATCCCCGCTTTGGCGGTGCAGATGACCGCCGAGGAGACATACGTCACCATCTGCCCGCTCGGAGCAGCGAACAGCACGGCGCCCTCTTCGTCCGTGAGCACCTCGGTGTAGCCGTCCGCCGCAGGCTCAGTCACCTGCGCATACAGCGTCTGCCCGTTCTGCCGGAACGCGGCGCGGATATTTTCGCGCAGAAGCGTGCCGTTCCTGTCGTACAGGCTGGCTGTACGCACGCCGTTCGGCAGGGTGATAACGCAGGCGATTTCGTCCGCCGTGCCGACGCCAAATGCCTCGCCCGTGTAGATTTCGCCCTCCGCCGGGATGTTCAGCGCTGTGCCGCTGTCCAGATTGCAAATCTGCCGCGTGTTCCCGTTTTGCAGCACGCCAAGTGAATTGCTCCCGACCACGTTCGTTACGCCGTCAAATTCGGGCGCAAGCAGCACCGTGCTGTCCTGCCGCACGACGCCCCACTTTCCTGCTTTGGTCTGCACAAGCACACGGTCGAAAGCATCCGTTTTCTCGCCGACAAAGCATTGTACCGCCGCGTACTGCTCAAACGACGCCGCCTGACCGCCTTGGTTCCAGTATGTCACGGTATTCCCGTCCGCCACTGCGGCGAGGCCGGACGCGAGCAGCATGATATCGCCTGCGGTTTTCGTGATTTCCCGGCCGTCCGTATCAATAAGCACTTCTGTCCCGTCCGACGACGCCGTAAACAGCTGCGTGTCGCCGATATCATACGGCTGAATGTCATCATATTGCCCGCTGACACGGGTATTATCATAGTAAAGCGCGTTCTTCCCATCGCGGCTGCCAATCCACAGCACGCCCTGCGCCGTTTCTCGGACTTCAGGCGACACGATATTCCCCACTTCGGTCTGAAACAGGATATTGCCGTCCGCGTCATAAACCGTATCTCCCACGGTAAACGAGCGTTCGTCCGGCGAGACCCCTATCGGCTCTCCGGCACCGGACGATGCAATGACCTTCTTCGTTTTCAGGTCGATGAGGTCAGCGTCCCACAATGTCATATCATCCGGCGAAAAAGTGCCGACTGCAACATCTCCATAGAACTCCACACCATTATATCGGTATGCGGTGAGCTGTTCGCCATCGCGGCTGAAAATCGCATATTTCCCGTCGCGCGGGAGCAGGAAATACGCATCGCGCTCAAGAAGCGTCGGCTGCGGCTGCTCAAGCACGTGTTCGATTGTGCGGAACTCATTCAGCGTTCCCCGCTCGTCCGTATACAGCCGAAGCGTCTGCGTCTGCGCGTCCCAGTCCGCCGCGTATTCCCCGAGTCCGAACAACTGCCCGGCATCGGTCACTTCTTTCCATTCCGGCTCCGCCGCGAACGCCGTGCTCAGCAGCAGCGCGGCCAACGGCAGGCTCAGCAGCTTGTGTATCTTTATTTTCATCGCGTCCTTTCGTCTGTTCTGACTCTATCATAACGTATCTGCCTGTACGTTACAATACAGGCGTGCGCCCCGACGCGCGAAATCCCCCCTCGTCCTCAAAACAAAACCGGCCCTCGGGCGTTAGAGCTTTCGCTCCGACACCGGGGCCGGTTGATATTTTTTTCAGCGTGTCTGCCGCACGGGAACGGCGTTTTTCTCTGCACTTTGCCCACAGAATTACTTCGCGAGCAGCGAGTCCGTCCACGCTTTCACGTCCTCCTGCGCCCCGGCCACGCTGTTGCACAGAATGGGCGCCGCCTGTGCGCGGGCCGCGTTGTCCTGCGGCGCGAAGCGGTTGCCCTCCATGCCCGTTGGAGATGCCGGCTGTTATCCGGTTATCTGCTTCCGATTGCATCTGACGGTAGTTGCTATCGGTCAAGAGTTTTTTTATAAATTTTCTGTGAATTTGAATGAACACAAGGAGATGGCCTGCCGTGTTTTCAATCCGGGTTTCAGGAAAAAGTTCGCTTGCAGTGCATGGAGTACGCTTCAAAGGAGTGCGTACTATTTCTCGGGGAAAATGCGGTATGCCGCCGCGCAGAGCACGTTTTGGTGCTGATTTGTTGGCAAATTGTTGGCAAGCAAAAATTTTCTGCCAACACGCATGGGACAAAAATTTTCAGAGAAGTTGCAGAAACCGATGAAAAAAGCAAAAAAATTCCCGCACCCTCAAACGAAAGTGCAGGAATCCTTGGTGCCGCCAGCCGGAATCGAACCGGCACGGGTTTAACTCCGGGGGATTTTAAGTGTCCGATTCGTGATGATTTTTACGTTATTTTTCGGTAAAATACCGCGAATTATAGACATTTACGAAACATTTTAAGGACTTTAGTGACATCTTCAAACACCTGTTTTCAGCTAAATAAACCCCTAATAAACCCCTAAAATAAACCCCTAAAATAAACCCCTGAATTAAGCCATCAACAGCGGTAAAAAATGAGATCGGAAGAGCAC
>OOCB01003564.1_pt1 | contig 14895 bp, 10 predicted proteins | sample 1671351 | NCBI WGS metagenome assembly OOCB01 (sample SAMN06348148, study PRJEB24527) | human gut metagenome | biome: human gut; feature: ankylosing spondylitis patient; material: feces | host: Homo sapiens | place: China | collected 2015-10
CGCAGCGAAGCTGTTGGAATAAATGCGACTTTTTTATTTTCAATTTCTTCCTTTATCAGACTTCCTACACTTGAAAAATGTGAACATAAAAATAGTTTCATCAATATTCTCCTTTATAAATTCCGATTTGTCGCTCACAAGCAAAAGCATTATACCACATCTTTACGAATTTTTCTACCACTTATCTTTATAACTTCTGGACAAATTGTCCAGAAGTTAACTTACTTATCAATATTCCATTCCTGCCTTTATTTCCGCTCTTTTCTGCCGAAGATGTGAACACCTCAATTGCTTCAATGGTGTATTTTCTGTCTGTTTCTGATACCCTGTCTTTATTATCTCCTCAGCTGAGTTTGTTTTTGTTGATGAGTCCATATCCAACTCCGCTGTCAACTCTTCTAATCGTTTTGTCTTTTCTCTCAGAGCTTCTTCCTGCGGAAAAGGCTGGCTTAACTGCTTTTGTGTATCGCCCATCTGCTGATGCAGCATATCAAGTTTTTGTTGCTCTTCTTTTAATACTTCTGGCAGTTTGTCCAACACCGTATCCAGCTTAGATAAATTCACCCAATCTGTTTTGGAGAATGGAAACGTATAGCAAATCTGTCCTTGAATTTCCAGTTGAATTTCATCACTCGCTATGTTATAGCTTCGATGCAGCTCAAAGCCACGGTATGCACCGATCTGCTCTGAATTACTGTTTGTAAAAGCCATTCCTGCTTTCAGCAAAGCTTTTGCGGCCTCTTTTTTATCTGTGTATTCTTTACCAAACACCTCAATTCCACAAAAAACATTCTCTGATTTTGGATGCTGCTCTGCTGTTTTTTGATCTGCTTTGATTCCTGCAATCTGTGCTTCTTTCTTCTTGATTTGCTCTGTACTTTTTTGCCGGGGACAGGCACTGGATGCCTTAGATGAACTTCCCGATGACAAAGATGAGTTCGATGTCTCTGTTACACGCTTTTTTACAGATAAGAAGACAAAAATCATGAAAGAACAAACTCAAGTATATCATTACATGAATCCATCTAAGAATACTCCGCATTTTAAGCCACTTCTTAATTGTAAGCACCTTTGTGTCGTTCAATTTCGTGTTCTCAAAATAAAAACAGCTCCAAATACATTTGAATACATTATTACAAATCTTCCGTTTTCATTTGATATAAACGATATTAAAACCTGCTATCGCTTACGCTGGGGCATTGAAACTTCTTTTCGTTATTTAAAGCATGTTAATGGACTTCTTTACCTGCACAGCAAAAAGCCTGATTTTTTAAAGCAGGAAATTTATGGCAATCTCATTCTCTATAATTTCGGCATTTTTCTTGCCAATGAAGCTGCCCTTGAAAAGCAAAAACAGCAGCTTGAAATAGAACAGCAACACCAATCTCAAAATAAGTACCATTATCAGGTTGATTTTTCTTCTGCTTTAAGAATTGCAAGAAAATATTTTTGGCGTGATTCAAGAACAGAAAAAGATATCATTCACCTGATGATTAAATACGTTCATGCTGTAAAGGAAGAACTGCGCCAATGTTCACGCCCTTTACGCGGTATTGGTGCAGTTCACTTTGCTTTTCGATAAGCCTTTTTAACCGAATATCCTCTATGTTACGGACTATTTTTATTCTTTTAATCCGTTTATTTCGTATACTCTTTTTTGCTGCTTTGCCTCATAAATAGCTTTTTTGGTACTTTTGAAAAAACTCAATTACAAATCGAACATTTTCTCGAACATCTAGCTAAATGGCATTGCTTTTTTTTCAGTTTTACAATGACTTATGCATACCCTTGAACAGTAACAGGCAATCGTATGGATCATTTTTTTTACATCCAGTGGTTTGGCCAGATGTGCGTTCATACCACAGTCCAGTGCATGGCGTACATCCTCTGCAAAAGCATTGGCGGTCAGTGCGATGATGGGAATGGAAGAAGCATCCGTCCTGTCAAGCTTCCGGATCTGGCGTGTGGCCTCGTATCCGTCCATCAGAGGCATCATAATATCCATAAGTATCACATCAAATGTCCCCTCGGGGTGAAGGGAGAAAAGTTTTACAGCTTCCCTGCCATTGGATACTGCAGTTACCACAGCACCTTCCTCTTCAAGGAGTACCTGTGCCACTTCTCTGTTTATTTCATTATCCTCTGCCAACAGGATCTTTATGCCCTGAATGGAGTTTCGCTCAGATTCTGGCTCAGAAGAGATATCCGTTTCTTCTGCCTCTTCAAATGGCAAAGTGATCACAAAAGTACTTCCGATACCCGGAGTACTGGAAATCTCAATGGTACCACCCATCTGTTCAAATAGCGCTTTGGCAATGCTCATACCCAGTCCGGTGCCATGATATACACTTCGGGCATCCATATTCTCCTGAGTAAAGGGTTCAAAGATCTTCTCCAGATATTCTTTGCTGATGCCGATTCCCGTATCAGAGATCGTCCATCTGCAGACCAGCTTATGATCATGGGAAGGGAGAGCATGGATCTCCGTATGGATTGCCCCATTTTCTCTGTTGTATTTGATACAGTTACTGTAAATATTCATCATGGCACGACGGAGGTGCAGAGGGCTGCCGTATACAAAGGGATGTTCGTATATCTCCGGTGCGATATGAACGGTGAAATCAATGCCGTTTTTCTGTGCCTGCATATCGATCAGCATCTGTGTTTCTTTTTCATATCTGATCAGATCAAAAGGTTCATGGTTGAGTACAAGTCCACCCTCCTCGATTTTGGACATATCCAGCACATCATTGATGAGAGAAAGCAGATGACTGGCCGAAATGAATGCTTTTTCACGATTATTTTTAAGGAATTTAACATCATTTTCATGTTTTTTATCAATTTCCAGCAGACCAATGATCCCATTCAGAGGTGTACGCATATCGTGGGACATACGGGAAAGGAAATTGGATTTCTCTGCATTGGCGCGTTCGGCAGTGTCAAGAGCTTCTTTAAGGAGCTTCTGGTGCCGGATCTCTGATTCCACCACATCGTCCACATTCAGAAATCCCAGAACAATGATACCGGAGTCTTCGTTTTTGATAAAGCGGAACTGATAGTAATGGATACCATCCCTGTCATTTATCCGGTAATTTCCCTTGTATTCGGACTGACCGGACAAAACACTCATTACATTACCCAGTTCCAGTGATTCTTCCAGCATTGTACGGTCATCCGGATATACACGCTGCCGGATATAATCTGAGAGGAAAAGATCATAGGGATATGTATCGTTGTGTTTTTTGTCTGGATCAGGGACATCATGGTCTTCCTGCTTGATCACAGAGAGAGTTTTTTCTCTGGGGTTGATCAGGTATACGTTCAGGTAGTTGCTGCTCAGTGTCTGGACAATACTTACCTGTGTCTCATAGGCTTCCTGTGTTCTGGTGACATCTTCACCGTAGAGGATTGCTTCCAGATGGTTGTTGGAAGGATTGAGCAGCAGTCTCGCCACATATTTGGAAATCCTGGCTATATTGTCATCGTAGAGACAGCGGGAAACCCTGGTGACTTCCACCTGACCGTCCTCATAGCTTTTCATCAGGGAACTGCGGCAAAATGCATTGATGAAATCGTTTCTGTCCTTTAATACCGGTATGAAAACAGCAGTCTCTGCGATAAAATGGTCAATGGAAGCGTCAGCATCCAGCCCATAGGCCAGGGCAGAGGTTCCTCCGATCTTCAGAATCTTATCATCTGTAAGGTCGAGATGAAAGTAGCCGGCAGCATGGGTAATGGATGCCAGAAGAGAGTGGAGCTGGTTTTCATAAATCTTGCGTGCTGTCACATCATTGTCTTCACAGGCCACTGCAATCACAAAATCCCGATAGTCATCGGCGTTTCCGTTTCTGGCAATGAGCAGATAATAGTAATGGACAGTATCTGTGACAAGCCTGAAATGGAATTTGAAAGAGGCTTCCTGAGAAAGTCTTTCCAGCAGGGTTTCATAATTCAGGTGTCTGGACACATAGGAACGCTCATCCGGATGAATATATTTCTGGATGAGAAAATTAAATGACAGATTATAGTCTGCATTATCTTTAATATCCGCAAAAGCATCAGTAAATCTGGAACGATATACGGAGATTTTCCCGGTTTCCCGGTTTACGCCATAAACAGACATGTAGTCAGAAGCAAGCAGGTTGATGGCACCCAGCAGACGGAGAGAGTTCTCACCTGTGGGAATAGACTTTGACAGGCTTTCTCCTTCGGCTACTGTGCTGAATACAAGTGCATGTCCTCTGCTGCCATCGGGCTGTACAGTCTCTACTGCATCAACTGTTTCATAAATATGGCGGATCGGATCCAGGTAAGTCTTTGGTCCCTGTATCCCCAGTGCTACAGGGCAGGGTGGGCATGGGGAATCAAGCCCCATAAGTGCCTTATAGCATTTCACTCCCGGCTGGAGATTGGGGTACAGCTGTTTGGCAGTGTCGTTATAGCTTAGGATATTATAGTCTTTGTCTATGCTGTAATATCCGGATGAGTGTGTGTTCATAATTTTATACTCCTGGTGTTTAGTGCTTTAAAGTATACTCTTTTTACCAAAAAATAGCAATGATAATGGACGAATTTTTAAAGGTTGTACAATGTTTCGGTTACTGTTCACTCCGTTCTCAGTAACACGCTTCGCGGGATAGTAGCGTGTGAACAGTAACATCCATAGCTCACACCACACAAAAAAGCTGACAATGTGGCTTACGCAGCTATATTCTTGCTCTTCTATCTATGCCACTATTCTGATAATACAATCGTTTATCTTCATACATTCGTTTTTCTGCTTCAGCAATCAAGGATGATATATTTTTATCTGATGTGTTTCCAACAGAACATCCTATAGAAATGTGATAATATCCTTTTTCAACCTGTTTTCTTATTTGCTCAATTTTCACCCTTATCCTATCTTCCGATTCATCGGTAAGCAAAACGACAAACTCATCACCGCCTATGCGATATGTTGCCGGGGACAGGCACTGGATGCATATTTCTGTCCCTGCTTCCTGTACAATTCCTGAAAAAAATTTCTGTAAGAATATTCGCTAATCCTTGTTCTCCTATCTTTCCATCTACATTCCGGATATCGGCAAGCGCTTCTGCGCCCTTCCGATCCTCCTGTTTTTATAACTTCTTTGAAGCAGTATATCAAAAAGCCCTGTGTACGGCAATTCCAAATGTTACTTTGAGCAACGATCAGTAAAAAATGCAGTTCTGTCTGCATGACGGTCAATTCCTTGATACGAAAAAAGAAATGTGGTTGTGGAATCTTTTAAATCATGGTAAACTGATCCTAACAACTTTCAGCTGAGATATCCCTCAGATTACCGGAGGTTTCTATGGAAAACAATCTTATGTCTATCATACGAGAAGCAAAAAAAGGAAAAATTCTCGTATATTATTTCAAAACCTATTTTTTGGTGCTTCTTATTTCTTCTCTGCTGTTCGCCGCCTACAGCTTCAGTGTACTTTCCGCAGTATGGAACGACGGATGGGAGAAAACGCAGAAGGAGTTAGAGGGCTGCACAGCTACAATTGACACCCTTTTTGATGAAATTGACGGCTTTTCTGATCTGATTTTGAGTAATGAAAAAGTCTCCGCATTTACCAATTATACCAATGGCTTTGGATACAACAATACCTACAAAATCATCGATGTTCAAAACAGTCTGCTGGACACCTCCTTTCTGGAAGAGTATATTTTGGGATACTTTTTGTACTTTGACAACAGTCAGATGGTTATTAACCACAACGTTGCCTATACATTTCAGGACTTCTATGAGCTGTACATGAGAAGCACCCGGTTTTCAGAATATTCTGAGTGGCTTGGCTGGTTCTCCGAGCAGACACTGGGCGGCTATGAGCTGGGGGAAATGCAGGAATATATCCTTCCCGGACATAATAACCAGAAAACAGAACTGATTCCCTACACCAAGCCTTTGCTGTACTTTTCCTTCGGCGACCGAAGCCGCCTTTTAATCTATATCAAAAAGGACGCGCTGGAGCAGCTGCTTTCTCCCCTATCCTCAGATGGAATACAATTTATTCAGAACAGCAGCGGAAAAATTCTGTATCAATCTGCCGCCCCATCAGGGCTGACCGAGGCCGAGACGCTCGATCTGCTTTCTCTTTCTCTGGAAAAACCGGACAGTCAGCGCATCCGTTTTCACGGGAAGTCTTATCTGTGTCTGCGCTGTACCTCCCGTTCCAGCCATATGACCTATTACTCCTTCCAGCCTGCCTCCCAGGCAGATACAAGGCTTACATCGATGGTACTTCAGTTCTTTTTCTTTCTGACCTGCGCTCTGCTGGTAGGCGGCGGTATCAGTCTGTTTCTTTCCAGGAAAAGTGCAAAACCACTGACCAACCTCCTCTCAGAGGTGGCACAGAGTGAAAATTCCAACAGAAAGCTTACCTCTGCCAATCGCGAGCTCACTCTTGAACTGGAAGCGCAAAAACCGCTGATTAAAAATGCATTCTATAACCGACTTCTGTACGGCAATATGGAGTCGGAAGAGGAACTCAGGCAAGATGCAGCTATGCTTTCTTTTCCCTGTGAAGGAAGCGTATTCTGGACTGTAATCTTCCAGCTGATTCCGAATGCGGATCCTTCCCAGTACCAGCCTGATCCTCTGCCGGATGCCTATCTTCTGTCCCTACAGGAAATGATTGAACTTTCTATTCCGAAAGCCGCCGCCGTACATACCGGAAACGATGCTCTTGTCTGCATTTTTTCTGTTTCGCAACAAAAGGCTTCGCAATACCGTGCTTATACCCTTCAGCTTCTGTCCGGTATACTTGCCAAAATACCTGAAGCGTTTCCGTTTCCTGTACAGGTATATGGAGGTCCCTGTGTCACACGGCTCGACGAAATCAGAAATGCCTATACCAAAACGACACTGCTGTATAAAATGACCTCCTCTCCCCAGACTGAGCCCATCTGCTGGGTTCCAGATCTGGAAAATGTTCTGACCGAGTATCCTTCTGCGGAGATCGCAAAAATTTTGGAGCGTGACATCCTGACCGGCAATGAGAAGGGCGTTCATGACCACCTGGAAGAGCTGTTCCGCAATGTTTTTATCCGGGAGGATCTGTCTGCATATGTTCAATACCTGATTATCGGCGAGCTGCAGATCTCTTTTCTGCGCATACTGGATAAACTCAAACCGGAGCAGGAGGAACATGAAAAAATGATTCGAAAGCTGGAAAGCAGCCACGGAAAAAATATTCTGGAACAGATCCGGATTACACAGTCTGTTTATCTGTACTGCGCGGCATTGGCTAACAAAACCCTTCATCCGTCTGTAGAAGCATCTGCCCTGACTGCCTACATTAACCTGAATTACAGAGACCCGGATCTTACACTGACTACAACAGCAGATGCCTTCCATATGAATGAATACTATATTTCTTCAATCTTTAAGCAAAGTACGGGAATCAATTTCTCTACCTACGTGGAACAGGTCAGAATTCAAAAGGCACAGGAGCTGCTGCGGGAAAGCAGCCTGAAAACCAAAGAAATCTCTGAAATGGTTGGATACACTTCTTCCAATTCTTTCTGCCGGGCGTTTAAACGGGTAACCGGAATGAACCCGACAGATTACCGGAACAATTCTTAACACACAAACTTCCGATTCAGCACAAAACCCTTCTGTATCCGGTTTTGTGCTGTTTGTTTATTTACCTCCGCAAATCCGTTTTTTCAGATTATCAGCAAAGGAATATTACGCCGAAGGGAAACGAATATCTTTCATAAGCAAAAATCCCCCCTTCTTTGCAACGGCATACCCTGCCCGGGGAACTGAATATTTACCTTTTCCCCCTCTTTGTGCTTTAATGAAGTCAGATGAAAACGGAATCAATCTTCAGCAAAGGAGGTCCTCATGAAATCGCGACCAAAACAATTATCTTTTTTTAAGTACTTCAGGGGGCATTGGCAGCTGTATCTGATGCTGTTGCCGCCGCTTACCCTTCTGATCATCTTCTGCTATGGGCCAATGTACGGAATAATTATTGCCTTTAAAGACTATACCGTCAGCAAGGGAATTCTGCACAGTCCCTGGGCCGCCGATCACGGCTTTTACCATTTTCTGAAATTTTTCAGAAACTATAATTTTAAGGAAGTGCTGATCAACACGCTGACGCTCTCTATCTATTCCATTCTGGTCAATACCCCCTGTGCCATCCTTTTGGCCCTGGCACTGAATTATACCAGAAATATCCGTCTGAAAAAGACCATCCAGCTGATTACCTACTGTCCTTACTTTATTTCAACCATTGTTTTCGTCAGCATCCTGAAAATGATTCTGGATACCAGAATGGGTGTTATCGGAAAGACCGTCTATGAAGTATTCGGAACCAATCTGATGGCAAACCCGGAAGCCTTTCCTTCCCTGTATGTCTGGAGCGGTGTCTGGCAAACAGTCGGATTCAATGCCATTATCTACATTGCAGCGCTCTCCGGCGTTGACCTTCAGCTTCACGAAGCTGCAATTATTGACGGTGCAACGCTGCTGCAGCGGATCTGGCATGTCGATCTTCCCTCCATTGCCCCGACAGTTATCATCATGCTGATACTCAATATGGGATCTATTCTGAATGTCGGATATGAAAAGGTTCTTGCGATGCAGAACCAGAACAATATTTCCGCATCGGAAGTAATCAGTACCTATTCCTACAAGGTATCTCTGGTGGCCTCCTTCCCGGATTTCTCCTATGCGACGGCAATCGGACTTTTCCAGTCAGTCGTTGGACTGATTTTGCTGTTGACTGTGAATAAAATTGCAGATGTGCTGACCGGAAACGGATTTGTGTGAGGTGAAAAAAATGAAAACAAAAAGCAAAAAGAAACTCAGCCAGGACCGCGTGGTAGAATCCATGGGAACACTCCTCATTCTCCTGCTGGCCATTACCATACTTTATCCGCTAATCTATATTGTGAGCTGCTCCTTTAGCTCCGGCGATGCACTGATGAGCGGAAAGGTTCGCTTTCTTCCGGTAGATTTCACACTGGACGGCTATCAATCTGTGTTTGAATACAAACAGATCTGGACTGGTTACAGAAATTCCATCATATACACGGTAATTGGCACGGCTCTTTCCATTACCATGACGGTATTTGCTGCTTATCCCCTTTCCAGAGACGATCTCCGCGGAAGGACTGTTATTTCCCGAATCTTCGTCTTTACCATGATGTTTTCCGGCGGAATGATCCCCAGCTATTTGCTTGTCAAGTCTCTGCATATGCTCGACACGATGTGGGCGGTGATTCTTCCAGGATGTGTAAGCGCATATAACGTAATTGTTGCACGAACCTTCTTTAGTCAGTCCATCCCGAAGGAGCTTCTGGAGGCTGCCCAGATTGACGGCTGCTCAGATTTCAAGTTTTTCCGCAAAATTGTGCTCCCGCTGTCCGGACCGATTATGGCGGTCCTGTGTCTCTGGATCGCGGTTTCCCTCTGGAACGGATATTTCAACGCAATGATTTATCTGAACTCAGAAAGCAAATATACCCTTCAGCTGGTTCTTCGCCGGATTCTGCTGCTTTCCAAAGTTGATTTTTCAAAATCCACTTCAATGGATCTGGAGCTTCTGGCAAAAAATGAATTCTTGAGTGAAATGCTGAAATACGGAACCATCATTTTAAGCTCCCTGCCCCTCATGATAATCTACCCGTTCCTGCAGAAATACTTTGTAAAGGGCGTCATGATCGGTTCGGTAAAGGGATAAATTTTATCTGATCTCGAAGCGTAAGCTTACGAAATATATTTTAGGAGGAAATGAAATGAAAAAACTGAAAAAAACAACCGCCATCTCTCTGGCAGCTGCCCTGTGCGCTTCCATCCCGACTGCTGTACCGGCCCTGGCGAACGGAGAAGATCCGTTCCGGTTTGACTCTGTTGCGGACGTTACTTTCCCTCTGGAAGAAAAACTGACCCTGGATGTATTCGTCTATGCAACAAACACCGGCGGCGGAACCATGCAGGAAAATTATGTAACAGACTGGATCGAGGAACAAACCAATATTCATCTGAATTTCGTTTATGACGTGGATGGTGATGAAGCAAAAACAAAGCTGAACCTGCTGATGACCGATCCAGACAGCCTGCCGGATTTCTTCCTTACCACCTGCTGGACAAAGGCTGAGTTGTCTCTGTATGCAGAACAGGGTCTGATCATCCCGCTGGATGATTACCTCGCCGATGCCAAAAACTGGAACGAAAGTAACGAAGTCTGCCTGTCCAGGAAAGCCGATCTGACCATGAACGACGGACACATCTACAGCTTCGGTTCCGGCTCTGAAAGCTTCCACAACGTATATCAGAACCGAATGTGGATCTACATGCCCTGGGTAGAGCAGCTCAATGACGGACATGTCCCGGAGACTACAGAAGAGCTGTACGAGTATCTGGTGAAGGTAAAGACACAGGACCCCAATGGAAACGGAGTAAACGATGAAATCCCGATGACTGGTTATCTGGGCGGTTGGAGCACCGATCCTACTGTATGGCTGATCAATTCCTTCGTTCAGTGCAATAACCCTCTGAGCAATACAAACCCCACCATCGGCGCCGGATTTAATATCAGCGCGGATGGCCAGGTTGAGTATGCTCCAATCAAAGATGAATACCGGAATGCCCTTTCCTATATCAGCAAGCTGTATGAGGAGGGGCTGCTGGATCAGCAGACCTTTACCCAGGACTCCACACAGTTTGCAGCAACCCTGAATAGCGACGAGCATCTGGTTGCGCTCCATGCCGCCGGAAGAAACCAGGCTGACAAGGCTAACTTTGACGCCGGGCTTGACGGCACCTGGTCTGACTGGAAATGCATTGTACCGGTTGAGGGTCCCGATGGTGTCCGCCTGGCTGCCAGATCCAACATCAGCTACTTCGCTTCCTGCCGCGGCGTTATTTCTAAAAACTGTGAATATCCGGAAATTGTTGTTGCCCTGTTTGATTGGCTGGCATCAAAGGAAGGCTCCCTGACACAGCAGTATGGTGTAAAGGGTGTGACCTGGGATTTTGTCGACGATGGCATCAGCGTAGCCGGCGAAACCGCAAAGTATAAAACCATGGCTGCAGCTGATGATTACGACTGGATCGGAAATGGATATGCAAGAAATTATGAGCATACCTCCTGGCCTTCTGACGTCTGCATCGACAGCCTGGATACCGCCTTCAAGAGCTCTATCTTGGTAAAGGATCCCGCTAAGAATCTGGAATACATCCTGTATCATGCAGCAAAATCCTATGAAGAATATGCTCCTTCTCTGGAATCCATCCTTCCGAATCTGACAATGGAAACGGCAGATGCCAAGGCTGTATCCGAATATACGACTACCGTAGGAGGTTATGTAAACCAGGCAACCGTGCAGTTTATTACCGGAGATCTGGATGTTGAGAAAGATTGGGACAGCTACATCTCCCGTATGGAATCCATGGGTGTAAACGATTATATCCGGATTTATCAGAAGTATTATGATATTTACCTGGCAAATCAGAACTAACTCTCTCGAATTTTAAGCTTCAGAAAGGAAACTGATACAATGAATAAAATCAGGCAGATTGTATCCTTAGCCGATCTGACCTATCAGGGAGCCGCAAGGCTCCCTGAACATGGCTTACCGCTGGGAAACGGAAGAATGGGGTCTCTGATCTGGCTGACCCCGAATGCCATTCACCTTCAGATCAACCGCTGCGATGTTTTTGGCATGAACTCGTCCTCACGCTCTGTAGGCATCACTGACAGCGATTTTTCTTGCGGCTGTGCTTTCGCTGACATTGAGTTTGGCTCTATGCAGCATCCGGTTTTCGACGAAAATACCGTTTCCCGTCTTTCCGTCTATGAAGGGGAAATTACAATCTCCGGAAATGGCGTTCTGGTTCGATGCCGTGCCGATATGAACGAAGACGCCTTTCTCTTCTCGATCGACGATAACCGTCAGGAGAAAGAAACCATTTCCATCCATCTGCGTGCACTCCGTTATCAGAGTCAATACGTTGTCGGCAGGAGAAATTATACACATCCATCCTTGAAACCCGGAGGCACTGTTTCCTACCGGCGCCAGGTACACCAGCTGGCGGAAACGATTCTTTCAGAAGAGCCCCAAAAAATCTCTCTCAGACAAAACTTTACAGAAGGCTCCTTTTTCTGTGGTTCTCTGACAGAGGCAGGGACGACTGACAGCTGCTGCACCTATTCCCGCAATCAAACAGAATCGGTTCTCGAATTCTCTCCTTTCCGGGACTCATTGACATTCATTCTGGCTTCTGCCGCGTCTTTTGAGCCAAAAGAGCCGAAATCGACTTCCCTGTCCGCTCTTCTTTCCCAAAGCTTCACCGGCCTGTGGAAGGATTCCTGTGACTGGTGGAACAGCTTCTGGGACCGCGCTCCTCTGATTGTTCTGGAAAGCCAGGACGGATACGGGCAGAAAATCACGGAAGAGCTGCTTTATTTCACCTATCTGATGGCCTGTACGTCAAGAGGCTCCTTTATGCCGCGATACGGCGGCCTGCTGTTCCAGACAGACGGAGATTTCAAAATGTGGGGATCCCAGTACTGGTGGCATAATAATTCGTGTTATTACGCGGCAATTCTTTCTGCCGGAATGACAGAATTATGCGATCCGCTTGTTGATACGATCTTTTTTGGAAAGAAGGCGTATGAAAAAGCCGCCGTGCAGCAATGGGGCAGCGAAGGAATGTGGATTCCGGAGACTTTCTGGTTCAATGGTCCCGAGGAGCTTCCCGAAGAACTGCAGTTGGAATTTCAGCAGCTGTACCGGGAAGAAAAGCTCTGGGAGGAACGCAGCAGCGAATTCATGAAGTTTTCAGAGGGACGGAATACCTTTGACCCTCGCTTTGGCTGGATCGCTCACCGTGGGGAATACCGGTCAGAGCGGGGATTCGGACCCTTTGGCTATGTCAATCATATTTTTTCCAGCGGAGCAAAAATTGCTTACTGGCTTTGGGTTCGGTACGAGCTTACCATGGATGAGTCCTATCTGAAGGACAAGGCATATCCCATCCTGAAAAATATTGCAGACTTTTACACACATCTGCCGCTCATTCAAAAGGCGGAGGACGGAAAGCTTCATATTTACCACTGCAATAACCATGAGTCCATCTGGGGAGGGACCGATACAGTTTCAGAGCTGACTGCAATCCATGGAATACTGCCCATTGCCATACGGGCTGCCAAGCTTCTGGATACGGATCAAAAGAAACAGACCGAGTGGATACAATTTCTGAACGACATCACTCCGATTCCGACCAGTTCCTCGCCGGATGCCCTTCTAACCGGACTGGAGGAAGGCGAGTGCTGGGTAAACGGTCGAAAGCCTTATCATTTCGGTCATATGGATACCACTCATCTTTGTGAACCGCTGTTTCTTTATGACTACTGTACACCAGAAACAACAGATAAACGAATCCGACAGCTCGGAGAAAATACCCTTCGGGAAATCATCCGCAGCAAAACAGATGAAAACGGACAGGTGGTGCTGGATACGCTGGATCTTGCCGAGGAAGTTGTTGCCCGCAGCTGCAATCCCGATGCCTTCGAAGCCTTCATCAAAGCAATGTATGACAATACTTCCGCAGAGCAGGAATTTTGTGATCTGACCGGAATCGGGTACATGATCCATCTGGATAACCGAATGGCACTCCGGGAAGGGCCTCAGTCCATCGGCGCACAAAAGCAAGGTCATCTGATGTCCTCTGTTTCCAATGCCCTGTGTCATGCTTTTGCTCCGGCTCCCGGAGAAGATCCTGTCCTCTATTTGTTTTCAGCTCTGCCAAATAGCTGGAATGCTTCTATCCGCATGAATACTGTCAAATGCTATACCGTGGAGGCCTCTTCTAAAGACGGAAGCATTTCACAATTCCGCCTGACGGCACACAAAAAGAGTGTACCGCTGCAGATTCATAATCCATGGCACACTCCGGTGAAAATCACATATTCGAATCATACGGAAACCGCTGTCGGAAAAACCTTTACCGTCGTAGGAAGCTGCACTCTGGAGCCCCTCAGTGAAAAATAATCTCAAAGCCCCGGTTCCCCGGGGCTTTCTTCTGTACGCTTTTTACCGCACATCCTTGTACAGTGAGTAAAAATCCGCTTCCATATTTTCAGCATAATTCTGAAAGAATCTATTTGCATCATCCAGCGCCTGATTGTAAATATGATCCCCCATCACATCCAGGAAAAAATCAAAAATCCCGCCGGTTCCGATCATCCCCAATTCCAGATCGTGATTTTCTCTGAAGTAACAGGCTATCTCACTCAGGATCTGTTTCTTTTCCTCATCACTGAAGGAGTACCGTTCTTTCTTTGTCTTCCTCAATGCTGCACCTTCTCTCGGTTCTTTTCTGCCTCTTTTTCCAGAATCGGGCCGATCAGTTCTGCTGCCAGCGGTACCAGCTTCTCATCGAAATTACAGCGAAGCTCTGTCTGTTTTCCGAACACCATGGTCCTCTCCTCCTCAGGCGTACTTTCCGGCCAGTATGGAATCGCACTGTTATTGGGATTTCCGGTTCGGGCAAATGCAATCACGCTGTCAAAAATTTCTTTTTCCAGCCGTTCTGTCACGCCCGGCTCCTGCGTTGCCTGTACCAGCTCTGTGTTATGGAACACATAAGGGATATCCGCGCAGTGCCAGGGCGTGCAGCCATGATCGATGGGCAGATCCAGATTAAACAGATACGAATACGTACAGGAATTCAGTTTACTTCTCTGCCGGATGAACTGCATAGCCGGCAGCCGGAACAAATTTTTTTGCCGGGGACAGGCACCGGATGGACATTTAACTTGGGGGTGCGGACGCTTTCTTGGACCTGAATTAAGCAATTCCAAGACTACGTCTATACTCCATCGGACTCAAACCCCCTAATGACAGTT
>OOCB01003572.1_pt1 | contig 14874 bp, 9 predicted proteins | sample 1671351 | NCBI WGS metagenome assembly OOCB01 (sample SAMN06348148, study PRJEB24527) | human gut metagenome | biome: human gut; feature: ankylosing spondylitis patient; material: feces | host: Homo sapiens | place: China | collected 2015-10
GAACCGCACAATCTCCATTATGCTTTTCAACAAAAAGCCCGCAAGCAAAACAGCCTGCGGGCAAAACATTCATCTATACTTATTTTTATTTAGCCTGTACAGGTTTCAAGCCCAAATGCTCGAATATAAACGAATACATATCCACATACTCGTCTATTACCTTTGCCGTCGGCTTACCGGCTCCGTGTCCGGCTTTGCTGTCAATACGAATCAGTTTCGGTTCTGTTCCGGTATTTGCAGCCTGCAATGTTGCAGCGTATTTGAAAGAATGGGCAGGAACTACACGGTCGTCATGGTCGGCAGTTGTTACCAAAATAGCAGGATACGGCGTTCCGTCATTTCGGATAGTGTGAAGCGGAGAATAGCCCTTCAAGTATTCGAACATTTCCTTGCTGTCCTCACTTGTACCATAATCCGGAGCCCAGTTCCAACCAATCGTAAACTTGTGGTAGCGCAACATGTCCATCACACCCACTCGAGGAATGGCAACACGGAACAAGTCGGGACGCTGGTTTACGCATGCACCGATAAGAAGCCCACCGTTGGAACCGCCCTCGGCCACCACCAGATTCTTGTTCGTATAGTTTTCCTTAATCAGATATTCTGTAGCGGCAATAAAATCGTCAAACACATTCTGCTTGTTCATCTGCGTGCCGGCAAGATGCCACTCTTCACCGTATTCATTACCGCCGCGCAAGTTTGTCTGAGCATAAATGAAACCGTTATCGAGCAGGAACATCATGTTCGGACGATAACCCGGATAAAGCGTGATATTGAAGCCACCGTAGCCATAAACATAAACCGGATTCTTGCCGTCCTTCTTCAAACCTTTCTTGTAAGTAAGAGTCATCGGCACTTTTGTTCCATCCTTGCTTTCGAAGAACACCTGCTCTGTCACATAGTCTTCGGAATTGAACGGCACATTCGGCTTACGATAAACTTCCGACTTGTCGGTGTCAACATCATATTTATAAACCGTAGCCGGATAAGTAAATGAAGAGAAAGTATAGAATGCTTCGCTGCTCTTGGAATTCCCGCTGAACGCAACTGTTCCGACAGTCGGGAATTTCACTTCATGCAACAGTTTTCCGTCCAAGGTGTAGACATAAGCATGGTTGGATGCATCCTTGTCATAAACGGCCACAATTTTACCGCCAATAACCGAAACTGAAGAAAGCACATCAGATGTTTCGGGCAAAACATCTTTCCAGTTTTCAATCTGCGGATTCTTTACGTCCACGACAACCAGACGATTGTTCGGTGCATTATAATTTGTCAGGATGAACAATTTGCCGTCAATCACATCTACCGGTGAATTGGCATAATCCTGTGAATCGCTCGCGCATACGAATTCAGAGTTGGCATTGGAAAGGTCCTTTACATAGAGTCCGTTACCGTTTCCGGCACCGCCTTCCAACATCAACAGAACATTTTCTTTCTCCACAGTTCCTACATTATAAAAGCGCAACGGATATTTTTCGCTTTTGAAAACCAGCTTATCCTCATTTTGAGGCGTACCCAATTTGTGGTAGTACACTTTGTGGTATTCGTTCTTGCTCGAATATTCCTTTCCTCCTACCGGCGCATCATAGGCACTATAGAAGAAACCGTCCTTATACCATTCTGCACCTGTAAATTTAGCCCACACGATATGGTCGTCGAGCAATTTTCCCGTTGCTGTTTCCATCACGTAGATTTCCACCCAGTCCGAACCGCTGCGGGAAATGGTATAAGCAAGATATTTTCCGTCTTCCGAAAACGAAATGCTCTGCAATGCCACCGTACCGTCAGTTGAAAGCGTATTCGGGTCAAGCAGAACATGACCGGCATCCGTAAGCGACTCTGCACAGTAGAGCACACTCTGGTTCTGCAATCCGCTGTTACGGAAATAATAGTATTTGCCATGTTTCTTTGTCGGCGCGCCGAATTTTTCGTAGTCCATCAGACTGGTTATCGACTTGCGAATGACATCACGATACGGCAGACTGCTCAAATAGTCGTTTGTCACTTTTCTCTGAGCCTCTACCCATGCTGCCGTTTCCTTCGATGTGTCGTTTTCCAACCAACGGTAAGGGTCAGCGACTTTAACACCGAAATATTCATCCACCACATTGTCCTTGCGAGTTTCAGGATAATGCAACTGTGGAACAGCCGCTCCGGCTGAAAGGCAGAAAGTTGCACTTGCCATAAGTATAAGTCCTTTTTTCATATTGTTGTTCTATTATAATTCGATTCTGTATTCTTTTTTCGCCACAACCGGATCTTCGGTACTGCTCTCAACGATACCCTTCACCAGATGGTATTCGAAATAAAAAGTTCCCGACCATCGCTGTTCGGCTGCGAGAGCCGCCAGTTCCGATTCCAGCTTGTCGATATTCATATCAATTTTGCTCACCTCCGTATCGTAGAATTGTTTCGCCACGCCGTCATTTTCACTTTGCGACTTACCGTCAACGATAAACGGGCCGGGATTCTCCGTGTACTCGTCAATAAAGTTCATCAACGCAATCGTAAAGTCAATCGACACAGACTCCAGACTGCCGTCTTCGGCCAATCCACCGACTACAGCTACCTGACACTGATATACATTCTGTATGGAAACTTCTCTTTCACACGACTGAAATGCAAACATTAAGACAAACAAAGTCAATACGCCAAAAATTCTTTTTATCATAACTATTCATTTTATTTAATACTTCTACAAAAGTAACGCATATCTGCCCAACATCAAAATTCACATACAGGCAATACTGACAAATGTGTTCAAAAAACAAGAAATTTGCTTTATATATGTTATCAGCTGTAATCCGTCAGAAATATTTTGAATAATTTTGTCGGAAAAATCAGCTTGCAGTATGACAAAATTGATACCCCGACAATACATTCCGGTTCTCTGTGTTATTCTTTCCATTGTAATGTCAGTGCTCGACGGCACCATCATGAACGTAGCCTTGCCAACCCTAACCGAAGAGTTCGGTATCGAGCCCGACACATCCATTTGGATTGTAAATGCCTATCAAATGGTCATCATGATGTTTCTGCTCATCTTTTCCGCATTGGGCGACATCTACGGCTACCGTAAGATTTTCCTGTCGGGAACTTTAATCTTTACAGTTGCATCTGGGCTATGCGCCCTCTCCATCAATTTTCCGATGCTGATTGTATCACGCATATTGCAAGGCATTGGAGCGGCATGCGTCATGAGCGTCAACACGGCACTGATACGCCAAATCTACCCGCCGCACTATCTGGGACGAGGAATGAGCTACAACGCCATGGCAGTTGCCATCAGTTCCGTTGCCGGTCCGACAATAGCCGGACTCATTCTTTCCTCACTATCCTGGCACTGGCTGTTTGCCATCAACCTGCCATTCGGAATTATAGCCCTTGCATTGGGAACGAAATACTTACCGGCAAACATCCGTAACAACAAACGGAAAATCGACTTTTGGAGCTGTGCAGGCAACGCCCTGACTTTCGGTCTGCTTATATACGCCGTTGAAGGTTTTGCCCACAAGGAAAGTTTGGGACTTATCACATTCCTGTTCATTGCATTTCTTGTCATCGGCTTCCTTTACATCCGCAAACAACTGCATACCGACACACCCCTCCTGCCGGTCGATTTACTCCGCATTCCATTGTTTACCCTGTCGGTCACCACATCCATCGGGTCGTTCATGGCACAGATGCTGGCCATGGTTTCCCTGCCGTTTTACCTGCAAGATGTGATGGGATTCTCACCGGCAGAAATCGGCATTTTGATTACACCCTGGCCACTGGCTACTTTTTTGATTGCACCGGTTGCAGGCAGACTTGTCGAAAAAGTCCATCCCGGTTTCCTCGGGGCAATTGGCATGCTGTTTTTTGCCAGCGGACTCCTGCTGCTCTACTTCCTGCCGGCACATGCCGGAAGTTTTGAAATAGGATGGCGTATTGTGTTGTGCGGAATTGGATTCGGCCTGTTCCAAACGCCCAACAACTTTACGCTCGTATCTTCCGCCCCCGCCCACCGAAGCGGCGGTGCAAGCGGGATGCTGGGCATGGCACGACTTGTCGGACAAACCGTCGGCACCACCTCCGTTGCCATCGTTTTCACCTTGATGTCGCATACCGACGGAGCTGAACTTTGTCTGCTGATTGGAGCAATCGTGGCACTCCTTGCCGGAGTTTCAAGCATTTCCCGTATCGGCAACGCCCTTCCGGCCACTCAGAAAAAATAGCCGCACAACAAGTTGCACGGCTATTTCTAAACTATTTATCATTCAATTATTTATCGAGCAATGCGTTGCCGGCTTTTTCACAAGCCGCAGCATCCATCGTGGCAATCGTAGCCACATTCACAATGTCGCGAACGGAAGCCTCCACTGAAATAAAATGCACAGGCTTGTTCAATCCGATTTGGATCGGGCCGATAGCTTCAGCCAATCCCATTTCAAGCATCATGCGGTAAGCTGCCGACGAAGCGTTCAAGTTCGGGAAAATCAACGTATTGACATCCTTTCCACGCAATTTGTTGAACGGATAGTTCTTGTCGCGGATTTCCTTGTTGAGCGCGTAATTAATCTGCATTTCACCGTCGACACACAACTCAGGATATCTTTCGTGAAGCACAGCCACTGCATCGTGAACAGCTTTCGGCGAAGATGCCTTGTTAGAGCCAAAGTTGCTGTATGAAACCATCGCCATTACCGGATCGTTGGCAAAATACTCAACTGCCGTACGGGCCAGACGGGCAATGTCGACCAGCGTGTCGGCATCTTCCTCTTCGTTTATCATTGTATCTGCCAGATAGTAGACACCTTTCTTGGTGTTCATAATGTGCATCGTGGCAAAATGGTTGTAGCTTGGACGGATACCGATTACTTCCTTGGCTATCGAAGTAACGGCCGTACTGCTGGAATAGATTCCGGCAATGAACGCATCGGCATCGGAGGCCTCCACCATCATCATACCGAAATAGTTGCGGTCGAACATCTTTTCCAACGCCTCACGCTGAGTGAAGCCGTCACGTCCGCGTTTTTCTGACAGCATGGCAGCATAACGTTCGCGGCGTTCTGCTTCACGGTCATGACGCAGATTGACAATCTGGATACCGTCGAGCTTGACACCCAAACGGGCTGCACGTTTTTCAATCATTTCTTCGTTACCCAACAGAATCGGCTGACAAACACCTTCGTGGTAAGCCTCAACAGCTGCCAACAGCATATTGTCGGTATTGCCTTCGCCGAATACTACGCGACGCGGATTGCATTTTGCCTCTTCCGTGAAACGACGCATCAACTTGCTGTCGTAACCCATCATGCTGACAAGTTTCACTTTATATTGCTCCCAATCAGTAATCGGGCGACGGGCTACACCCGACTCCATAGCAGCTTTAGCAACCGCAGGAGCAACAGTAGTCAGCAAACGCGGGTCAAGCGGCTTCGGCAAAATGTATTGCGGACCGAACGTAATGCCCGACATATCGTAAGCAGCATTGACCACCGACGGAACAGGCAATTTTGCCAGTTCAGCAATGGCATGAACGGCAGCCAGCTTCATCTCCTCGTTGATTGCAGTCGCGCTGCAGTCCAAAGCGCCGCGGAAAATATACGGGAATCCCAACACGTTGTTAATCTGGTTCGGATAGTCGGAACGTCCGGTTGCAAAAATGATGTCCGGACGAGAAGCCATAGCCTTCGAATATTCAATTTCCGGATCAGGATTTGCCAAAGCAAACACGATTGGCTTTTCGGCCATCGACTGTACCATTTCTGTTGTAACCACATCCTTGACTGACAATCCCAAGAACACGTCAGCACCAACCATCGCCTCTTCAAGAGTTGTAATGTCGCGGTCTGTCGCAAACTGTGCTTTCTGTGCAGTCAGATTCTTGCGGTCCTTGTTGATTACACCCCGACTGTCACACATCACGATATTTTCCGGACGTACACCCAGGCTGATATAAAGTTTCGTGCAGGAAACGGCAGCCGCACCGGCACCGTTCACTACCAGTTTCACATCTTCGATTTTCTTACCCTGAATTTCAAGAGCATTCAGCAAACCGGCAGCCGAAATGATGGCCGTACCATGCTGGTCGTCGTGCATGACAGGAATGTCGCACTCTTCTTTCAGACGCTGTTCAATTTCAAAACATTCAGGAGCTTTGATGTCCTCCAGATTTATACCGCCAAAAGTCGGAGAAATTGCCTTTACAATCTCAATAAATTTGGCAGGGTCTTTTTCATTTACTTCAATATCAAAGCAGTCAAGGCCTGCAAAAATCTTGAAAAGCAAAGCCTTGCCTTCCATTACCGGCTTTCCGGCCTGAGCACCAATGTCACCCAATCCCAATACGGCAGTACCGTTGGAAATTACGGCAACGAGGTTTCCCTTATTTGTATATTCGTAGGCATCGTGACTGTTCTGTTCAATCTCCAGACACGGGAATGCCACGCCCGGCGAATATGCCAACGACAAATCATGCTGAGATGAATAGGGCTTAGTCGGAATTGTTTCAATCTTGCCCGGACGGTTACCCTTATGGTAGTCCAAGGCCATTTCCTTAGTTACTTTTGACATAATCTAAAAATTTTCGGACTTTAATATTTTCGCATCCAATTTATATAATAGAAAACAACTTTCCATAAAAATTGTCTTGACAAATATAGCGACTCTTTTTCATAATTCACGGAATTACGCCATTAAATTACATTTTGTTAACTTTACAGCCATTTTACTTACATCTATCAACCGCGCCACCAACATTAGCAGAATATGAAACACATTTTTATTTAAGATATCCGAATTTTATTTTTCGTCAGTCCAGAAAACATTAGTATATTTGTAAGCTAAATACAGAATAAGGACAATGAGCAAATATTTAATTTTTAGATTCGTTTGTTTGGTATTGCTATGGGTCGCTCTATGCGTTATTCTGCTCACAAGCAGAAAGATAGACTTTATGGTCATATTCTCCATCATAGCCTCCGGCATTGTGATTTTTGTTCCGGTATACAAAAAATACAAGAGCGGCAAATATAGTAACAAGGATTAAGAATTAAACGATTAAATAGCTAACGTGGAACACAACAATATAACAGACAACAAATATCCGCTGCTGTCAAAAATTGACAGTCCTGCCGACTTGCGGAAAGTTCCGGAAGAAAAGCTTCCGGATGTCTGCGCAGAACTGCGGAAATTTTTGATTGACCATCTGTCGGAGAATCCGGGACACTTTGCGTCGAACATGGGAAGCGTCGAGCTGACAGTAGCGCTTCATTATGTGTTCAACACACCCTACGACCGAATTGTGTGGGACGTCGGGCACCAGGCTTACGGACACAAAGTGCTGACCGGACGCCGCGACAGATTCAAAACCAACCGAAAGTTGAACGGCCTCAGCGGCTTTCCGTTTCCCGACGAAAGCGAATACGACACTTTTGCTGCCGGCCACGCCTCCAATTCCATTTCGGCGGCTCTCGGAATGGCCATAGCATCCAGCTTGAACAAGGATAAACAACGCCGTAATGTCATTGCCGTAATCGGCGACGCATCCATCGGTGGCGGACTGGCTTTTGAAGGCCTCAACAATGTGGCATCCAGTCAGAACAATCTGCTAATAATACTGAACGACAACGATATGTCAATCGACCACAACGTCGGTTCACTCAACCAGTCGCTCGTCAAAATCAATACGTCAAAAAGCTACAACCGCATTCGTTTCAAAGTTTACAAGGCACTGCGGAAACTGCACCTTATTGACGACAAACACCGCGGCATTATCCTGCGGTTCAACAACAGCCTCAAGTCGCTCATTTCACGACAACAGAACATATTTGAAGGGCTGAACATCCGTTATTTCGGACCTTATGACGGACACGACATCGAACGCCTCGTACGCGTGTTCAACGACATCAAGGACATGGACGGTCCGCGCATCCTTCACCTCCGCACGACAAAAGGTAAAGGCTACGAACCGGCCGAAAAAAATCCAACACTCTGGCATGCTCCCGGAAAATTCAACAAGGAAACGGGCGAGGTTATCAGAGAGAAGAGCGACGGCCGCATGAAATACCAGGACGTTTTCGGCAAAACGCTGGTTGAACTGGCCGAAAAGAATCCGAAAATCGTAGGCATCACAGCAGCCATGACAACGGGCTGTTCCATGACCTATATGCAGGAAGCGTTCCCCGAACGTACGTTTGACGTCGGCATCGCCGAAGGCCATGCCGTGACCTTCTCCGGCGGACTGGCCAAAGACGGCATCAAACCGTTCTGCTGCATCTATTCCACTTTCCTGCAACGCGGCTACGACCACATCATCCACGACGTAGCGCTGCAAAAGCTGCCAGTCACGTTCTGTATCGACCGTGCCGGACTGGTGGGAGAAGACGGAGCGACGCACCACGGAGCATTTGACCTCAGCTATCTGCGGAGTATTCCGAACATGATTGTGGCATCGCCTTATGACGAGCACTATCTGCGCAACCTGATGTACACATCGCAAGCCCACAACTTCGGACCGTTTGCCATCCGTTATCCTCGAGGCAAAGGCCTTCTGACCGACTGGAAAAACGAAATGAAGGAAATACCCGTCGGTAAAGGGCGCAAACTGAAAGACGGTACAAAAGTTGCGGTTCTGACAATCGGTCCGATAGGCAACATTGCCAGCCAGGCCATTTCAGAAGCAGCAGAAAAAGGCGTTGATGCAGCCCACTACGATATGATATTCCTGAAGCCGCTCGACAATGAGCTGCTGGAAGAAGTGGCTAATCACTTCAATAGAATTATAACGCTGGAAGACGGTACCATTTGCGGCGGATTGGGTACAGCCGTAACCGAATGGATGAACGACCACCACAAAAATGTGGAAATTCTCCGTCTGGGTCTGCCCGACGCGTTCGTCAAACAAGGAACAGTCAGCCAGCTATATGAGCGATGCGGCATTGATAAAGACAGCATCGTAAGACATATTTTAGAATTAGGAAAATAAGTATTTATGAAAATTGTTATTGCAGGAGCCGGTGAAGTTGGCACACACTTGGCAAAACTTCTTTCAAACGAAGGTCTTGACATTATTCTCATAGACCCGGATGAACTGCGTCTGCAGGTGGTGGATTCCAACTATAACCTCATGACTCAAACCGGCAGTCCCACTGCATTCAAGAAACTGAAGGAAGCGGGAGTAAACCATACTGACCTGTATATTGCCGTCACTCCGTTTGAAACACGCAATATCGTTTCATGCAGTATGGCAAAACATTTGGGAGCAAAGAAAACCGTTGCTCGAATTGACAACTACGAATTTCTTAAACCGGAATACAAGCCCTTTTTCAAAGGCATCGGAGTTGATGAACTGATTTATCCGGAAAACTTTGCATCATTGGAAATCATTTCTGCCCTACGCCATTCATGGGCACGTAACTGGTTTGAACTCTACAACGGGGAGCTGACACTGATCGGTGTGAAACTACGGGAAAATGCACAGCTCATCGGTATGCAACTGAAAGAGCTGGCGTCTAGCGGACACTCGTTCCACATATCGGCCATACGCCGCAAGCACGAAACAATCATCCCTCGCGGTGACGACCATCTGGAAGTGGGCGACATTGCCTATTTCACCACCCAACGCCAGAATGTGGAGAACGTAATGAACATCTGCGGAAAGAAGCAGCATCATATCCGCCGCATACTCATTATGGGAGGCAGTCGTATCGGCACCCAACTGGCAAACATGCTCGACGATTCCTATCGTATCAAAATCATCGAAATGGATCGCGACAAGTGTCTGAAGCTCATCAAACAGGTGCCTGACAACTGTCAGATTGTCAACGGCGATGCCCGCGACATCGACCTGCTGAAAGATGAAGGCATCAGTGACTACGATGCATTCATAGCCTTGACCGACAGTTCGGAGACGAACATTCTTGCCTGCTTGACAGCCAAAGAATTCGGTGTTAAAAAGACAATTGCCGAAGTGGAAAATATCCAATTCATCGCACAGGCCGAAAACCTGAACATCGGAACAGTCATCAACAAAAAGCTGTTGGCTTCCAGCAAAATTTTCCAAATACTGCTGGACTTCGACGAATCCAACGCAAAATGTCTGGCTCTCACCGATGCCGAAGTTGCGGAGCTTGTTGTGAAAGAAGGGGCAAAAATCACCAAAGCGCCGGTTAAGGACTTGAAACTTTCGCACGACATGACCATCGGTGGACTTATCCGCGACGGCAAAGGTATGCTGGTTAACGGTAACACACTGATACAGCCGGGCGATCATGTGCTCGTATTCTGCCTTGGTGGTGCAATACACAAAATCGAAAAGATATTCAACTGATTTTCAGACTTGCAAAAATGTTTTCAAACAGACAACATATCAATATCCGAACAATCATCCGACTGTTGGGACTGCTGCTGCTTATCGAAGCGGCGTTCATGCTTGCCCCGCTCGCGGTCTGCTATGTCTACGATGAACTGGAGGAAGCCAAAAGCTTCATCTACTCCATCGCCATTACAGCCGCATCAGGATTGGCCATCACCCTTTTTGTCCGTACACAAAACAATGACATGGGGAAACGCGAAGGTTTCCTGATTACGTCATTGACTTGGATTGTGTTTTCTCTGTTCGGAATGCTCCCGTTCGTATTCGGAGACACGCACATGTCGGTTTCCGACGCTTTTTTTGAAACGATGTCAGGACTGACCACCACAGGTGTTTCGGCCATCACTTCCGTTGAGGACGCCTCCCACGGCATACTGATGTGGCGTGCCATCACCCACTTTATCGGCGGTATGGGAATCATTCTTTTCACCCTGGCCGTACTGCCAATGCTGAACAAACAGAGCGGCATCCAGTTGTTCAACGCAGAAGTGACCGGTATCACCCACGACAAAATACGTCCGCGCATCAGCCATACGGCAAAAAGTCTGTGGATGATTTATCTGGTGCTGAACGCCGCCCTCATAGCTTTGCTGTGGGCCGGTCCGATGAACCTGTTCGATGCCGTGTGCCATTCATTCGCCACCATTTCAACAGGCGGATTCTCCACAAAAAATGCTAGCATAGCTGCCTATGATTCCATTTATGTCAATGGAGTCATCACATTTTTCATGTTCCTGTCGGGTGTAAACTTTGCACTGATTTTCAAAGCTACCCACGGCAATTTCAAGGCACTGTATAAAAACGACACATTCCGCTGGTATCTGACCATCACCTTGGTTGTTTTTGTGTTGATTCTAACTACGCTATATTTTGCGTCGCCCAATCAGGAAATCGGAAAACTTGTATCCACTATCCTGTTCCAGACCGTATCGGCCATTACCTCGACCGGATTTTCCGTTTCCGACCTGACAGCATGGCACGGCATAGCGTTGCTTTCCATCTGTTTTGTTATCTTTACCGGAGCTTGTGCCGGTTCAACTACAGGTAGTGTGAAAGTCGACCGCGTGGTTCTTATTTTCAAGAACCTTAAAAGTGAAGTGTACAAAACCTTGCATCCGAACACGATTGTTCCCATACGGGTCAATGAAAAAGTAGTATCGAACGACGTTATCACAAAAGTTGTCACATTCCTGCTTTTCTTCATCATCTTCATATTTATAGGAACGATGCTCCTATTGGCAACCGACCCGCAAATGTCGCTATTCGACTCGTTCTTTGCCGTACTTTCATGTCTCTGCAACAATGGTTTGGGACACGGATTCACCGCCAGTTCCTACGCAGGAATTTCAGCTGTAGGCAAATGGATTCTGTCGTTCCTCATGCTTGTCGGACGTTTGGAAGTGTTTACGGTAATTATCCTATTCACCCGAACTTTCTGGAGCAAGGAATAACAAAAGAACACGCAAGAAAAAAGCGGCTTTAACCGTAGGGAAATACAAAAATATTCTTTCAAAAGATTTCAATTGAAATCAAAAGTTTTTATGTAAGTTTGCATTAACATTAAAATATTTATCACAGTGGCATTAAACGTAGACGAACTAAAAAATGACTATATCCCGACATACTCAGACACTGAAAAAGTTGAGCCAAAAGCGGGAAACGACAATGAGCCGACAAAGGCAAATGAAAAAAGAAAACGCAAAGCGGAAAAGCCCAAACCAAAACCTAAGCGGGAGTTTGTGTTCAACCGACGCTACCGTTACATCTTTGCCTTTATCCTGGCAGCAGCGGCATTCTTTCTGCTGGTTGCCAGCTTCTCCTATTTTGCACAGGGAGCAAGTGACCAGAATTTTGTAATGGAGCACAAGATTCTTGAAAACGCACAAAACGCGACTATCAAGAACAGCTGCGGTCCGCTGGGAGCTGCTGCGGCCGACTATTTCATCAACCGAGGTTTCGGCCTCGGATTCTTCTTTATCATCGTATTGCTTTTCATTTATGCGCTACGACTGATAAACGTAACAAAAATCAGCATTCTGAATTCTACCCTGACATGCCTGACTGCAACGATTACCACCTCCAGTCTATTGGGATTTTTTGCCATCGGGAAAGGTGAATTCTTCGCTTATGGAGGCCACCACGGCGTATATGCCAATCAATTCCTCTATAACTTGTCTGGATTTTACGGCACGTTGCTCGTCAATCTCCTGCTGCTGATTATTCTTGCAGCTCTTTGCTTCAATACATTGAAGAAAATATTCCAAGCTGTGAGCGGTTTCGTTGTCCGCCAAAAGGAACATCAGAAGGCCAGCCGTGAAGCAGAAGAAAAGGAAGCTGCAGAAAAAGCCAAAGAACAGAAGAAAGAGGCTCCGGCTATTATTGTTCCGGAAAAAGAACCCCAAAAAACGCCGGAAATCGTTGTTTCCTTCAACGAGGATAACACGCACCGCTATGCAGCGGAAACGAAAAAGGACATCACTCCGTCCATCCATTTCGACAAATCTGAGATGTCGGATATAACCGTTGAAAAGCCTGAAACGGAAAAGCAATCCGAGCCGGAACACGCTGACTCTGACAACATCGAAATGACCGTTACTGTCAACGAAATCGAAAAAGCCGACGAAATTGAAGAAGAACCGTTTGACCCAACAGCCGAACTCTCGCGATACAAATTTCCATCGATTAGTTTGCTTAAGGAAATCAAACTTAACAAAAACAATGTCGACATTGAAGAGCAAAACGAAAACAAGGACCGTATTACAAAAACATTGAACGACTACGGAATCTCCATCAAGAGTATAGGAGTGACCGTCGGCCCGACCGTTACGCTCTACGAAATCATTCCGACCGAAGGTACCCGTATAGCTAAAATCAAGAGTCTGGAAGACGATATAGCAATGAGCCTGATGGCATTGGGCATCCGAATCATCGCGCCGATACCCGGTCGAGGTACTATCGGTATCGAAGTACCGAACAAGGAGCCGCAAACGGTTTCGATGCACTCCGTCATTTCTTCGAAGAAATTCCAGGAATGCAAATATGAACTGCCGATTGCTTTGGGCTGTACCATTTCCAAGGATATCTACATTGCCGACTTGACAAAGATGCCGCACATTCTGGTTGCCGGTGCTACCGGACAAGGTAAGTCAGTCGGATTGAACGCCATCATCACCTCCCTGCTGTATAAGAAACATCCGGCAGAACTGAAATTTGTAATGATAGACCCGAAAATGGTGGAATTCAGTCTGTACTCCAAACTGGAACATCACTACATTGCAAAACTACCGAACGAAGAAGACAACATTATCACCGACATGAGCAAAGTAGTGGCAACACTCAATTCGTTGGTAATGGAAATGGAAAACCGCTATCAGTTGTTACGCGATGCCGAAGTGCGCAATATCAAGGAATACAACACTAAGTTTGTAGCCCGCAGATTGAATCCGGAAAAAGGCCACCGCTACCTGCCTTATATCGTTGTAGTAGTCGACGAGTTCGCCGACCTGATTATGAGCGCCGGAAAAGATGTAGAAACGCCAATAGCACGTATCGCCCAAAAGGCACGTGCCGTCGGCATCCACATGATTCTGGCCACTCAACGCCCGTCAACAAATGTCATCACCGGTATCATCAAAGCCAACTTCCCAGCACGTATCGCCTTCCGCGTTACTCAGATGGTGGACAGCCGTACGATTCTCGACCGACCAGGAGCAGAACGGCTCATTGGCCGCGGAGATATGTTGATTTCGGCAAACAACGACCTTGAGCGTGTACAGTGTGCCTTTGTCGACACGCCGGAAGTACAGGACATCACAAACTATATTCACGGTCAAATCGGTTTCGACGAAGCCTACGAACTGCCGGAATACGTGCCTGAAAGTGCGGAAAACGGAAATGCAGGATTTGGTAGTCTGAACGACCGCGATCCTCTGTTTGACGAAGCGGCATCGTTTATCGTATCCGGCGGACAGACAGCCTCCACCTCTTCCCTGCAACGCCGCTACTCAATTGGCTACAACCGTGCAGGAAAAATCATGGACCAGATGGAAGCAGCCGGAATCGTTGGACCAAGCCAAGGCGGCAAGCCGCGCCAGGTACTCATAGATTCGTTCCAGCTTGCCCAAATACTTGCAAAATAAATTCAATCATAAAACGAAGATGAAACGACTATCCTATATCTTACTCATGATTGTGGCAGTATTTTCTGCACAAGCCGCAGGAAATGCCGATGCTGTCATCAACAAGGTAGTGAATACCTATCGTGCGGCTAAAGGAATTTCAGCCGACTATATCATCACCACCGACCAGGGACAAACTTCCGGCAACATTGCCATGAAGGGCGAAAAGTTCCGCATGCTGTCGGCCGACCTGAAATGCTGGTACAATGGCACGCTGCAATGGAGCTACACACCGGTGACTGAAGAGGTGAATATTACTCAACCGACTGCCGAGGAACTGCAAATGGTAAACCCCTACTCTATCATCAGCAGTTTCCGCCAATCATTCAGCAC
>OOCB01003586.1_pt1 | contig 14820 bp, 13 predicted proteins | sample 1671351 | NCBI WGS metagenome assembly OOCB01 (sample SAMN06348148, study PRJEB24527) | human gut metagenome | biome: human gut; feature: ankylosing spondylitis patient; material: feces | host: Homo sapiens | place: China | collected 2015-10
CTGTCTGGCCAATAGCCCTGGTCAAGAATGAGTTTTTGATAAATAGGCTTATTATTGAGCAGAATCAGACCGTTGCGGCATTCAATTTTCCGCATACCAAAGTAGGTGTAAACAGTATCTTCTTGTCTGCTGTAAGAAAATAGCGTGATCTCCACATCATAGAGTGTAGGATGCTTGGGTGACCAGCAGTGCAGATCATATACTGGATCCTGCTCAGGTATTGCCACAGATAACCGGATTCTGTCGCCGCTGCACGCCCGGAGTTCATCAGCAACGACCGTCTCGCCGCGCCAGACACGGACGTGGATTTGATCGGGCGTTTGATGCTCCGGCCATCTGACAAACATCTGTGCACATCTGTTGTCAGGATCGGGCGTGATGTGAATCAGATCGGTGTAACAGTGACCGGTATATTCGAGCCAGACATTCTGCCAGATTCCGGTGGTCGGCGTATACCAGCAGCGCGTGGGTTCTTCATTGTGCCAGACTTGCTTACCTCGCGGCTGCTGACAGGAGCCGGTGTCCTCCGCCCGCAGGACAAGTTCGTTTTCACCTGTATGCACAAACAGACTAATATCAAACCAGAATGACGTGTGTCCGCCGATATGTTCGCCCGCAAATTGACCGTTTATCCATACCTTACAACGATAGTCCACCGCGCCGAAGTGAAGCAGGAGGCTGCCTGTTTCCAGCTTGTACTGAAAGGTCCTTCTGTACCAGACATATGGATGATAGGTCAGATCGTGAAGGCCGCTTAGCCTGGATTGATAGCAGAAGGGGACGGTTATGGTTCTGGAATATATGTGCTGCTTTTGCCAACGCTCATGCATTCCGCGGTCGTCATCATCAAAATCAAACTCCCACACGCCGTTCAGATCCTGCCAGTTCTCCCTGCGAAAATTGGGCTGTGGATAGGTACCGATTGATTCTCTGTCAAACCTGTTCATAGTATGTCTCCTCAAAATCCACTCAAATGATCTCGATCTCGTCTGTGAGCACGAAATGATCGGCACAGCCAACCATGATCCGGGTTTTGCCCAGTTCCCAGATAAGGCGGCCTTCCATATTATAAAAACGGAACATGTCATCTGTAAGAGAAAAGACGACGTCCTGCTCCTCACCGGCAGAAAGGCTGACTTTTTTAAAAGCAATCAACTGCTGAACAGGCCGTATAACAGATGCGCACAGATCGCGCATATAGACCTGCACTGTCTCTTTACCTGCGGTATTGCCTGCATTGCGCAGTTTCACAGTGAGCAGGAGGCTGCTGCCCTCGGAAAGCTGCTTCGCGGACAGATGCATACTTTCATAAACAAAGCGGGAATAGGACAGGCCATACCCAAAGGAATACAACGGAAGCGTGGCGCAGTCTATATAGTTGGATTGATAGGCATGGTAGGTGTTTTGTGTGCTCCAGCTGGGACGGCCGGTATTCGGATGATTATAATAAATCGGGCATTGACCCACAGCCCGCGGAAAAGACATGGTCAGCTTCCCGCAGGGATTTGCATCGCCGAACAGAAGAGCTGCCGCTGCGCTGCCGCCCTCGCTACCAGGAAAGAACATGTCTAGGATGGCAGGCGCGAGTTTTTCCAGCTCTGTCAGAACGAGCGGACGGCCATTGAACAGCACGACTGCGGTATTTGGATTCGCCTCGATTACCCGTTTGGCCAGCTCGAGCTGCATGCCGGGCAGTCCCAGCTCTGTCCGGCAGTTTCCTTCTCCGCTGTACGACTGCGCTTCACCGAGGCAGAGCACAACGGCCTGTGCGTGCCTTGCAGCCTCGACGGCATGGGGAATCTTGCTCCCGTCGAGATTGTCCCAAGCGCAGCTGCAACCCATTTCGATTGCGATATCTGCATTGGGAAGCAGCGTTCGGATTCCCTCTGCGACCGTTACGCAATCTTCGTCCCTGCCCATGCAGCTCCAGAAGCCGTTGATCGCGTGGTTATCAGCAAAGGGGCCAATCAGAGCAAGACGTTTCAGCCGTCGATCAAGTGGCAGTAGTCCGTTATTTTTCAGAAGCACTGCGCTTTCCTCGGCTGCCTTTTTCGCAAGAAGGCGGTTTTCTCCAGACAGGCAGAACGTGTCGGCCTGCTCCTGATTTGCGCCATGATAGGGATCGTCGAAGAGCCCAAGCCTGTTTTTGAGTGCGAGCACGCGATAGACGGCCTCGTCAATCTGCTGCTCGGAAAATACGCCGTCTCTGACGAGCGCCTCCAGACTATGAAAATACGTGGAGGAGCACATTTCGATGTCACAGCCGTTTTCAAAGGCCATCCGTGCAGCCTCTCTCTGATCTTCTGCAACGCCGTGGACGATTAATTCGCCAATGGCGTTATAATCGCTGATCACCACGCCGTCATACTGCCACTCGTCTTTGAGAATGCGCTTCATCAGCGTATGGTTTGCAACAGACGGCACGCCGTTAAGCGAGTTGAAGGACGGCATCAGCAGTTTCGCCCCCGCGTCAATGCAGGCTTTATATGCAGGTAGATAGTAGGTATACAGCTCACGCACGGAAAGCTCCGCTAGATTATAATCGCGTCCGGCCTCTGCTCCGCCGTAGCCCGCAAAATGCTTCACACAGGAAGCGATGTGTTCCCTGTTCGCAACGTTTTCGCCCTCAAAGCCTTCGATCTGCGCGGCGGCGATTGCCCCGGTAAGCAGCGGCTCCTCACCGCCGGATTCCATCACTCTGCCCCAGCGGGCATCGCGCACATAATCTACCATGGGTGCGAAAGTGACTTGAACGCCGCTCAGAGATGCTTCCTTTGCTGCCATTGCTGCGCACGCTTTGGCAAGCGCGGGGTCAAAGGAACCGGCGAGCGCAAGCGGGATCGGATAGATGGTGCGGTAACCATGGATTACGTCCATCATGAAAACAAGTGGAATCTGATTGGGGTCCTGTTTCAGGTGCACATCCTGAATCCGTTTCATTTCATCGGCATCCTTGAAGTTCAGGATGCTGCCGACCATGGAAAGATTTTCATTTGTAAGCTCGGGCGCAGACTTTGGGCCGGTAATGGCCGCGTCAGAGTCGGTTAGGACAGCTGCGTCATATTGCGTCAACTGTCCGATCTTCTGTGCAAGAGTCATTTTTTTGATAAGCGCATATATCTGGTCCATAAAAAATCTCACTTATATCTTTATTTTTGTGTGTCATCTTCCATGTCATCCAGCACACTGCTGTAAATGCGGCTGCAAAGATATCCGCTCCCGGAGACGCCGAGGAGCACATAGACGATGATCAGAACAGGAAAACGCAGGCAGAGCACGGCCGGCGCGAGCCATGCGGCGGCCATCAGCAGGGTCTTCAGCGGATATGCGATCACGCGGGTGATTGCGAAAAGGAAAGCGCACCTCGTTGTCACGGTATATCTTGCAAGGATGACGAACACCCAGATTAGACTGAGCAGAACAAGAAATACGATTACCGGCACAAGAATGCGAACATACCGGAGCTGCGCAAGATCGAGCTGCCTCATCGTAATGTAATCAACGCCAAGCAGCGAAAAGATCAGGAAATATACAGCCCAAATGGCTGTTGCCTGCAAAAAATTTTCGCGGAAAGCACGAAAAAAACTGGATGTGACACCGTTTTTTCCGTCCCGCAGGACGTGTATCAATACATAGTGCATCGCGGCGGCCGAAGCACCCGCAGTGACGATTGGTAGGGAACAGACGAGCGTAAGCAGATTGAGCCACATCAGCTGAGCCAGTGTGTCGGCAAACTGAAAAAATTTTGCGTTCTGCTGCTTGCGGGACATATCCGATCACCTCCTGTTAGCGCTGCAAAATCCTAATTACCGGAGCCCCAAAACGGCTTCCAGCTCCGCGCGGTATCCGAGCATGAAAAAATCCTTATCCGTGGAGAGCCAGAGGACATTGCAGCCCATATCCCTGTATTTCTGCGCCAGAAGCGCATTGTCGCAGAAAATACCGCAGGACTTCCCGTAGGAATTACAGATGTCGAAGATTTCCTGAATAGCGCTTTTCATGATGGCGCTTCCGATATTCCTGGGCGTGCCAAGCATGATAGAAAGATCGTACGGCCCGATCATGACGGCACTGATATATGCGCCATAGCATTCCAGCATTTGCGGAAGTATGTCAATCCCTTTGCGCGATTCGATCTGCGGCATAAGGAAGCGGGTTTTTTCGAAATCATCATAAGCCTCGCCGGGACGGAACTGGCCATGTCCGCCGCAGCCTTTGCGCCCCTGCGGCGCAAAGAGAAGGGCATCGACTGCGGTGCGAAGCTGTTCCAATGTTTCCGTTCTGGGGAGCATAATGCCGTCTGCACCCATATCGATGGCTTTTGCCATCAAATGATATTCGCTGTCCTGTGCGCGGAGAAATGCAGGCAGTCCCATGAGACGACACACCTGCAGACAACTGACCACGTTCTGCGTATCAAAAACGCCGTGTTCTGCGTCGAACAGAATAAAATCGAGGTCTGCTCTGTTCATATACTCCACGAGAAGCGGGCTGTTCAGTAGGGAAACAGTCGTTCCGATGATTTTTTCACGGTTGGCAAACTTCTGCGCCAGTCTGTCATATTTATTCATGTGTGCAACTCCTGTACAGTTTCAATTTTTACGGCATGGATGATTTTTCGGAACCCGAATCCAATCGGATAAAGACATTTTATCACAAGATCAGCATTTGTCAACCGATTGCACCATCAAAAATATATGCAACAAATTGGAACGCTGAACCGTGCTGCCAAGCAGAAGAAAAACAGTTAAAATGCGCAAAAAAGCAAGCCAGTTTTTGTTGATAAGCACGAATCTTGCGAAAAAACGGTTTTAGAGGTTGACCGCTGGTAAAAAAACAGCTATAGTGATATTGCAACCGATTGCAGAATGCACTTTTGCAAAATCCTCGGTTTTTGGAGCCTATCGATCATGTCAAATATCAATTCAACTGCCGATCTGGAACGGCGGAACAGCAGATCTCATCGATTTGTAAAGCGGCTGAAGGGCAGTGCGCAATGGTATTTGCTGCTGCTTCCCGGCTTGATTTACCTGATCATTTTCAACTATGGTCCTATGGCGGGCGTTTTGATGGCATTTGAAAAATACTCCGCTTCAAAGGGTATTTTCCACAGCCGATGGATCGGACTGGATAATTTCATTCGTTTCTTCCAATACCCGGCCTTCCGGAAGATGATCACCAACACGCTGTCCATCACGCTTTTGAGCCTGGCAACCTTCCCGTGTTCTATTATATTTGCTCTGTTTCTGGATGAAATCTCCCGGGTCAGGTTCAAGAAATTCACCCAGATGGTTTCTTACATGCCGCATTTCCTGTCGGAAGTCGTCGTGTGCTCGCTGGTCATTTTGCTGCTGGACCGTTCTTATGGGCCGGTCAATAACCTGATCGATTTTTTGGGTGGGACGCGCCGCTCGTTCATCGGTGAATCAGAGTCCTTTGCGGCGATCTATGTACTGTCCGGCCTATGGCAGGGACTCGGTTGGGGCGCGATCCTCTATATTTCCGCGCTGTCCTCTGTGTCGGCGGAAGAAATCGAGGCAGCCAGAATCGATGGCGCGAACCGCTTCCAGATCATGTGGCATGTCAAGATCCCGAGCATCCTCCCTACTATCATCATTACCTTCGTCATGCGCATGGGCAGCATCATGAGCGTCGGATATACAAAGATTCTGCTTTTGCAGAATGATATTACGCTGGATGTTTCGCGTACCATTTCCACATACGTTTACGAGATCGGCATTCTGGGCGGGCAATATGGCTATGCTGCGGCGATTGATCTGTTTAACAGCGTGATCAACATTGCGCTGCTGATCCTGTTCAACTGGATCTGCAAAAAGCTGACGGACATCAGTCTGTTCTGATGAAAGGGGGAACGGAAATGCCTGATGAAACCAATACGGTCAGAAGAAAAAGCCAATGGCGGAAAACACCGACGGACGATAAGATTTTTTTGATCGTTGTATACGCGGTGCTTCTGATCATCGTGTTCCTCTGCGTGTATCCGCTGTACTTCACGGTCATCGCGTCGGTTTCCGATCCGTTTGACCTGTACTCCGGCAAGGTCAATCTGCTGCCTTCGGGATTTACGCTGGATTCCTACAAGGCGGTCTTTGAAAATTCGTCGATCTGGATGGGGTATGCAAATACCATTTTATATACCGTGCTTGGCACAGCTTTCAACATGGTGCTGACCATTCCGGCTGCATATGCACTGAGCAAAAAGCAGATGCTGGGACGCAGCGCGCTGATGACGGTTTTTCTTATTGCGATGTATTTTTCCGGAGGCATGATCCCCACCTATATGCTGTATAAGAAACTTGCACTTCTCAATACCAGAACCGTGCTGATCCTGCATGGCGGCGTGAACATTTATAACGTCATTGTTGCCAGAACGTATTTTGAAAACAATATTTCGGAGTCCCTGTTTGAAGCTGCCAGGATCGATGGAGCAAGTGAACTCGGCATATTCTTCAGGATCGTGCTCCCGCTGAGTGCGCCGATTCTGGCTGTTCTGACGCTTTACTATGCAGTGGCGCACTGGTCAAGCTACTTCCCGGCGCTGATCTATACCACCGACACGGCCATCCAGCCTCTGCAGCTTGTGCTCAGAAGAATCCTGATTCTAAACGAGAGCGCATATTCCGAAGCGATGGAATCCGGCGACGCTACTGTAATCGCCGATGCCGCGCGCAGGACGTATCTGGCAATCAGCATGAAATACTCGCTGGTATTCGTCGCCAGCGCGCCGATGCTGATCGCGTATCCGTTTGTGCAGAAGTATTTTGTGAAGGGTGTTATGGTAGGCTCAGTGAAGGGCTGAACGTGTGTTTTCTGCTCATGATCAAAGCCGTGAGCATAAAATAAAAAAATATGGAGGAAGATACCGAACATGAAGATGAAACGTTTACTGGCAATGCTTCTCGTAATTGCCGCCATCGTTTTCTGCTTTGCAGGCTGCAAGCAGCAGGAAACAACCGAGCAAAAGTCCGAACAGACTGAGCAGGCCGCTGATCAACCGACTGGCGAAGCGGGTACGCCGTCCGCGCCTGCGACGGCTGAACCCGTGACGATCTCCGTTCTTGTAAGCCGCCACAATGACGCCACTATTGATGTGAGCAGCCAGTGGTTCTTTCAATACATGGAATACTGGTTCGCCGAGCAGGGGTATGACGTGACCATCGAGGCAACACAGGCCACCGATGATGAGCAGATTGCGCTGCTCCTCGGCACCGACTCGCTGCCCGATCTGATCTGGGGGCCGACGCTGAGCACCAGCGACGCTGTCCAGTATGGTCTGGAGGAAGGGATGCTCCTTGACTGGGCTCCCTACATCAACAAGGAGACGATGCCCAACCTGACTGCGCAGTTCGAGACGTACCCTGAGGTTCTGCCCGCGACCACGCTTGAAAACGGCGCTGTCTACGGCATTCCTTACTTCAAGCCCTTCCTTTACAGCTCCGGCACATACGGCGTTGTAGACCGCCTGTTCCTGCGTCAGAGTTGGCTGGATAAGGCAGGCGTGGAGGTTCCCACGACGGAGGAAGGGCTGCTTGATATGCTCCGCGCATTCAAGCAGATCGCGCCCGAGGGTGATCTGGAGGCTTATCCGCTGACCAGCGCGGATAGATTCTTTGAAAAGTATCTGTGGACCTGTTTTGGATATTACGGAAGCAACACGGATTTCAACTCTACCGCTGGCCGCTTCGGCTGCGACTTCGCAATCAAGGATGAGCAGGTACAGATGCCTGTTCTGACGGAGGACTATGATGCGTACATCGCGTTCATGAACACCCTCTACACGGAAGGTTTGATTTCTCCGGATTACTACACCATGGACGGTACTGCGGCGCGCGCAATGATCAGCAACGACACTGCCGGCGCGTTCTGCTACTGGACGCTGGAGGATGTTGGTGATGACTATGCGGATATCGTGATGGCAAAGCCTGTCCTGATGGGCAGCAACGACGAGATCCACATTTCCTGCCTGTCCTATTACGAAGCAAACCGGATCTGGGCTTCTTCCAAAACAGAGCATCCTGAGCTGGTTGCAATGCTGGTCGACTTTATTTACAGCGACGAGGGCAGCTTCCTTTACCGGTACGGGCCTGCAAAGGGCGAGGATCCTCTAAACCTTGTCAGCGGCTACTATTATGATGAGGACGGCAATATCACCTACGACGAGGTCGAGTCCGGCGCATATGCGACCTGCTCCGCCTACGGCCGCGACTATCTGTATCCCTATGATAATGTCGGCCTGCGTGCTGCCGTTGTCTCTTCCGGCACCGGTGAAATCATTTCGTACACCGACTCTGTTACTGGACGCAGGATCGATACGATCGACACTGTGAAGCTGACGGACGACAACAACGACAATCATTGGAGACTCATCAACATCGAAACCTGGAATCCGTATGCGACCTCCGTGCGCCTGCCTGCGTGCTATCTTACACCGGAAAGCGCACAGGAGATGGCCGATTTCAAGACGATCCTCGTTGATTATGTCGCGGCAGAATCCGTCAAGTTTATCACCGGTACGCGCCCGCTTTTTGAGTTGGATGCATTCAAGTCTGAAATCATTACGATGGGCGCTGAGGACTACCTCGCAACCTATCAGGAAGCCTATGCGGATTATATGTCGTCTGTTTTCGGCGGCTGATTGACACAAGCACAGGAAGGGAAGGGGATATGCAAGTATCCCCTTTTCTCCCGTGTATGCGTTGCCGCGTGCTGCTGGCACTGCAGGCAGGGATACTGAGAAATGATGTGTAATATTTTGATGAAAAACGTAATTTCTGTAATTGACATGGGTGCACAGGCAGACACAGATGGTAATCAAACCGCTGCATTTCAGAAGGCGTTGGACGAGGTCTGGCTGAATGGCGGTGGGACGGTTGTCGTGCCGGCGGGAGAATACCGGATCGGTGGTCTGCGGATCCGGTCAGATACGACGCTTCACCTGTGCAGCGGTGCAAAGCTGAACGGGAGCCGCAATCCGGAGGACTATATGTGCCTGCAGAATGAGACGCTGGAACTGCTTGCGCCGGAGCAGTGTACGGATGCATACTGGGAACCCTTTGTCGAGGGTGTGAAACGCAGCTATGCTTTCATGCGGCCCGGCGGACGCTGGAGCAACGCAATGATACGGATAGTCAATGCCCGCAACGTCACCATCGAAGGCGAGCCTGACTCGGTGATTGACGGCTGCGACTGCTATGATGAGAACGGAGAGGAGCATTACAGAGGGCCGCACGGGATCAGTGTGCATGGCTGCACAAATATACGGTTTGCAGGCTATACGATCCAGAATACCGGCAACTGGGGGCACTGCATTTTTGATACGAGCGGCGTTGTGATGGAGCGTGTTACGGTACTTGCCGGACATGATGGCATCCATCTGACTTCCTGTGAAAATGTCCGCATCCACGACAGCTGCTTCTGCACTGGAGACGACTGCGTGGCCGGTTTCAATAATACCGATCTTGAGGTTGCGGACTGTGAACTCAATACGGCTTGCAGCGCACTCCGACTCGGCGGCACAAATGTGCTCGTGCACAAGTGTCATATTTTTGGACCGGGAAAGTTTTTCTTCCGGGGAAGCCTGAGCGAGGAGGAGAAACGAAACGGTGCAAGCGCGCACGTTCCACATCGGACGAATATGCTGTCCATGTTCACTTACTACGCTGATTTTTCTGTCGACATCCCCTGCCAGCCGGGCAACATCAGAATCGAGGACTGCACGGTGGAGCATGCCGACCGGTTTATGCACTACAATTTTTCCGGCAGCGAGCGCTGGCAGGCCAACCGGCCGTTGAAAAACATTACTTTTCAGAACATCAGCGCAACAGGCATAAAAATGCCTCTCCTTGCATATGGAAGCGTGGATGTGCCGCTTGACATGGCAATGGAAAATGTAAGCATTACCTTTGATCCTGCGTGCGCGCGTATTTCGTTTTTACACGCGGCAAACTATGCGCGCATTGTTCTGGACAATGTATCCGTAGATCTGTCGGCCGCGCAGGCGCTTGTAAAGACATGGAGCAAGGGGGGCACGATCGAAATGAAACAGGTCGCATATCCCGGTGAAAAAACGGTCGTCTATACGGAAGAACCGTTTGTATGTCAGACAATATAATGCAGTATATGAAAGGAGAACGCGATGCGAATCGAATCGCATAGAGGCTGGGCGGTACGGTTCCCGGAGAACACCATGGCGGCATTCGCGGGAGCACAGGCGGCGGGCTATGACATGATTGAACTGGATCCGAGGTTTACCGCTGACGGCTGCTGCGTGATTCTGCATGATCCTACCATAAACCGAACCGGGAGGGATAAAAACGGAAACGCCCCGACGGAACCCATGCCGATTCATGAGATCACGCTTGCACAGGCACAGAGTTATGAATACGGTTCCTGGTTTTCACCGGAATTTGCCGGAGAAAAGCTGCCGGAGCTGAAGACTGTGCTGGCCTTTGCGGCAGAAAAAAGGATCCCGTTCAAGTTTGATAATATATGGAATGCCTTCTCTGCACAGGAGCAAGCGGCCTTCCTTGCGGAGATCGCATGTTCACCGGCAAAGGCGTATTGCGAATTGACCTGCCGCACAGCTGAGGCTGTAAAAACAGCCATAGACGCGCTTCCGTCTGTTAAAATCCACTATGACGGCCCATGGAACAGCATGGTAAAGGCAGAGCTCATGGAGCTTATCCCAATGGAGCGATTGACCGTATGGCGCAGGCTGGACAATCCATGCACAGCATGGTGCAGTGTACCGCCCATCACGGCGGAGGATGCCGAGGATATTCACACGTGTGCCCTTTTGGGGCTGTGGCTGCTGAAGGAGCCGGAAGAACTGGCGCAGGCTGCTGCGTTTGACGCTGATATCGTGGAAACAGACGGAAGTCTGCCCCCAAACGGCAAATAACAGGAGCGGCCCGTCAGATTGACATTCAATCGGTTATGTGATTTAATAAAAGATATAGAAATGAAGTAATATTCTGGTGATGCAACAGGTTGCAGTGCCGTGAGAGGTGGAAAGAATGATATGGAGCAGAAAGTCACGATTTATACATTGGCAGAGAAGCTGAATATGTCCGTTTCTGCTGTCAGCCGCGCATTCAATCCCAACACGAAGCTCAGCGCAGAAAAGCGAAAAATCATTCTGGAAGCCGCGGAGCAGTATGGTTATGTGCAGAATAAAATGGCTTCCCGGCTCTCTCAGGATCCGATCAAAATCGGTGTACTGATGTATGGGCGGATTGAAGCCTACTATTCCAAGCTGATGGATGGATTAAAAGCAGCGTATTCTGATTTCCACAATTATAAGGTGACCTGTGATATCCGGGCGATGAACCGGACCGAACACAGCGTTGAGACTGCGTGCGCTGTGCTGGATGAATTCCGTGACGCGCACTGCGATGGCATCATCTTACATGGCATTTATCACGAAGAGATCGTGGAAAAGGTCAACGCACTTTCAGCAGCGGGTATTCGTGTGGTGACACTTCATAACGATCTCCCGGCCAGTTCCAGACTGTTTACCTCCACGACAAACACGGATTACACCGGAAAGATGGTTGCGCAACTGTTTGATATTTTTTTGCCGCGCGACCGCCGGAATGTGGTCGTTTTCTCCGGCAGTATGCAGTCGCTGATCCATCAGGGGTTGATTTTTTCGTTTTCACGCAGTGCGGGCGCGTATAATCTGCAAATCCTGCAGCAATATGACACGCTGGACATCCCGCAGATTGCAGAACGTTTGGTCGAGGAAGCATTTGAAACCTATCCACAGATCGACGCGATTTATATCAGTTCGTCCAACTCCATCCCGGTCTGCAAATATATTGAGTTGCATGGCCTTGCGGAGCAAATCGTCATTATCGCGTCCGACGTGTTTGATGAATTGTCGCATTATATTGAAACCGGCGTTGTAAATGCCACGATTTTTCAGGATCCGTTTTCACAGGGATATAAAGCGTTTGAGCAGCTTTATTATAATCTTGCGGAAAACAAGACCGTTCCGACCTTTGTAACAGCTACGCCGCAGATTGTTTTGAAAAGCAATTTACCGTTATACCAGAAGTAAGTACTCTTTTTTGAGGAGATAGATTTTCATATGCAAAAGTGCAATCGATTGCATTTAAACCTGATAATGAGTGAGAAAGGATCGTGCTGCTATGCTTCAACACGTCTGGGAAACCTATATGTTTCCATTCCGGATTTTTGGAAACCTCTATTTCGTTGGTACGAAGCCGGCTTCTGCGCATCTGATCGACACAGGCGACGGTCTGATCCTGCTGGACAGCGGATATCCGGAAACGCTTTACCTGATTATGGACGGGATCCGGGAACTTGGATTCAGTCCATATAATCTGTCGCTGATCGTGCATTCGCACGGACATATTGACCATATTGGCGGGACACGGGCACTTGTGGAACTAACCGGCGCCAAAACGGCCATCGGCAGGAGGGATCTGGATTATGTGACCGGCAAACGGGATCTGACGTTCGCAAAGGAACTTGGTATACCGTTTGACGGTTTTTTTGAACCTGACTGTCTTCTGGACGACGGAGATATCATCGAACTCGGCAATACACGCATCACCTGTCTGCACACTCCGGGGCACACGGAGGGAACTATGTCTTATTTTTTTGACGTAACAGACGACGAAGGACGTACCTTCCGCGTCGGGACACACGGTGGAGTTGGTATGAACAGCATGGAACGGCGATTCCTGCTCGCGCACGGTCTTCCGCTGTCCCTGCGCGACGAGTTTCGCTCGGGCCTGCACCGGCTGCGCAGAGAACGTATTGATATTTTTATCGGCAATCACCAGGATCAATGCGATACCATGGAAAAATATGCGCGAATCGCAGCCGGAGAGCGTGATGCGTTTGTGGAGCCGGCCGCATGGCTGCAGTACCTGGAGCGCTGCGAGGAGCAGCTTGATCAGATGTTGGAGAACGAGGGCGAAGGAACCTTCATATGAAGAGTCGGGAAAGCACCGGCTGCAATTACGTTACAGACCGAATAGGAACGACACACCATGAATAAAATTGTTTTATTGGATAAACCAAGAGAAAATCCGGGGGAACTGGACTGGGCAGCACTGAAGGAATTGGGGGAAACGACCTTCTATGCCCATACGGAGCCGGAAGAAGCCGCCGCGCGAATCGCAGATGCTGAGATCGTGCTGCTGAACAAAACGATTCTGACGGCGCAGGCGCTGCGTCAATGCAGGAACTTAAAGCTGATCAGCATAATCGCCACTGGATATAATACGGTCGATCTCGACTGCTGCCGGGAACGCGGGATCACGGTCTGCAATGTCCCAAGCTATGGAAGCGAGGCTATCAGTCAGCATGCAATCGCGCTTTTACTGGAACTGACGAACCATGCTGCGCATCACGACGCAGAGGTACGCAAGGGCCGCAGCGGTGGACCCGGCGACTGGTGCTTTTGGGATTACTCCATTCTGGAATTGGAAGGAAAAACTGCCGGCATTATTGGTCTTGGCCGCATCGGAAAGATTACGGCGCGTATTCTTCGCGCATTCGGTATGAAAATTCTGGCGTATGATATGGAACAGGATGCAGCGTGGGCAAATGCGGACTGCCGGTATACAGACCTCGATACGCTGTATGCCGCGTCTGACGTGATCTTCCTGCACTGCCCACTCTTTGCCGGGAACCAGCACATGATTTGCCGGGCCTCCATTGAAAAGATGAAGGATCGCGTTCTGCTTGTCAATAACAGCCGCGGCGGACTTGTAGACGATCAGGCGCTTGCCGATGCGCTTAACAGCGGAAAAATTGCTGGGGCCGGACTTGATGCGATCGAAATCGAACCGATCGCAATGGATAGTCCACTGCTTTCGGCCAAAAACTGCATAATTACGCCACATATTAGCTGGGCAGCGTTAGAATGTAGAAAGCGTCTGCAGGAAACAGCAATAGAAAATGTCAGGAGCTATTTAAGCGGAAATGTTGTCAACTGTGTATAAAATCGCAGTGTATGCGTATGAAGCGCTCGGAAAAGAGAGGCTGGCTCCCGGGACGGAAGCATAAAACACCCGCACGTATCGTCAGCTATAATCTGGAGCTTCACGCATACCGCAGCGCTGAAGAAAATGGAGCTGAAATCGCTTTTATAACGCCTGGATTTGAAACGACCGCTGCTGGACGAGCCATTACAACTGTGGCTGAGCTCAAAAGACCGTTGCGAGTTTGGAGAGCTCTGGACATTTGAATTGACCAGATAACATAATGAAATAAAACAGCTATGTTCAAAAAATACAAGAAAGTCTATCTTGCACCAGACCAGCTCTATCTGCGGTTCGGCGAGAATGTCCGTGCGCTCCGGCGTGAGAAGCATTTGTCGCAGGAAGAACTGTCTGAGATGGTTTTTACGACGCAAAAGTACATTTCGTGTATCGAAACGGGCCGCGCGCACCCAAGTCTGGAGGCATGCCTGCGAATTGCAGATGCACTTCACGTTTCCATCGACACGTTGCTGAAAGGCATTATCGAAACGGGAAGCGAGGTGCTGAAACCAAATTCGCCGGAACAGGATCTGTTGGACGATGTGATATGGGCGGTTCATCGCTATCTGGAAAATCGGTAAGTTGAGATTCAGGCATATGCAAAAACTGCGCTGCAGTAAACAAAGAATAGGGATTTTTGCCGCGTACAAATCTCGCTAAAAAGTATTCCGATCTTCCGAAAAAATCAGTAGACTCTGCGCCGGTTCTGTGGTAGTTGTTTGTGCTACCGAAGAAAAGGAGGCACAGACATGGCAAAGAAACGGGCAAACGGGGAAGGCAA
>OOCB01003600.1_pt1 | contig 14791 bp, 9 predicted proteins | sample 1671351 | NCBI WGS metagenome assembly OOCB01 (sample SAMN06348148, study PRJEB24527) | human gut metagenome | biome: human gut; feature: ankylosing spondylitis patient; material: feces | host: Homo sapiens | place: China | collected 2015-10
TGGTGTTCTCATTTCCACTACGACTACATTCTTTTTGCTTTTTCTTCCTACGCCCTTTCTTATTACTACTGCCTCACTGAATAACCAGCCATTCCAGCCGCTACGCATAGGTGCAAACTGTGTACGTGGCACTTCTACTAAGTCGCCTGCCTGCAATTTATTAAAATCTACTTTTTTCATGTGTCTTACCTCTCTTTTGTTATTCTTGTTTATAACGCCTGCTGCCCTGCTGCCGCCGTGTAGGTTTTCAGTGTGGCGTTGCAACGTTTGAACTCCCTATAAATTGTGTCCCTATGCGTTCCCAGTGCCTCTGCAATATCGCTTACACTGCTGCCCTGCTTACTCATAGCCTCTATGGTCTGCCTGTCCTCGTAATGCAGACGCTTGTACTTTCGTTTCGCCATGTTCTATGCTCCTTTCCGTCCTCATTTGCTTTTATGGTAAAAAAATAAGCGTGTCAGAGTTTTTACGCTCTGCACGCTCTTCTTTTCTGCTGTTTCCTATAAAAAAAGAAAATCGGCAGAGGCTTTATAACCTCTTGTCGATTTTCATTCTAAAACTTATCTTACGTGTTTGACAAAGCAAATAGAAATCCGGAAGGATTCCAAAGCCTGCGGATCCCTTCCGGATTATTCTATAGTTCGTACAAGAGCTTCGCTCTGCGAGAATGCACCATGATTCTTACGGGAATACGCCAGCTTTTCTTACCGGAATCACGCGCCAAGTCCCACGAAGCTTCGACTTGAAACTCGCTTTACTGCTTGTTTCTTCCGTCCCAGACACCGTTTTTCTCTACATAGTATCCGTCCGGTGTCCTTTGTCCGGCGTACATAATCCCTCTCTTTCCATCGGAAATCGGGTTAAAATAGTACCATGCTCCATCGAGAAGCACCCAGCCGGTCTGCATGCCGTGTTCCAGATCCATATAGAACCAGCCGCCGTAATCCTCATCTCTTAACCAGCCTGTCTTGGCATAACCCGTTTCATCAAAGGCCCACCAATTTCCGTTGATCTGCTCCCAGCTATGCGAAATATCACCGGAATCACGTACGCTTCCCTTCGGGTAGGTATTATCTGCAAAGCGTAACCACCAGCCATGCTCATCCAGCATCCAATGGCTCTTTCCGTCATTGACAAAGCTGTTTGTTTCTCCTGTGATAATTCCTGTTATACTGTCGATCGTTCCTTTGACTGAATCGTGGCTGACTGCACCGCTGCCGGAGGTTTTATCCTTACCGGAGGACGGGTTTTGGTGTCTCGGTCTTTCCGGCTCATCCGAATCATCGGAATCATCCGTTCTGTTCGATTCGTTCGGCTTGCCTGTTTCGCCTGGTTTTCCCGTTTCTCCCGGCTTGCCTGCTTCACCCGGCTTTCCTGTTTCGCCCGGCTTTTCCGTTTCACCCGGCTTTTCCGTTTCGCCCGGCTTTTCCGTTTCGCCCGGTTTTTCCGTTTCGCCCGGCTTATCTTCCGTTGCTGTCACTTCTGCCGTACCGGTCATCGCTGCGATCTCATAACGAGCGGATGCCCATTCATTCGGTGTAAATACCACCTCGTAGCTATGGGTGCCCGCCTGTGCCGTCTGGGCCGGATTCTTCCAGGCAAAGCTTCCGTATTCGGTGCTTCCTCCTGATAAGACAGAGTCACTCAGAGGACTTCCCGCCTTCACCGACGCTGCCGTTGGCCAGGTGATCTGCGGTGCAGCCACCTTTCCGATCGTAAATGTAAATGCAGCCGGAGCAGGCGTGTTGTATTTGGCCGCCCACTCATCATAAGTGTCAAAATCGAACTCGGCTGTCATCCTGTGCGTTCCTACGGATGCGACTCCAGGCTTCGTCAGGTTGAGAACCGCAGTTCCAGCTTCCCCTACAGGGATCGTATCAGGATTCTGAATTCCATTATCATAGAAGCGGATCATACCCTGCGGCTTGTCACCATACGCTCCCTTAATACCTGCAATGATATCAAAATCATCCTCGTAGGTTCCAAGGATCCCTTCCGACTGCTGCGCTCCGGTACTCCGGTTCACAGCCGTTAAGGTAAGGATGAGTGTTCCTTTTTTAACGGTTATCGTTCCCTCTGCCGGCGTGCTTGTGCCAAGGTAATTCGTTCCGTCTGCCATGGTGATGCTTACCTTTGCAGAACCGACACCTTTGATGGTCACCTGTCCCTGTGCGTCCACGGTGAGAACCGTTTTATCAGAGCTTTCATACTTCAAAGCTCCATCTCCCGCTTTATTCACACCTGTCAAGGAAAAGCTGTCGTCTCCATAGGTTTTTTCTCCAATCCATGCTTGCGGATCGATTGAAACCGAACCCTGTATCGGACGGATCGTTCCGTTCGTCTGAGCCGGATATACCACACGGTAATTCTGCAGATTCACCGTGCCCGTGCTGCCATCTGCCTCAATTACTGCCTTTGAAGAATCAACGGTTACCGTCTTACCTGTTCCGGCATTGGCATCTTCAAATCTTCCCTTCAGGCCACTGATCCTGTATCTCTGACCCGAAGCTCCTATCTCTACCGTCGCCTCTAATGCGATATCGGTACTTCCATCATAGGGCTTTTCAATGGGTGTCTTAAGAACTGCGGTCAACTCTTTCGGAGATATCTCCGGAATCACGCTTCTTTTCAAGCTATTTCCATACTGCCCTTCTGACGCTCCATCCGGGATAAATTCTACCTGATATGCAGTTGTTCCCTTTACCTCCGGATAAATGGATGAAGCGAGCGTTCCTTTCTGATCCTTACTGAAGCTCCATGTTCCAGAAACCGGTGATCTACTATAATTAACAACCTGAAATCCTTCTGCCAGTTGTACCGAAATCTGATCAAGTGTCTGTCCATAGGTTCCCGTCGTTTCAAAGGATACTTTACCGGCGGGACCGTCGATCAGTAATGCATCCGGTGTTGTCACCGACAAGCGTTCAGCCGGCTTCGATGCAAAGCTACTGTCTGTTGCTTTCACACGAAGGGTTATATAATAGGTGTTAGCCGGAGTCAGACCATTAAACCGATTACTAAACTGAGTCCCTGGCTGCCACTGAAGCTCACCATCCGCAGATTTTGAAATTCCGTACTCACAACCGGAAACGGGCTGTCCCTTTACCCTGATAGAGTAGCTGTCTTTCGTTACATCTGTTCCCTGTATCGGATCCGGTTTTTTCGGTCTTACCGGAAGCTTTATCCCGGCTGCTTCGCCTGCTGCTTCGGAACCTGCGGCCGCCTTTCGCACATACAGAGTAATCTCGGTCGCACTCTCCAGCTGTTTATCCAGAATTCCCGTCAGAGACACCTCGCCGCCTGCCGGAATCTTTGTCCAAGTTTCAACCATCATAGATTGCGCATATTCGAGATCATACAAAGCCATATTTTTCAGGACTTCCCTTTGATAATCAATATAGGTCTCTTTACGCTCCAATACATTCTCATCCTTACCTGCCTCAACCTTTCCGGTAAATTCCACACCGCCAAAGGTGGCTTTCACTGCCTCCGATGCCGGAAGATACATATAAATCTTTCCGTTGGAATCTGTCCGGACATCCTTAAAGCCGTAGGAGCTTCCTTCAATACCTGCTTTTTCAACCAGTGTATTATTCTCATAGATACCGGTCAGATCCGCTGTGGTGAAATAAACCGGCTTACCATTCCCATCTTTTGCTGTATTCTTCTGCCACTTTTCGCCTGCCTTCTCCCAGCCATAAATGATCGGTCGCGGTATATTTCTATCCGCCCCTATCAAACAGATCGTTCCACCTGTAATCGTCACATCGGTTGGTGCCTGTGTAGACTCATACCCCTTTCCAATATGAGCAGCCTTCCTACCGCTTTCATTATTTTCCTTCACTAAGCATATGGTGCCGCCGTCAATCAGTACACTCGATGAACTGTCTCTACCGCTTCCGATGCAGGCACCATCATAAGAATAGGCTGTAATCATTCCACCATGAATCTCAATCTTTGCAATTATCGCTGAGCTTCCAGGGACATATCCAAAACCGCTTCCAATTCCGGCACCACTCCACGAGCTTGCATTCACCGTTCCGCCTTCTATCACGATTTTACCGGTTCTTTCCTCATTCCTAAAAGCACCTCCTGTTCCGATTCCGGCACCACCACTACTTTTTGCAGTTACATTTCCTCCGCTAATCCATATTTCTTCTACACTTTTTCCTACCGAAGCACCAATAGCCGCTCCTTTAGAAGCGGAAGTTGCACTTACAGTTCCCCCCTTGATGTGAATGATTCCTGCATCCTGCTCTCCATTTCCTCCAATTGCTGCACCACTCCTGGTTACATTTGTATTATTGAGCACCTCTATGGAGCCCTGCTGCCCCAGTTCATTGTCAATCGTAAGCTTTGCACCTTTCGCCACACTGATGCCGGCAGGTGAAACAGTTGACCTTGATGAAGATTTCTCTGATTTATTAATCGAAATCTTGTTTTCCCCTTCCAGATAGGTGATCACCTGGGACTCTCCGTTTATCTGAATCGGTGCGATAGCCTTTTCCGGTGTAATCGTAAGATTCTTTAATACGAGCTTTAGTTCCCTGGAAGCTGGGATATCCACGGAGAGATGATACTTCTCTACCTTATTCCCAGATGAAGTGATCCGATAGCATTTATCATAGGACTGGTCTATTAACCTTGCTGTAACCACCTGGCCGGAACCATCTGTTTTAGAATATAATATTGTCAGCTTACCATCTTCCTCGGAAAAAGATATATTTCCAAGGAACAGATCCAGCTCTCCCTCCAGCGCCTCTGCCTCATTTAATACAGTAATATCCGTTCCTGCATCCCCTGCCTTTACCGTTTCGTTGTCCAGAGTAAAGCTTCCATCGGAGCTGCCTAATTCTGTGATGCCTGTATTTATCACAAACCGGTAATTTCCGGCCGGAAGATATGCCAGAGCATATGCATGATTGCCTGCTTCTGCATCGATTGTCAGCTTCCCGTCAAAGGCAAACTGGCCTTCGTCCTGCTTTAATTCCACCGGAGCTTCTAAGGCTCCAGCCAGCCGTCCGGCTGTCAGGGATACCCTCTCTGCCGCCCGCACCTTGGATGAGTAGAAGTGGAACCGGACAGGATACAAGGGTTCTCCGATGGTAAGGGAAAGATTCTTTTCCTCCTTTGACTCCATCGAGAGGGATCCTGTTACTGTAAAGCTATTCGTATTTTCTCCTTCCCCTCCTTCTTCCTTTACCTGAACCGATACCGGAACCACTCCGGACAGAGGCGTATACCAGCTGACTTTATCGGTCTTTATCTGATAGCCGGAAGCTTTTTTAGATGAATAGGTTACTACATCCGGTGCAGTGCCGCCTTCGCTTGCTTCTTCCCCCAGTCGAACCGTCAGTGTATAATTCTTATCATTCTTCAAACGGCCATCATGGATGGTCAGATCCATTGTCTTCTGGTAAGCGGCTTTTCCCAGCGTGACGGAGATGGCTTCATCCTTTCCTTTGTTTAGAACAACCCTTCCATCCATCGTCTTACCTTCCCCGCCACCGGAAGGCTTCAGCTCTACAACCATCTGCATATTTCCAGAATGGCCTATCCACTGGGTTATATCCGGTATCGTTCCCCTGAATCCGGAGACGGTCATTTCTGCCTTTGTCTGATAAACCGGAGAGTCTTTTCCTGTATCATTTTCCCGATACAGGGATATGTCAGCCTGATAGGTTCCATCTGGTAGCTGGTTATCATATGCGGTGATCCGGAATGTTTTCTTTCCGTAGGTACAGTCTCCCCGGGGCTCAATTTTGCTTTCAAGCGGCAGCTCTAACTGCACCTCCTCGGAAATAGTGACACTGCCGCCTTTCATGCTATTTCCAGGCAAAGGCTTTAACACTCCATAACCAATATTTCCGCCCGTTACCTCCACAGATCCACTTAATATCCGGATATCGCCACAGGATAATTGTAAACCATCCACTCCATTCCATCCGGTACCGATGGCAGCTCCCGGATATCCTAATTCGCCATTATTATAAGAAGATACGGCTATATTGGGAGCTTCGCCTTCCGTCCCGCCGATCACGATGGTGTCTACACCTCCACCAGCTCCGCCTCCGATTCCGGCTCCTGTCTCCCTTCCTCCTGCTGCGGTTATCCTTCCGCCCAGTATTTCAATGGTTCCGCCGATTCCATACAGACCGGTTCCGATTCCGGCTCCTCCATGATAACGCGTCGATTGGGAAACCTGATAAGCTCCACCTTCAGCTACAATGCTTCCACCCTTGATTATAATCGTTCCTGTCCCATAGTTCTTATCTGCACCTTCGTAACCTGTTGTTCCGGGTTTTCCTCCGATACCGGCGGCCCCATAGGCGCCTCCCACTGCCTTCAGACTTCCGGTACTCTGCTCCGTAATAACCAGCGTTGCATCTTTTCCCACCTCAATTCCGGCTCCATCATCCAGTCCCACAAGTGTATTGGTTCCTTGTAAGGTCAAATTCAGCCGGGCTTGGCCTTTCAGGTAAATACCGGCCAGATTCCATCCGCTGGCCCCATCAGATTTGATCGTTACATTTTTAATCGTCAAATCGACCGTAACATTATCAATTATGATACCGCCCTTGATGTCTGTATATGTAAACTCTGGTCGGTTGGTAGGGCAATAGCTGCCGGTTATGGTTTTTCCATTCAACTCATTTTGGTTAGCGCTATTAATGAGCAGCGGCTGATTATTCAGGTTATGCTCCTCGCCTGCCAGAGTCATCAGCTGCATCTCTCCTACGAGAACGCAGATTTCCGGAAGCTCTGCCTCCTCTCCCACCGGATATTCCTCCGGCAGAACCGGTGTGAAGACATAGGCACAGCCGTTGTAGTCCTGGTTCGCCTCATAATAGCTATTCCAAGTCTTATCGGAGGTTTCGATAGGCTCTCCGTCCTCGTTAAATTCTTCAAAATAGTCCTGTGGGGAGATCCCGCCGTGAAATTCCGGATAGTCGCTCTCATTGATATCCAACTTCCAGGTCACGCCGGAAATCCTGCTGATATCCTCATCTGCATCCGTCTCCAAGCTTTCTTTTTCGGTGTCAGCTTCCGCATCTATCTGCTGTTCGCCTTCTGCTTTTGGAGCATCCTCTAAAGTTTCCTGCTTCATCCGAACCTCCAGAGTATCCGGAAGGATGATATCGCTTTCTTTGGCACCCAGAGAAAGCTTCTGCACCGCAATGGCCTCATCAAGCCCCAGAAACGCCTCTATCTCTGTTTTTATCTCTTCTCCTGTTGCTGTGCCGTTTGGTGCTCCGTTTATTCCTGCCTCGGTTCCTGCTATTGCTCCGTTTGCACCTGCTTCTGCTTTGTTTGCACCTGACTCTGCTCCCGCTTCTGCTTTGCCTGTATCTGCATCTGCCCCTGCTTCTGCTTTGCCTGTATCTGCATCTGCTCCTGCTTCTGCTTTGCTTGTACCTGACTCGCCACGGTTATCTTTTATTTCCGCATTCGATGGAGAAGCATTCGACGGAGAAGCTTTTAATGCGGATTTTTTTAATGCAGATTCTTTTTCTGCTGTTTCCGCAGTATCATCTGATCCCGTTTCAGCCCCGATCCGCTGCAGCGAACCAGCCGCCAATGCCTGCGGCTGCCATTCACATGTATTCCATATTAATATAGCTGACAATGCAGCTGCTAAAATTCGTTTCGATTTTTTTCTCATACCATTTTCCTCCCACTGAGACAAATTTGCTATTACTACCACCAAAAAGAGGTGGAAGTCTTCTCGACTGAGATAAACATCAAGTTCCCGCAATATTTACATTTTTCGCATAATCTTCTATACTAATAGTATATCAATTACGTGTTTTTCTGAAAACCACCTCGACGCAAATGGTCAAACCTCGACCTAATTGGTTCAGAAGCATCGTGGTGAAGGGAGTGCTGCAATTATGATGCATATTGCTATTGTGGAAGATTGCGTTTTCGATCAGAAGCATCTGATCGATTTAATACAGAAGAATTTCGAGAAACATGGAGAAATGGCTGATTTTACCTGCTATGAGAGCGGTGAATCATTCTTAGAGGCTTTCCGCCCCGGTCTTTTCAACGCCGTATTTATGGATATTATGCTTGCAAAAAACGGCCTGAACGGGCTTGAAACAGCCGAAAAGCTTCGAGCTGTTGCCGCGCGGATTCCTCTTATCTTTGTGAGCAATGAGCGGGACTATTCCCTTGAAGGATACCGGGTACATCCGCTCGACTACCTCTTAAAGCCGGTGGATGCGGACACACTGGCCTGGTGTCTCGATGAGATCCGCACTTTTCGGGCCGAACCGGCTTATATCGAGATTCAGGCTGTCCTTGGACAGGGGCAGTCATCCTGCCAGCGGATTCTTCTGGATGATTTTTTATACGCGGAAACGCAGAATCACCGCCTGATCATCCACTCGTTAAAGGGGGATGTTGCCACACGTCTCTCCTTTTCGGATCTAATGGAGCTGCTGCCGAAAGGCGGACGTTTTTATATGAGCGGCCGCAGTCTCCTCCTCAATTTTTCGCAGGTGATCTCTGTGGAGGAGGATGGCTCTGTCCGTCTGAAAAACGGTTCCTGCCTTTTCTGCAGCCGTCGAAAGAAAAAAGAGACAAAGGAAGCATTTATGGCATACCTGTTTACCTGTATGCGGAAGGGAATGATAACCGATGAGTAATGCAGGCTTATTTCTACATACTGCTATTAATTTTGATGAAGTTGCAAATGCTTTAGATTATGGGCAAAGAACTTTAGATCATGCAACCTATGCAAAGGTAACGAACGCCTTTAAGAAAATGGTATTCCATTGCCTTCTCTGGATCTTTATATCCATAATCATCTGTTGTGGCACTGTACTGTTAAGTCATCACATCCAGAATCTGAAGACAAATGAATTGCTGACAGCTTATAACGCAACAACTTTTAAAGGAGGAGTACGAACCAGTCCAACCACGGTACTGTATACAGAAGGCAGCTCCTATCAATATGATGTCTCCAAGCTTGGATTGGATCTTGATACAGATTTTCCGCATCAGCGAGCATTAACCTTATTATTAGACGACCAAAACCAGCTAAAAGGCGTGATTTCTAATGATGAATTCAACAAAATTACCGATATATTCGCGTTTGGACTTGTGTTCGGAATGATCGAGATAGCGGTGATCATGATCGTCTATGCATTTTTTGTTCGTAAGCATACGTCTTATGGCAAAAAATGGTATGCCTTTATGAAATGGTTTGAAACCAGAGATGACGCCATGCTTGATATCATACGGGAATAATGCCATGCAACGCATTTAACGCCCATACCAGGTTCATTTATAAGGGAGCTTTGGAGCATGCGATTCTCCCCCTACTGCCCCTTCTTCGAATACATTACTTTCGCGCTGATCCCCCTGATTTTTCCAAGCTTCCCGGAAAGCGCGCTGATCCGGTCGGCCGGAGCGTCTACGATAACGCTGATGATGTTCACATGTTTCTTTTCATACGGAAGTCCCATTCTTCCGATAATATAGGGGCTGTAATCGTGAAGGATCTGGTTGACCTCCCCCACAGCCTCTTTATTTTCTACAATAATTCCCACTACTGCGATTCTTGTTTCCTGTTCCATAACCTTCTCCTTTTGTCCTGCCGAAAATATTTCTTTTATCTTAATGTCAGAGAATTCTCTATGTCAAGTATACACTGTGAAATTGTTCTTATATAAAAAAATGTGCCTTGGCATATTCGCGCGGTCGCTTACGACAGTCTGCATCTTCGCGCGAATGCGCATCTTTGGCACGCCAATGCCTTTTTATGTAACAGGGAATTCCCCGGAATTTCCTGTTACATAAAAACAGTCCCGGCATACAGACTCTTCTGTCCATATCGCCGGAACTGTTTTTATTTTCGCATGATCTTATCGCGCCAAAGTTCTCTTACTCTCTTACTAACAGAGACTTACCAGTCATCTCCTTCGGCTGTTCCATTCCCATAAGTTCGATCAGGGTCGGAGCGATATCTGCAAGGCAGCCGCCCTCTCTGAGGCCGTAGCCCTCGCCCGCGTTTACAAGAATGAACGGAACCGGGTTTGTTGTGTGAGCGGTCCACGGCTCTCCTGTCTTGTAGTCGATCAGCTGCTCTGCGTTTCCGTGGTCAGCACAGATGAACATCACGCCATCAACCTCTTTGATTGCCTCAACTGCTTTTCCAACGCACTCGTCGACAGCCTCGATGGCCTTGACTGCCGCGTTCTCAACGCCTGTGTGGCCTACCATATCCGGATTTGCGAAGTTTACGATGATAACATCATATTTTCCGGAGCGGATCGCGTCTGTCAGCTTCTCACAAACGGCCGGTGCGCTCATCTCCGGCTGAAGGTCATAGGTTGCGACCTTCGGGGACTTCACAAGGATACGGTCCTCACCCGGATTCGGCTCCTCAACGCCGCCGTTGAAGAAGAAGGTAACGTGGGCATATTTCTCTGTCTCAGCAATTCTCGCCTGAGTCTTCCCGTGGGCAGCAAGGAACTCACCGAGAGTATTCTTGATCGTCTCTTTCTTGAATGCGACAAGTTTGTTCGGGATCGTCTCATCGTAATCAACAAAGCATACATAGGTGGTCTTGATCCTCTTCGCTCTCGCAAATCCTGTAAACTCGTCATCACAGAATGCGCGGGTCATCTCTCTTGCGCGGTCCGGACGGAAGTTGAAGAAGATCACGGAATCATTGTCCTTAATGGTTCCGATCGCATTTCCATCTTCTCCTGTCACGACAGCCGGAACAACGAACTCATCTGTCTTTCCGTCATCGTAGGACGCCTGAATCAGTTCCGTCGCGGATGTTCCCTTATTGCCCTCGCCTGCTGTCAGTGCCTTATACGCAAGCTCCACACGGTCCCAGCGGTTATCACGGTCCATCGCATAGTAACGTCCCATAACAGATGCCACCTTGCCGACACCGAGCTCTTTCATCTTCTCCTCTAACGCTGCGACGAAATCCTTTCCGGATGCCGGCGGAGTGTCACGGCCGTCTAAGAAGCAGTGAACGAATACCTTGTCGAGTCCGTTTCTCTTTGCGAGCTCTAAGAGTCCGTAAACATGGGTGATATGGCTGTGTACGCCGCCGTCGGATAAGAGTCCGAACAGGTGAAGCGCGGAGTTATTCTTCTTGCAGTTCTCAACAGCTGCAAGGAACTCTTCGTTCTTGAAGAAATCGCCGTCCTGGATAGACTTTGTGATTCTTGTCAGTTCCTGATAAACAATGCGGCCTGCGCCCATGTTCAGGTGTCCGACCTCAGAGTTTCCCATCTGTCCCTCCGGAAGTCCGACAGCAAGTCCGCTGGCCTGACCCTCCACAAACGGGCACTCCTTCATTAAGCGGTCCATCACCGGCTTCTTCGCCTCATATACCGCATTTCCTTCATGTGTTTTATTCAGTCCGTAACCATCGAGGATCATTAACACTACTGGCTTTTTGCTCATGATTTTTTCTCCTTTATTGCGTGACTGCAGGAGCCAGCTCCAAACGGAAGCTTCCTGCGTTCTTTATAAATGCAATCATTTTCTGCGGTCGGAACGGAGCTTTCCGTCTAACGCTTTGATATTGGTACTATCATCGCAGAAACACCTATATTTTATACCAATTATATCGTTCCTGCAACTGTTTTGGAGGGAGAAATTGTTATAAATTTATCAGTCTTGATCTACACGATCCTCCCCGCCTTCGTTCTCTCCGGAATTTCCACTCCAGAAAACTCATACCCGAAAAAAGGTGCTTCCTTCCAGGTGAGCATTCTATCCTACAGCGATTTCACAATTTTTTCACATCAAACACAATATTTCGACACATTTTTCCAGTATCCTGTAAAGCGTAACAGGACAGCAAGCCTGGAACAAAATATACTTTTTCATACTTGACCGGCAGAGCATTCTGCCGGTCCCTCCCTTTTGTTTTAAAAACATTTACAATATAAATCCCCTCTTTTAAGGCTGCCGCAGGATCGGAAATGCGGCAGTCTTTTTGAATGAAGGAAAAGACGTGCCCAAAATGATTTCTCATTTCTTCACACGCCTTTTCCTTTCTTGTGGGGTATTGAGGTTTTTTTATATTAGTTTCGCTCTCATCGACGGCACCGGATATTTCGGCCGTCTGCCGGAAAGGAAATCATCGATCCCCTCTGCACATACAAGAGAAGATCTCGATGACGCCTCCTTCGTCGCGCCGCCAATATGCGGGGCTGTGAGGACATTATCCATGAAAAGCAGCGGATTTTCCGGATCGAGCGGCTCTTTCGCAAGGACATCGAGACCGGCTCCGGCGATCTTTCCTGCCTTTAATGCCTCGATCAGTGCTTCCTCGTCGACAACAGCTCCGCGGGAGGTATTGATCAGGTAAGCGGTTGGCTTCATAAGATCAAATTCCTTTGCCCCGATGCTCTTTTCCGTCTCCGGAGTTGCCGGAATATGGAGCGAAACGTAATCTGCGTTCTTAAATACTTCTTCCCTGGATTCCGCTCTCTGGATATAATCCGGAAGTTCTTTTGCGTATGGGTCAAAAGCGATGACCTTCATATCAAATCCGAATACCGCCTTTTTCGCCACACGTCCACCAATGTTTCCGACGCCGATAAGTCCCAGTGTCTTTCCGCCAAGTTCATGTTTCTCGATCTTCATCTTTGCAGTCATGTAGTCGGTCTTATAGAGCGCCTGAACCTTCTTGAAGTTCCTGGAGCAGTATAACATATAGAAAATCGCTGTCTCCGCAACAGAATTGCTGTTTGCCGTCGGCGCATAGAGGACCATGACGTTCTTCTCCTCAGCTGCCTTTAAATCCACGCCGTCAAAACCTGCGCCATGTCTCGCGATCACCTTTAAAGAATCTGCCGCATCCAGGATCTTTTTTGTGATCTTCGCGGTTCTCACGATCATCGCGTCACATCCCGGGATCTGGCGGATAATATCATCCTCTGTGTATCCTTCCCCGTCAACGATCTCGTAGCCTTTTTCTTCGAGATACTTTCTTCCTGATTCCATGATCGGCTGCGGTAATAAAATTCTGTATGCCATAATAATTTCCCCCTTGAGTTTTTTCTTTGCTCCTGTGTGGGAGCGATACGCTTTTCCATTTTTTACTGTTACCTCTCACCGGCATTCCCTGCATGAATTGATGATCCGCAGTTTCCTTTTTCCATGTCTGTGAGCTGTAACCTTTTCTTTTGATAGCATGATTGTATCATATAGTTATTTTCTTGAATAAGTTTGGATTTTGATATAAAATATAAGTGAACGCTAATATTTTGTAAGGTATAGCTGTCCACCTGCAGACTGTTCGCCTGTGTCAAACCTCTGCCATATTTTTCATGCACATATTTTCAAAAAGAAAAAGCTGCGACCGACTGTCAGATATTGAATTCTCAGCAGTCGATATATTGGAAAGGAGACCAGCTCATGAATCAGAATGATATTCGCATGTTCCTAACGATCGCAAAGACCGGTTCCCTAAACCAGGCCGCCGGCCACCTCTTCGTGACGCAGCCGGCTCTCAGCCAGCAGTTGAAATCCCTGGAGGCCGAACTCGGGACCACGCTCTTTCTCCGCAAACAGGGACAACGGAACCTCACACTCACCGCGAGCGGACGCGGGTTCTACGAGATTGCTGTCAAGATGGATGCACTTTTTCAGGAAAGTTCCCATGTCCGGTATATGGAAGACGTGCGCTCCCTGTCGATCCACACGGTCGGGAGTCTGAACGCCCATCTCTTCCAGCCCCTGTACAAGCGCCTCTCTTCCATGACATCGCCGCTCTCCTTAAAAATCTCCACCGGCAAGACCCATATCATCTACCAGAGTGTTTCCGACCACAGCTATGATATCGGCTTTGTCCACCGGAACCTTCACAGAAAGGATCTCGAGCTCCTCCCTGTCTTCCGCGAGAACATGGTCCTTGTCGGCGGGACGAATTTTCCGATTCCGGATGCACCGATCTCCCCGCAGGAACTGAATCCCGCCAGAGAACTCCACTTTGCCTGGGCTCTCGAGTACAATGACTGGCATGATTACTGGTTCGGCACCTCCGTTCCACCCCATATCGATCTGGATCAGACCGCGATGGTAGAATTTCTTTTGAAGGATACCGATTACTGGGCAATCGTTCCGTCTTCGGTCTTCAGTATGTTCGTACATCCGGAAGCGCTTCATGTGATCCCCCTGCTGGATCCGCCGCCGTCGAGGACCTGCTATGCGATCTACCGGAAAGATCAGAATGTGATGCCGGACTCCCCGATCGGGATCTGTCTGAGGGAACTGCGCGAGCTGGTAGAGGAAAACCAGTGGATCGAGAAATTATGATTTCCTATCTGTTTGCCTGACTTATCGCGGAACATCACGAAGGCGGTGAGAGTTTTTCAACTTTTTTTGAATTAAATTTTCATGTTTCTTTTCATTTTTTCGGTTTCTGTGAACTTTCCGGGGATTTTTCTTCCTGATTGTAAGACGCGATGCCAATGCTCTTCAATCGCTGTTTTTCCTTATAAAATAAGGCTTTGTTGGGATTTCCCCGAACCCGGAAGATTCGCCGAAAAAACTTTTTTTCAAAAAATTGAAATTTTTTCAAAAAAACGCTTGCATTTTTTTCAAGGTCATGCTATTATATACGAGTCGCTGGTGAACAGCACAAAACACAAAGCCTTAAAGACATCGAGGCGTGGCTCAGTTTGGTAGAGCGCTGCGTTCGGGACGCAGAGGTCGCAAGTTCGAATCTTGTCGCCTCGATTCCGGCCTGTTGGTCAAGCGGTCAAGAAGACGCCCTCTCACGGCGTAAACCCGGGTTCGATTCCCG
>OOCB01003618.1_pt1 | contig 14721 bp, 10 predicted proteins | sample 1671351 | NCBI WGS metagenome assembly OOCB01 (sample SAMN06348148, study PRJEB24527) | human gut metagenome | biome: human gut; feature: ankylosing spondylitis patient; material: feces | host: Homo sapiens | place: China | collected 2015-10
TATTTCCTATTTTTGTAAAAAAATCATACAAACCAAAACATAACCTTAAAACGATATGTCAAAAATGCTTAGGTGTGCCATCGTGCTATTGAGTTTGCTGATGGCTGCTCCGTCAATGTTTGCCGACACTTATGTGAAGCGCGAGGTGCGCTCGGTGTGGATGGCAACGGTGTGGGCGCTCGACTGGCCTACACAATCAGGAACTTCGGCTTCCGTTCAAAATGCCCAAAAACAGGAAATGATACGTTATCTTGACGTATTGAAGGCCGACAATTTCAATGCAGTTTATTTCCAGGTACGTTCCATGTGCGACGCCATGTACCGTTCGAGCTACGAACCGTGGTCGAGCTACCTTGTCGGTACCCGTGGTTCAGATCCGGGCTGGGACCCGTTGGCGTTTGTCGTGGAAGAGTGCCACAAGCGCGGTATGGAGTGTCATGCGTGGGTGAATCCGTACCGTTTTACTACCGGTTCAAACTGGAATACGCCGCAAGATCAGGAATTGAAGAACAAAAACATGCTGCTGTCGCACGAAAGTACGGTTATTCTCAATCCGGGTTTGCCGGCAACACGCGAACATATCGTAAAGGTATGTCGGGAGATTACTAAAAACTACGATATCGACGGCATTATTTTCGACGACTATTTTTATCCGAACGGAATTCCGTCGACAAGTGAAGCCGGTGACTATACATTGTGGAAATCGTCGGGTACATCCATGAGTTTCGGCGACTGGCGCCGCGACAATGTGAACCAGATGGTGCGCGATGTCTACAATATGATACAGGAAGAAAAACCGTATGTGAAATTCGGTATCAGCCCGGCGGGTGCAGCCTGTACCTCGCCTTCGGTAGCTGCCGGTCACGGTGTAGAGCCTTGTCCTGTGGCATCCGATTGGCAGTACAACGGTATTTTTTCCGACCCGGTTGCCTGGATAAAAGAAGGAACAATCGACTATATTTCTCCGCAGTTGTATTGGGATACGGACCATGCTACGAATCCGTTTGGTCCTATGACCGACTGGTGGTCGTATGTAGCCAATAAATTTGGCCGTCACCATTATGCCAGCCATTCCATTTCTGCTCTCAGCAGTGACAATACGCAGGCACGCTGGCAGGAATACGGCAAGCAGATTGATTTTTCACGCGAATATACTGAAAACAATGCGCCGGGAGCTGTGCTTTATTCTGCGGCGTATGTGACTGGCAAGAAGAAAAAAGGACTTGGCGAATGGCTGTTGGCAAACCGTTTCCAGCATCCGGCTCTGACTCCGGCCATCGACTGGAAAACTACTACTATTCATGGCAAAGTGGAGGACTTGCTTCACACCGGAACAAAACTTACATGGGCTGCTGTCGACAATGTGCGCTATTCCGTATATGCCATCCCTGAAAATCTTGGCTACGACGATGTGCAGAGCGATGTGGTGAGCGGTATCAAGTCCGACTATCTGTTGGATGTGACCTATACCAATTCCTACGAATTGCCGGAAGCCTACCGTTCGGGATATTACTATGCCGTTTGTGTGCTCGACCGCTATGGTAACGAGTATGCAGCACGCTATACCAATGAGTCGAACATTCCTGCCGACAAGGTGACTTTGTTGGAACCGGTTGAAGGTGCGGAAGTGGGATTGAACGCTACATTCCGCTGGACGGAAGCTGCCGACGGCATCTTCAAGGTGGAAATCAGTACGGATGCCGACTTCTCGACGGTAGTTCTCGAAAAAGCCGACTTGACAACCAACTCTGTGGATATGGATTTGATTCCGCTTGAGCAGAGCAAGACTTACTACTGGCGTGTGCGTACATCGCAGCCGGGATGCTACAGCACGCTGTCGGATGTGGCAACGTTCAAGACTAAAGAGCGTGAACCGGCAGAAGCTGCAACGCTGCTGGCACCGGCCGACAAGAGCACGCTCGAAGACTTGGAAAAAGTGGAATTCTCTTGGAGCGCAGTCGATGGATGTACTTACCGTGTGGATGTGGCTCTCGATGCCGATTTCCGTGAAACAATTTATACTGAGCAGACGGAACAGAACAGCCTGCAGGTGGCCTTGTCGTCGCTGCGTTTCTCGAAAACGCTTTACTGGCGCGTGATTACCGAAAAGCCGGGCTATAATGCCGGAACTTCCGCCGTATGGTCGTTTACCACTCCAACACGCCCGATGGCTCCGCAGACAGAACTGTATTCTCCTGCCGACAATGTGACGATTTCCGACAACTTCCTTGTGGAATTCAAGGATGTCGCAGCCGACGGCTATACGATGCAGGTTTCATCGGCTTCTGACTTCAGCGAAGGGGTAATCAATATTTCTACCGGCTGGACCGTTGCTGATGGAAAAGTGCGTGCCACAATGCCGCTCTCGCGTTTTGCCAACGGCAGCTACTATTGGCGCGTAATGACGATGAAGAAGAACTGCGAGAACGAATATTCGTCTGTCCGTCGTTTTGAAATCACCAATTCGGGCGCCGGAGCCGTAGAGCCGGGCTACGAAATCATCTGCGATGCGGCTGAATATTCTCCTGTCGGAACACACGGAATCCGTAACCTTTGGGTACGCTCTGTAAAGCCGGAATACAACAACATGACTTTCCGCAACAATGGTTCGCTGAACCGCAGTTTCGTTGTTATCGACAATGTAATTTATGTGTCAGGCCGTGAGGACAACGCTTCCGGTGCGGCTTGCTATCTTGACAAATATGATGCACTGACCGGTGCCTACATCGGTCGTCTTGACCTTGATGCAGCCGTTCAGGGCAGCTATTATCCGTGTAACACGGTGATGAAGGACGATGCCGGCAATCTGTTGGTTTCCAACCTTACGCTGAACATCGCTTCCACTCCGCTGCGTGTTCATCAGATTGACAAGGAAACCGGAGAGGCTACCTTGCGTGCCGAGTGTCTGTCTTCTCATGTGAGCAGCGGCCGTGTCGACCACTGTGCCGTGCATGGTGATGTTGAATCGGGTGATTTCTTTGTTCTTGTCGGTGTGGCCAGCGGTACGCAGGCGTTGAAATGGTACTACGAAGGCGGCAAGCAGACTGGCGACTATCAGATGCCGGCCGAAGGCTACTATCCGGTAAATGTCCGCAACTTCGGTATTGCGCCGCGCGTGTTCCCGATTAATGCCGATGAATTTTTCCTGAATGGCGGCGAGGTGGCACTTACCCGCTACAATTTCCGCTACGACCGTATGGAGGACAGTTTTGCCGCCAACGAAAATCTTGCTCCTGCAAGTATGTTGACCAATGGCGGTGGCTTCTTCACTTTCGACGGTGTGACTTATGTCGTATATCCTGACGGTGATTCAAAGACTGAAAACGGACATAATTTCCGCATTGTGAAAACAGATTCCGACATGAGCTTTGCTTCAATGACTCCATGCTGGATTGTTCCGCAACAGGGTTTGGGCAGCATCTATAGCTCGACATACGACGCATTGGTCGACTATGAGGTGCTGAAAGGCAATGACGGAAGAGACATTTGTGCCAACGTTTACCTTTATGTTCCGGGTAACGGTCTTGCCGCTTATGCGATTTACGGCGAAGACCCGTCGGGTGTGGCTGACGTTGAGGCCGGTTTGAACCTGAATGTTTGGTTCGCTTCAGGCCGTGTGCACATGAGCCAGACGGTGGATGTGGCCGAGGTCTACAATATGTCGGGTGCATTGGTTGCCCGTGGGGAAAATGTCAGCGAACTGGAACTGAAGTCCGGTAGCGGCATTTATGTGGTACGCTGTCAGAAGGATGGCTTGCAGACAGCAGTTAAAATTGCGATACGTTAGAATTAGATAGTTGAGATTATTGATTTTTTTTGCGGAGGGGTCCTTTAGGGCGTCTCCGCATTTTTTCGTAAATTTGTAGAATCTTGAGTGTTTAACCTTTTAAGTGTTTATAATGAGTAGAATGAAATTGCTTGCCGCGCTGTTGTCGGTTGCGGCTGTATCGTCGGCTGCCGAACCTGCGCGGCCTACATATTGTAATCCGATCAATCTGGACTATGGCTATACGCCGCTTGCCCACGCTTATGGACTGGGACACCACCGTGCTACGGCTGACCCGGTGATGCTGATGTATCGCGGTGACTATTATCTGTTCAGCACCAACCAGGGCGGATACTGGTGGAGCGGAAACTTGCAGGACTGGCATTTTGTAAAACACAGTTTCCTGACCGAAGAAACGCAGAAGGAAGAAGACCTGTGCGCTCCGGCGGCATGGGTGCAGGACGACAAACTGTATGTGTTCGGTTCGACCTATACTCCCGATTTTCCGATTTGGGTAAGCACTGACCCCAAGAACGGCAAATGGGAAAAAGCTGTAGAAAAACTTGCCATTGGCGGTTGGGACCCGGCTTTCTTTGTCGACGATGACGGCAGGCTGTATATGTATAACGGCAGCAGCAATGTCTATCCGATATACGGTGTGGAACTCGACGCGAAAACTTTTGAGCCGAAAGGCGAGCGGAAACCGCTGCTTTCCTGCAACGGCGAACAGATTGGCTGGCACCGTTTCGGCGAATATCTTGACAATACGTTCCTCGCTCCGTTTATTGAAGGGGCGTGGATGACGAAACATAACGGAAAATATTATATGCAGTGGGGTGGTCCGGGTACGGAGTTCAGCCATTATGCCGACGGTGTGGCTGTAGGCGACAGCCCGCTGGGTGAATTCCGCCATCTGCCGTTGCCGTTGAGCATGAAGGCGGGTGGATTTATCCGGGGTGCCGGCCATGGTTCTACATTCCAGGACAAATGGGGCAACTATTGGCATGTGAGTACGATGGCAGTCAGCGTAAAAAACAATTTTGAGCGGCGCATCGGTTTCTGGCCCGCCGGTTTTGATGCTGACGGACAGATGTACTGCAACACGGCGTTCGGCGATTATCCTCATTACTTGCCAGACGGCGAGGAAAACCATTTGGAAAGCCGTTTTACAGGCTGGATGCTGCTGAACTACAACAAGCCGGTGACGGTTTCGTCCACTTACGGTAGCTACAATGCGAACTATCTGGTGGATGAGGATGTGAAAACTTACTGGTGTGCCGCTACAGCCGACAAGGGCGAGTGGATTGTTTCCGATTTGGGTGAAGTTTCGACAGTAAGAGCCGTGCAGATTAATTATGCCGACCAGGATGCTGAAGTTATCGGACGTGTTGACGGCCTGTGCCACCAATATGTTGTCTATGCGTCGACGGATGGAAAGAATTGGGAGAAAATCATTGACAAGAGCCGCAATAAGAAAGATGTGCCGCACGATTATGTGGAACTGGAAAAACCGGTCAAGGCACGTTACCTGAAAATGGAGAATGTGCACATGCCGACCGGCAAGTTTGCCTTGTCGGGATTCCGTGTCTTCGGTAAGGGTGCCGGCGAGAAACCCGCAAAGGTGGAGAACTTCATCGCATTGCGCGGTGCGGAAGAACGCCGTAACGCCTGGCTGAAATGGAAGCCGGTTGACGATGCCTATGCCTACAACATCTATTTCGGTACGGAAAAGGACAAGCTCTATAATTGCGTGATGGTCTGCGGTGCCAATGAATATTATTTCAAGTTTATGGACAAGGATTTGAAATATCATTTCGCTATCGAAGCTATCAACGAGAACGGCACTTCGGAATGGGTGTATACGGAAGCAAATTAATACAGATATATGGCAAAGAAAGAAGAATACAGACTGAAAAACCAGCAGTTTCTGGAGGAGATTGCGCGTGAAGAGGGGATGGAACGCCTGCCCTCGGGCGTACTTTACAAGGTGATAACCCGAGGCGAGAGCGACAAGACTCCTACGGCGGGAAGCGTTGTTTCGGTTCACTATCGCGGGACTCTTATCAATGGCCGCGAGTTTGACAATTCGTGGAAACGGGGTTGTCCGGAAGCATTCCGCCTGCGTGATGTGATTGAAGGCTGGCAATATGCGCTGATGGCCATGCATCCCGGTGACCGCTGGATGATTTATATCCCTTACGAACTGGGCTATGGAAGCCGTACCTCCGGACCGATTCCGGCTTATTCAACCCTGATTTTTGAAGTAGAACTTTTAATGATAGCTTAATAATGAGAAAAAGAATTTTGACATGTATGGCCGTATTGCTGCTGGCCGGCGGCATGCGGGCGGAAAATCCGGCTGCCGAAACGGCGAAATATCCGAAGCGTGAATTTCGCGGAGCATGGTATCCGACTGTGACTAACACTACTTGGCGTGACATGACGACCGATGAAATAAAGGCCGACATTATCCGTGTGCTTGATGCAATGGCTTCGGTGAATGTGAATGCCGTGCTGTTTCAGGTGCGTCCGCAGGCCGATGCCTTGTTTGTGTCCGACCTTGAGCCGTGGAGCCGTTTCCTGACGGGCGAACAGGGCGTTGCTCCCGACCCGTTCTGGGATCCGACGGCCTTCGTGATTGAGGAGTGCCACAAACGCGGAATGGAGATGCACGCCTGGTTCAACCCTTATCGCGTGACATCGAACGACAAGGAAAAATTGGCACCGGACCACTTGTATTTCAAAAAGCCGGAAATGTTTGTGAAGTACGGCAAGCAGTTGTATTTCGACCCCGGATTGCCTGAATCGCGTGAGCATATCTACCGAGTTATCAAGGATTTCGTAAACCGTTACGATGTTGATGCCGTGCATTTCGACGACTATTTCTATCCCTATCGCATCGGTCGTGAAGAGTTTCCCGATGAGGCTTCGTTCCTGAAATATCACGAAAAGGACGGCTTCAGCCGTTGGGACAAGCTCAACTGGCGACGCAACAACGTGAATGTATTGGTAAAGAATCTGAACGATACTATCAAAAGCGTCAAGCCGTGGGTGAAGTTCGGTATCAGTCCGTTCGGCGTTTGGCGTAATGCTTCGGACGATGAAAACGGTTCGAACACCAGTTCCCTGCAGACGAACTATGACGACCTTTTTGCCGACGTGCGTCTATGGTGTCAGGAAGGCTGGATTGACTACAGTGCGCCGCAGGCATACCAGCGTATCGGCCATGCGCGTGCCGACTATGATGCGGTGGTGCGTTGGTGGAGCGAAAATAAGTTCAAACCGAATTTGTATATCGGACAAAATGTCGGAGCAATGTTGAATACAAAACTCTCCGGCGGTCGTGTCGAAAACCAGCTGTATAAGAAAATGGACATTATACGCGAGTGCGGAAATATTGACGGAAACATCTGGTGGCCGGGAACCGGATTGGCAGAAGACAAGGCGTTGATGGACAGCCTTCGTGCCGACTATCAGGCACACCCTGCGCTAATGCCTTCCTATCCGGGTATGGACTCTGTTCCGCCGGCATCTGTCAAAGCGTTGCGCCATAAGGACGGTGTGCTTACGTGGAAAGCCCCGTCAGCCGACACTCCGCTCGATGAAGCGTTGTTCTACGCCGTATATCGCTTTGAAAAGGGCAAGCCCGTGCAGCTCGACGATGCGTCGTGCCTGGTGGCCGTCGTAGGAGAAACCCGCTATGAGATACCTGCTGATACGGAATCTGGCGCGTATGTCTATGTGGTGACGGCTCTTGATCGTCTTTGGAATGAAAGTCGCCCCGTTAAAGTCAGCGTAAGAAAACGGTAGACTTCGCTTGAATAATAGAAAAACGGCATCGGTGCTGTGTGCGCCGATGCCGTTTTTCTGTTATTGGATAGCTGTTTAAAAATCCAGCAGGGATTTTTTGACAGGAGTATTGTCGAGGCGGCCGATGGTCTTAGTGCCTTCGGTTGTGTCGGCAATCTCAATGTTCAGCTGATATTTTCCTTTGTCGAGGTCCACTTCCAGTTCCGTTTCAGGGATGAACAGATTGATTACCGTTTCTTTTCCAAATTGTTCGCGGGTTGTGAACTCGGTGGAAACGGCAACCTGGCCTTCGCTGTCGCAGTATTTTTCGTTCTTGTCCATTACTTTGCGGCCCATTGCATCGAAGAGGCGGGCAGTGCAGACGGCTTTGCGGCCCTGCATGTTCATCACATCGGCTTTGACAGAAATGGCGAGTCCGCGCACGCCTTTGTCGTCGTTTGTCACCTTTGTACGCACTTTATTGATAAGGGCTTTGCCGGGACTGGTGGCCTGTGACGGCTGCGTAAGGGCGATTTCGGCCAGCACCTTTCCGTTGGCATCTGTTACTTTCGCTGTTCCACGGCGTTCTTTTCCTGTGTTGTTGGGGCGGGCCTTGAGGGTGAACGAAGCGGCATCTTTTGCGGCTTCCTTGCACCATTCGTTGGCTGTGACTTTCCACGAAGTTGCGTTTGTCGTTACCTTTATTGCCTGATAGTCGCTTTCGGCAGTAAATGTCACTGCCTGTCGGTCGGTGTTGAAATAGATGTCGCCGGTCGGAGCCGATGCCGTTGCTTCTATCGTGCAGGCAGCGAGCAGATGTCCGGCGTAGCGTGCTTCCAGGCGGGCTGCATTTGGAGTCAGCGGCAGACTGATGCCTGACTTGTATTGGCGCAAATTGCCGTTGGCATCATTGCGCGGATTTTCGCCGAAAATGAAGTCCTTACTGCTCAACGGATTTCCGTTGCCGTCGACCATGACGAACGCAGCGCGGTCGTAGGCATTGCCCGGTGTATGTTTTTCCTTCAACTGATTGTAGGTGAGTGCCACTTTCAGCAAGTTGCCTTCCGTGCCTGTCACTGTCATGTCGGTGATGAATATTGGAGGAACCATTTCAGTCCACAACGTCGGCAGGCTGTTTCCTGCATTGGAGAAATGAGCAAAACGGGTTGTGTTCCCATCTGTTTCCGTGCGGATAAAGTCGCTTGCCACATAGCCCTGTTCGTTGATGGAAAGGGTGATGGCATAGGTTTTCCAGTTGCCCTCGTAGGTGCATTGGAGCCCTTCGGCAGCCGGTGTGACGGATGCTTTTTTCCAGTCAATATCCAGTGTGCCGGTCTTGCCTGTGATAGCGGTAGGATTTCCGGTTTTCAGTTCGATACTTTTGGTGGCGGTTGCGTTTTTCATCACCGTCGTGTCAGGCAGCAAAGTAATGTCCGTAGCCCCGCAAGGCATCAGGCAAAAAACTGCCATAAGAGTTGAAAGGATAAATTTGATGTTCATTTTTCAGTCGATAAAAATACGTTGACAAAGATAGTGAACAAGTTGGACTTTTCAGTTAGTGGTTTGTAGAATGTGTCAACTTGGATAGAAAAGTTTCTTTATACTGTGTTTGATAATAAAAAATCTTAAGTAAACTTAGCTTTTTTGCTTTCGGGTTTTTATTATCTTTGTAGAAGATAAGATGCGTCTTAGCATAAAACTCAAACAAGTTTGGTTTTCTGCCTTCGACTTTCGTTATCTTTGCATAAGATAGGAGGCGGCTCGGCAAAAAGTTCAAGTAAACTTGGCTTCTGCTCTCGCCTTTCGCTATCTTTGCATAAGATAGGCTGTTGTGATTTGTAACAGCGAAAAAGAATGATAAATATAAAAAGAGAATATTATGAAACAGTTCACGAATGTAAAGGATATCGGCAATCTTGACGCGGCTGTCAAGGAGGCTTTGGAAGTGAAGAAAAACCGTTTCGCTTATAAGCATCTTGGTGAAAACAAAACATTGTTGATGATATTTTTCAACTCGTCGTTGCGCACCCGATTGAGTACGCAGAAGGCGGCCATGAATCTGGGCATGAATGTGATTGTGCTGGATGTGAATCAGGGCGCATGGAAGTTGGAAACGGAACGTGGCGTGATTATGGACGGTGACAAGCCGGAACACTTGCTGGAAGCCATTCCGGTGATGGGCTGCTATTGTGATGTGATAGGCGTGCGCTCGTTTGCCCGTTTTGAAAACAAGGAGGACGATTATTCGGAAAAAATCATTAGCCAGTTTATCCGCTACTCCGGTCGTCCGGTGTTCAGCATGGAGGCGGCTACTCGCCATCCGTTGCAGAGCTTTGCCGACCTGATTACGATAGAGGAATACAAGACGAAGAAACGCCCGAAGGTGGTGCTTACATGGGCACCTCACCCGAAAGCCCTGCCGCAGGCCGTGCCCAATTCGTTTGCCGAATGGATGCGCGAGGCGGACTATGATTTTGTAATTACGCATCCGAAAGGCTATGAACTGTCGGAAGAATTTACAGCCGGTGTGCCTATTATTTACGACCAGGACGAAGCATTGGCGGGTGCCGATTTTGTGTATGCAAAGAACTGGTCGGCATTTGCCGATCCGAACTACGGAAAAGTGTTGAGCACCGACCGCTCATGGACCATTACGACAGAAAAGATGGCGCTGACCAACAATGCCTATTTCATGCACTGTCTGCCGGTGCGCCGCAATATGATTGTGAGCGACGACGTGATTGAAGGTCCGCGCTCGATTGTCATTCCGGAAGCCGCCAACCGTGAGATTTCGGCACAGGTGGTGCTGAAACGCATTTTGGAATCGTTGTAGACTTAAAACGTTACCGATATGAAAATCAATAGAATAATGGCAGTATGGCTGCTGTTGCTGGTTGTTGCCGGTGTTCAGGCAGCCAATGTGCGCTACTGGAACGAAGGGCCTCTCCGTTGGAGCGACTTTTCCGGTAATCCACCGATGAAAACGGCGGATTCCTACTTCTGCGGCCGGCTGGAAATCCGCACGAATGTGGACGAACGGGACAAGCGCCTGTTCAACAATGAAACGCTCTATTCGACGGTGGCATTGGCGGTGATGGACAGGTCGCAGTCGTACGCCGACTCGACAAAATGCAATGAACGGCAGCTACGCTACTACCAGATGCTTTTCGACAAGCTGGAAGTGTTGCGCCGCCGTTTGCAGGCTGACTTGAATGCGGGGATGACCGGCATTGAGGCGGATGCACGGGTGAAATACTATCAGCAGATTTACGACGACCAGGTACGCGAAGTGGCGGAGCTGACCGAGCAAGGGGCCAACGACGAGCGGTTGCAGGAGTCGGAGTACTTCGTGCGCAAGCAGCTCGACTCGTTTTCGCTGCCTGAGGTGCCGTCGGTAAAACCCGGCAAGTTCAATTACGGATGGTTTGTCGGAACCGGTCCGCTGATACCGACGGGCGATATCGACGAGGTGTTCAAGTCGTCATGGTTGTTTAACATCGGTCTGACGTTTGGTTACGACCGCTTGAAGCTGAAGGCTGACATTTCCTACGGACAGCCACGCTTTGTGAACAGTCGTGGCACCTTTATGGGAGTGGAGAACCGTTGGGCGACCGACTTGTTCGCTTCGCAGCTTGTCGGTACCGTGTCGTTGGGCTTCGAGGTTCTCCATACGAAACATTTTTCGATAACGCCACATGTGGGTGGTGGTTGGAACGTGTATAGTTGGAACTATGCCGACTTTGAGAAAAAAATCGAGGACGGAGAAGAGGTATGGCGCATCGTTTCCGACTTCAAGAAGGCTTCGCAACGTGACTTCAACTATATGGTGGGCATCGATTTCGACTGGCATTTCCACACTGTTGTGTCCGACCGTCCTTTCTTCCTGTCGGGACGTCGCGAACAGTACACGTCGAGCCTGCGTCTGACACCGTATTTCATGCGTGCCAGCTATCCGGGACTTGTGCCGGAACGCAGCGGATACCAGGTAGGCATCATGCTGAATTATGTGGGATTGGCACGTGCTCTAGGAATAGATTAGAAATAAATACAGAATAAATTGAAACTGAAAAAATGAAGAAAACAGCAACGTTTCTGATGCTCTGCCTGTTGGCAATGGTTTCGCTTGTTTCCTGCGACAAGGAGGAAGAAGGATTTTTCCATACGATTCAGATTGCAGAACGCAGTTCGAACATGGCAGCGATGGAACAGATTTCGTCGTTTGTCACCAACTATACGACGGCCTATTCGTCGCAACTGGGCTACATAGCCAAGCCTCATGCGGAAGCACAGGCCGATTTCGAGCAGTTTTGCAGTCATTTGAAATACAAGGTGGAGGAATATGCCAAAGAGAACAGCTACACGATACATCCGAATGCCTATGTAGTGCTGACGCTCAACTGTGAGCGCGAGGAACTGGCTCGGCAGCGTATCGACTTTGAGGCGTATGTTCCCTCGGTGGATTAAGACAGGGCAGAAAACGACTATATAACGGCGGCGGACAAGTCCAATGGGGCATGTCCGCCGCCGTTGTCTTTTGGATGTGTGAATATGCTAAATATTTTGTTTGATTTATGGCTATTTCAAAATAAAACTAAAAAATATTGAGCAAAATGATATTAAAATTTGGAATATAAGAATAAAGTGATATATTTGCACTCGAATAACAAACAATAGTTTCAATATGGGATTGATAATACCGAAAAAATATAAACTTAAACTACTGCCGGAAACCACGGAGATAGCGATTAAGCTTATCAAGGATTCCTTTCAGGAACGGTTGGCAAAAGTGTTGAACCTGCGACGCGTTACGGCACCTCTTTTTGTGCTTTCGGGCACGGGGTTGAACGACGATTTGAACGGTGTGGAGCATGCCGTTTCGTTCAACATAAAGGCTATGAACGACAGCCGGGCGGAAGTGGTGCACTCGCTGGCCAAATGGAAGCGCACGAAGCTCGGTGCTTATTGCATCGCGCCGGGATTCGGACTTTATACGGACATGAACGCCATCCGCACGTCGGAGGACCTCGACAATATCCACTCGCTCTACGTTGACCAGTGGGACTGGGAACAGACCATCCGTGAAGAGGACCGCAACCTCGACTATCTGGTGGCCACCGTGCGTAAAATCTATTCCGCGCTGCGTGAAACGGAGCAGATTGTCTACGAACGTTTTCCGCACATCACACCGGTGTTGCCCGAGGAAATCAAGGTGGTGCACACCGAAGAGCTTGTGCAGATGTATCCCGGCCTGACTCCGAAGGAGCGTGAACGCGAGATTACGAAGAAATACCGTGCCGTGTTCCTTGTCGGCATCGGAGCTCCTTTGTCCGACGGCGAGCCTCACGACGGCCGTGCCCCTGACTATGACGACTGGATTACCGAAAACAGTGCCGGCTATCAGGGACTGAACGGCGACATCATGCTCTGGAACGACGTTCTCGACATTCCGTTTGAGTTATCATCAATGGGTATCCGTGTCAGTGCCGAATCGCTGATGCAGCAGCTCAAGCTGCGCGGCTGTGAAGAGCGCAAGGAACTTCAGTTCCACCGTGCCCTCCTTAGTGGCGAGTTGCCGTATTCCATCGGCGGCGGTATCGGACAGAGCCGTCTGTGCATGTTCCTTCTGCAGAAAGCCCACATCGGCGAAGTGCAGGCAAGCATCTGGCCCGAAGAACAGATTGAAGAATGTGCCCGCCACAGCATCTATTTAATGTAACCAAGAGCCATATTTAGAGTTTAGATAAGAAGGGGGCAGGGATGCCCCGCAGCGTCCGTCAGCCGGAGAAACCGGCCGCATCCGGACATAAAAGGGAACAAACAAAGCCCAGAAACTACATTTTTCCGCATTTTTTCGCCCTCTCCGGCAAAAAAATGCGGAAAAATTTTTGTTTTAAGTCGTTCGGTGGTTTGCTTTTGGTGTTTGTATGGCGTATAGTCCGAGCCCATAACTGATATCGTTGCCCACGCCGGCTGTCTGCCCCCAGTCCAGGAGCGGCAGCAAGTCCGGTGGCACGTTGCAGAAAGTCAGTTCACCCGTGTAGCCCTGCATTTTGTAGGGTGTGCTCTGGTGAGGCTTGCGTGTGCTGTTTATTTCAACGTAGTGGATTCCGGCTTCCGTCAGTTCAGCTTCAGCGGCAAGAATGGCCCGGTTTTCGACAAATTGATTGATTTGGTCAATGCTCATTTCCTGTCCGTTGTCGTGAAGTGCCTTTAATGTAACGTGGCGATAGAGCAGAGAGCGGACAAACTGGTAGAACGAAGGGAAGCCGTTCATGCGGTCTTGAAACGTGTTTGCGGTATGGCGTTTTCGGGTAGGATGGAAAAGGCATACGGGAGTTTGCAGGCAGAGGCTGATCTTGGTCCTTTTAGGAGTGGGGGTGGATTGTGGGGCCGGTATGCTGATGTCGGTAAAAACTTCCTGCTCTGTCGATATGTCGGATATTTGCAAACGGATGCGGGACGGCCCTATTCCTCTTTGGGCAAAGAACAGCACTGCTTCGGCATATTGGGGAAGAAGTTCGGTATGATTTCCAAATACGACAATCGGCAATGAATATTCCTTGCCGGCTGTCAGATGGAACTGTGTAGGATATTGGTTGTCGAGCATATTCCGGCAGTCGGCAACGAAAGGGGGCGGAAACCCTGCTGCCATTGACTTGTATAGCGGGTGGGTGCGTTCCAGTGGACATTCTCTTATTTTTTGCAGAAGATTCTTGCCGTTTCCTGTGCCGATACGGCTTGTTGCAAAAAGAAAATGATTACGGACCACTGCTCCGGTCCATGCGTTGATATGTATGTTTTTCGTGCAGCTAAAGCGAACAGTTATTTTTTGAGATTTCAGGTTTTTCATAATGTCTTCTCATTCCATCGGTGCAATTTTCGTTAAAATATTTCATATCTGCAAATGTTCCGGGGTGATATTGGTGAAATAGCGGGCTGTACAAATGTGGAAAATGTAGTTTTCTCACATAATGAGCAAAAAAAGTCAGAGAAAATTTTGCAAATTCAAAATTATGCTCTATCTTTGCACTCGCTAACAGAAACAAGCAACTATCAATGGTGCGGTAGTTCAGCTGGTTAGAATACATGCCTGTCACGCATGGGGTCGCGGGTTCGAGTCCCGTCCGCACCGCGAAAAGCTTCGGAAAATCTCCGAAGCTTTTTTG